>ORMF010232280.1_pt1 | contig 49822 bp, 49 predicted proteins | sample 1779871 | NCBI WGS metagenome assembly ORMF01 (sample SAMEA104232316, study PRJEB22302) | groundwater metagenome | biome: forest; feature: aquifer; material: groundwater | place: USA | collected 2011-08-07 | depth 5.4 m | reverse complement strand
GGCGCGACGCGGGGCCGGACGACGGCGGGCGGGGCCGGCGCGGCGGGCGGGGCGGGGACTCCGACGGGGGGTGCCTCGACCGAGACCGCCGCGACCGAGGTCGCCGCAACGGCTGCCGCCGGGCTCTCGACCGACGGCGGAAGGCCCGCGGGATACGCCTTCTTCGGCTCGCGAGGGGGCGGGAACGGCGGGGACCCCATCGGGAGCGTCGCCGCGGGCGCGGGGCCGAGTCCGAGCGCTTCTGCGAGTTTCTGCGCCTGCGTCTTCTGCTTCCGCGGCTTCGGCGGCTTGCTCCCGTTCGCCCCCGCGTCGCCGGGGGCGCCCCGCGTCACGCCGGCGCCGACGGCCTCCACGTCGCCGGCCATCTCGTGGCCCATGCACTGGCCCGGCCACATGGGAAGGTCGCCGCGATAGAAGTGGACGTCGGTGCCGCAGACGCCGCCGCTGCGCACGCGGACCAGCGCTTCGCCCGGGGCCGGCTGCGGCTTCTCGACGTCCTGGATCTCGAACGTGCGGGGTGCCGTAAGCGCGGCCTGCTTCATCGCATCCTCTTTCGTTGCGCGCGTCCCGCGCGCCCGTGGCGCGGCGCTCCGATATCATGGGCGAGTGAAGGCCCTGAATCAACCGGAGAGCTGGTGGGGGTGGCACGGCTACAACCACCCCGAGCCGCTATCGATCACGCAGATCCTGCGCGCGCGGACGATGCCGCCTCGCGTCGCCGCCATCTTCTGGCTGGCGATGGAGCGCGGGCTGTCGATCATCCTCGCGGCCGACCCGCCGGGCGCCGGCAAGACGACGATCCTGACGGCGCTGCTGGCGTTCACGCGGCCCGAGGCCTCGGTCTACTTCACGCGCGGCTGGGGCGAGACGTTCAGCCTGCCGCCTCGCGAGGACGGCGCGCCAACCTACATGTTGATCAACGAGATCAGCGACCACCTGCCGGTGTACTCGTGGGGGCCGTACGTGCAGCGCGCGTTCGAATTGATGGCCGACGGCTATGCGCTCGCCTCGACCATGCACGCCGAGACGGTGGACGGCGTCATTGAGCAGTTGACGGAGGAGTGCGACGTGCCGGAGCGCCTGATCGGCAACCTGGCGCTGGTGGTGCCGATGTTCGTCGGCGTCAGCGGCGGCCATCGCATCCGGCGCGTGATCGAGGTGGCGGTGCTGGAGCCGCTGGGCCCGCGCTTCGACCGGCACTCCATCGCACGCTGGCGGCCGGAGTCGGACCAGTACGACGTGCTGAGCACGCCGGCGCAGATCAACGCCGTGGCGCGGCGCCTGGGGCTGGAGGAACACGCCTTCATGGAAGCCCTGCACCGCCGTGAGCAGTTCATCGAGACGCTGCTGGCGGACGGCGTGACCGAGATGGACGACGTGCAGGCGAGGGTGGGCGCCTTCCGCGCTGCGGATGACCTGGGACCGGGAACTTAGAACTTCCGCAAGTTAGGTTCTTGGTTCTAAGTTCTCGGTTCTCCCCCGTCCCCCACTAGCCCGTGAGTGTGCGCCGCGTCACAATGGGACGAATTGCACGCTCACTTGTGAAAGGACGACGGCATGGCCACGCGCATCGGCATCAACGGCTTCGGTCGCATCGGGCGGCAGGTGTTGAAGGCGATCAAGGAGCGCTACGGCAGCGAGCTGGAGGTCGTGGCGATCAACGACCTCGTCGATAACAAGACGAACGCGCACCTGCTGAAGTACGACTCCAACTACGGCCGCTACCCCGGCACTGTCGAGGCGAACGAGAGCGGCCTCGTCGTCGATGGCAAGCCGGTCGCCGTGTCGGCCGAAAAAGAGCCCGGGAAGATCCCGTGGGGCAAGGCCGGCGTCCAGATCGTCGTCGAGTCGACCGGCTTCTTTACCGATGCGAACGTCGCGCGCGACCACATGCACGACGGTGTCAAGAAGGTGATCATCTCGGCGCCGGCGAAGAACGAAGACGTGACGCTGGTACTCGGCGTCAACGCCGAGAAGTACGACGCGGCCAAGCACAATGTCATCTCCAACGCCTCGTGCACCACGAACGGACTGGCGCCGGTGGTGAAGGTGCTCCTCGACAACTTTGGCATCATCAAGGGCCAGATGACGACGATCCACGCGTACACCAACTCGCAGCGGCTGCTCGACATGCAGTCGAAGGACCTGCGCGAGGCGCGCGCCGCGGCGCTCAACATCGTGCCGGGCTCGACCGGCGCCGCGCGGGCGCTAAAGCTCGTGATCCCCGAGATCGAGGGCAAGCTCGATGGTGCCGCCTACCGCGTGCCAACGCCCACGGTATCGATCGTCGAGCTCGTGTGCCTCGTCGAGAAAGCGACAACCTCCGAGGCCGTGAACGAGGCGATGCGGAAGGCGGCGGCGGGCGCGATGAAGGGCATCCTGGCCGTGACCGACGAGCCGCTGGTGTCGATGGACCTCAAGGGAGACGCGCACTCGTCCACGGTCGACTCGCTGATCACGAATGTGGTGGGGGGCGACCTCGTGAAGGTGGCGGCGTGGTACGACAACGAGTGGGGTTACTCGTGCCGCACGTCGGACCTGTGCAGCTTCATTGCGCGCAAGGGACTGTAGCCGGAGCGCGGCGCCCCATGGGCAACCGTTGTTGACATCAGCAGGACGAGGGGCCGGGCGACCGGCCCCCGTTCATGCTCGGAGATGAGACACTGGCGATTCGACTAACAGAGGTGCAGGACGCGCGGCACGCGCATCACGAGGACACGTGGTACCGGTGGTTCGTGTTCGCCAGCCTGGCGCTGGCGATCGGCGGCGGGGTCCTGCTGTCGGCGCTGCTGCCGCTCGCGCACGCGATGGAGTGGGACTGGGGGCGCCGCTGGCTGGCGCTGGCGCAGGCGCACGGGCAACTGCAGCTGCTCGGGTTCGGCGGGCTCTTCGCCATGGGCATGGCGCTGCGCATGGTACCGCGCTTTGCCGGGCTGGAACTCGCCTTCCCGCAGGCCGCGCGAGCCGTGATGCCGCTCGTCGCTTCGAGCCTGGTACTGCGAGCGCTGGCGCAGCCCGCAGGGGACGGCGTGGTGCGCAACACGGCTCTGCTGGTATCCGCGGCGCTGCTCCTCGGGGGAGGGTGTGCGTTCGCGGCGATCATCTTGCGGATGCTGGCGCGACCCGGGAGTCGCGCGGAGGCCGTCGGCTACTTCTTCGTGCTTGGGGCGGTCGCGTACGTCGCGGGCGCCGTGATCAACCTGCTCCAGGTCGTGGAGATGGTGCGCGACGGCCTGCCGCAGGCGCCGATGGCGCGCCAGCCATCGCTGATCATCGTGCAGCAGTTCGGCTTCCTCCTGATGTTCATGTCCGGCGTGGCGACGCGCGCGGTGCCGACGTTCACTGGACGGCCGCGGGCGGACCGCGGCGGACGCGTGACGGCGCTGGCGCTGGCGTGCGGCGTCGCCGCCGTGTCCGGTGCCGGGCTCTGGGAGTCGTATCGATCGATGTCTGTGGCGGCGACCCGGGTGATGGATGCCGGATTCCTCGTCTGCGGTGGCGCGTTCGTTGGCGTCGTGTGGCTCACGGGGATCTTCCACCCGCGGGCGAACCGCGTGGCGGCCGCGTCGCAAACGCAGTTTCACTTCGTGCGCGCTGCCATGGCGTGGCTGCTCGTCGCGGCGGCGCTGATCGCCTGGTACGCCGGGCGCGCGCTGATCGATGGCAGGGCGCTGGACGTGTACGAGATCGACGCGATCCGCCACACGCTGACCGTCGGCGTGATGTCGATGATGATCATCGGCATCGGCATGATGATCGTGCCCGAGTTCGCGGGGCGGCGCCTGCAGCATCCCGACGAGCGCGTGCTGATCGTCGGGATGCTCGTGGCGATGAACCTGGCGGTGGTGCTGCGGCTGTGGCCGGCCCTGCGGGGTCTCGACTGGATCGCATCGACGCGCTGGTGGCCCATGGCGGCCGCGGGCGGGCTCGCCGAGTCCGTCATCGTTGTGTTCGGCCTGATGTTCGTGCAGAGCTACTTCGAGCAGCGGCAACGGGGTTGGGGATCGCCGCAGGCGCTGGCGGCGCGCAAGGCTGGCGGCAAGCGCGGCGACAGGGCGACATAACGAAGCCACGGAGGTGGCCGCCGGGGCAGCGTATCGGCGTTTCAGAAGAGGGAGGGCTGTACCTGCGCGACCGTCGCGCGGTGTTCGCGCAGCAGCGATTCGAGTGACTCGGTCGGCCGGAACTCGATGCCCCCCTTGGCAATGAGCGACACATTTCCAATTGGCGGTCGAGCGAACGCGCTCGGACTCAGAACCAGCAGTGGGATTCCCATCGCCAGCGCGGCGCTCCCCGCGTCATAAGTACCGCTCATGCGGCCCTGAGCATCTCTCTCGGCTCCCGCCTCAATGACAACGACCGCCTCGGAGAGGGCGCACACAAGCTTGTTGCGGGTCATTGCGTTGCGTGCCAACCAGCGCTCGTTGGGATGGAACTGAGAAACGACGAGCGCGTTACGGTTGAGGTCTGTGCCGCTGAACTCCCTCTTGCGAGTGAACTCGTAGATCCCAGAACTGAGGATGATCGTCGTGGTGCCCTCTGCACGCAGAGCGCCTAAATGGCCTTGCGTGTCAACGCCCTTCGCGTAGCCAGAGATTACGTTGCGGCCCTGCGCTGCCATCTCTGTGCCGACTTTGTACGCCGCAGTCAGGCCTTCCTCCGAGGCGCGTCGCGAGCCGACCACGGCGACACTCGGTCCGTTCAGCAATGGCAGGTAGCCTTTGTAGTAGAGGATGGGAGGAGCTGACTTATCGAGCCTTTGGAGCAGCATCTTGGGGTAGGCTGGATGCCCGAGGTGGACGATCTGTATGCCGCTGTCTGACAGGTCGTCGAACGACGGCCTCAGTTCCGCCTCGCCCGCTTCGCGGATGGCGTCGAACAGCCGTCGCGGCAACGTCGGAAACATCCTGTTGAATGCCGGCCAGTCTAGCTGCCCGATCTGATCCGGCGAGCTTTGCGAGCGAACCGCCCCGTTATACAGGGCATGGAGGCTCTTTCCCCCGAGTCCTTTGACCTGGGACAGAGCGTACCATTGCCGAGCGTCGTCAACTGGCATCATCTTTTCGTTCGTGTCTTGGTCAGGGTCAACACGTAGACCTTCCCCACTTTACCTTGAGCCAGTGCGACTTCGGTAGCAGCCCGGAGCGTCTCTCCCGACCGGAACACGTCATCGAACAACAGGATCCACTTCCCCTCCAGCGAGAGGTCAACGCGAAAAGCGCCATCGAGTTGTTGCCGCCTCGATGCCGTGTCCTCCAGTCCTTTGAGCTGCGCGGTGCTCCTGACTTTGACCAGGAACTTCGGTGCGAGCAAGAGCCCGGTTCTGTCCGCTACGCGTCTCGCGATCTCCAGAACCGGCTGATAGGCTCGCGACGTGTCAGACGGCGGGACAGGGACGATCGCGTGGATCCTCGGGAGGATCATCCGGGTGAGAAGGAACTCCGACGCTGCGTCGGCCAGGCTATCGACCTTCGAGAGATCGTGATGAAACTTACATTGATTGAGGTCCCCACCTACAGGGGTGTATAGGGTGTCGAATCCGCCGTCCGGGCGCTTGGTGCTGGACGTCGTATGCAGGTCGAGTGCCCAGCCGTCCCTCCAGTTTCCTGCCAACCTGAGCGGATTGATCTCCATGAGCGATGGTTCTCCGGGGCTCTCGTTCCCTGTCGTCCACCGGCATTACGGATACGAGGGACTATAGCAGAGCCTAGGCATCGACGACTGTTACGGCTCCGGGTCTCCCTGGTGGCTCATTCACTCGGCGTCGCAGCCTGCACCCTCCACGCGTTCGCGGGCATGGCGGGCGTGATCACGGTGGAGTAGCGCACTGCGCCTAGCGGCGGCTGTGCCTATAATGGCGCACGCCGCGCCCTGCCGCGGCGACTCATCCGGACATGGACGTGATGGCGAACGAGACGGTACAGCAACTTCGCACCGACGCGCTTCGGGCGCTCGCCGAGGCGGGCGAGCAGAAGGCGCTCGACGCGTGGCGTATCGAGTACCTGGGCCGCAAGGGGCGCCTCACCGGCGTGCTGCGCGGGCTGGCCGAGCTTTCGATCGACGAGCGCAAGACGCTCGGTGCGGCGGCGAACGCGCTGAAGGAAGACCTGGAAACGGCGTTCGAGACGCGCGCCGAAGAACTGCGCCGCGCCGCGCTCGCCGCATCCATCGTGACGGGGAAGCTCGACGTGACGCTGCCGCCGCGGCCGCACCGGCGCGGCGGCCTGCACCCGGTGACGCGTACGCTGCGCTCGATCCTCGAAGCGTTCCGCTCGATGGGCTTCTCGATCATCGAGGGGCCGGAGGTCGAGCTGGACTACTACAACTTCGAGGCGCTGCGCATCCCGGCCGATCACCCGGCGCGGGACATGTGGGACACCATGTGGGTCGACGAGCAGTCGGACGGCCGGCGGCCCATGCTGCTGCGCACCCACACATCGCCCGCGCAGATCCGCGTGATGGAGCAGCACGCGCCGCCGATCCGCGTGGCAGTGCCGGGCCGGGCGTACCGCTTCGAGGCGACCGACACGACGCACGAGTGGATGATGACGCAGGTCGAAGTGCTGGCGATCGATGAAGGCCTGTCGCTGGCGCACCTGAAGGGCACGCTGCTGGACCTGATGCGGCGGCTGTTCGGGAGCGAGCGGCGGATCCGCCTGAACTGCTCGTACTTCCCGTTCGTCGAGCCGGGCGCGGAGGTCGCCGTCGACTGCTTCGTCTGCAGCGGCACAGGCTGCGCTTCGTGCCACCACACCGGCTGGATCGAGATGATGGGCGCGGGCATGGTGCACCCGGAGATCCTCGAGAGCATGGGGATCGATTCCAACCGCTACACCGGCTTCGCTGCCGGCATGGGTGTCGAGCGGCTGGCGATGCAGCTTTACGGCGTCGACGACATCAGGCACTGGTATCAGAACGACCTGCGCTTGCTGCAACAGTTCTAGGGACGATTGATGCAAGTCTCACTCAAGTGGCTGAGCGAGTACGTCGACCTGCGCCTGACTCCTGAGGAGCTGGCGCACCGGCTGACCATGGCCGGCCTCGCCGTCGACTCGATCGTGCGAACGGGCGGCGACTGGGGCGCCGACATCCGCGTCGCACACGTCGAGGCAGTGGAGCCGCACCCGAACGCCGACCGGCTGCGGCTGGCGACGGTCGACGTCGGCGGCGGCGAGCGGCACCGCGTCGTGTGTGGCGCGCCGAATCTCGCCGTGGGGCAGAAGATCGCGTTTGCGACGGTGGGTGCGCGCGTGCGCGACGGCCACAGTGGCAAGGAGTCGGTGCTGAAGCCGGCCGTGATCCGCGGCGTCGAGTCGGCGGGCATGGTGCTGAGCGAGCGCGAGCTTGGCCTCTCCGAAGACCACGAGGGCATCCTCGTGCTGCCGTCGGACGCGCCGCTCGGCAAGCCGCTGGCCGACCTGCTCGGCGACGTCATCTTCGAGCTGTCGGTGACGCCGAACCGGGCGGACTGGCTGTCGGTGCTCGGCATCGCGCGCGAGGTGGCCGCGCTCACCGGCGAGACCGTGCGCGAGCCGTCGCTGGAGTACGTGGAGGCGGGCGCGCCGATCAAGGGCCGCGCCGAAGTCGACATCAGCGCGAAGGACCTCTGCCGCCGCTACATCGCCACGGTCGTCACGGGCATCAAGCTCGGCCCGTCGCCGGAGTGGATGCAGGAGCGGCTGATCGCGCTGGGCCAGCGTCCGATCAACAACGTCGTCGATGTTACGAACTACGTGATGCTGGAGTTGGGGCAGCCGCTTCACGCGTTCGACTACGACCAGATCGCCGGCCACCACATCATCGTCCGCCGCGGCGGCGAGGACGAGCGCTTCACGACGCTCGACAACGAAGATCGCGAGCTGAGTCGCGACATCCTCGTCATCGCAGACGACCGGGGGCCGGTGGCGCTCGCGGGCGTGCTCGGCGGGCTCGAGAGCGAAGTGACGGAGCGCACGGTGAACGTGCTGCTGGAATCGGCGTGCTTCCTGGGGCCGAACATCCGCCGCACGAGCGTGGCGCTGAAGTCGCGGAGCGAGGCATCGGCGCGGTTCGAGAAGGGGCTGCCGCCGGAACTGGCGATGATCGCGTCGAAGCGCGCCACGAAGCTGCTGGTCGAGGTCTGCGGCGGCAAGGCGGCCGCGGGCTGCGTCGACGTCTTCCCGGGCAAGGTGCGCGAATCGCGCGTCGAGATCACGCGCGAGCGGCTGTCACGCCTGCTCGGCATCGACCCGCCGACGTCGAAGGTGCGCGACGTGCTGACGGCGCTCGGATTCTCCGCGCGCTGGGTGCCGCCGGACCGCTACGTCGTGCGCGTGCCGTACTGGCGACCCGACGTGCGCATCGCCGATGACGTGGCGGAGGAAGTGGCGCGGATCATCGGCTACGACGAGATCCCGACCAAACTGCTGGAAGGCGCGATCCCGCCGCCCATCGTGCAGCCGCTGCGCGAGCTGCGCGAGCGCGCGCGCGACGTCCTGGCGGGGGCCGGCATGTACGAAGTGATCTCGTACTCGATGACGACGATGGAGGCGCTGGAACGGGTGATCCCGAAGGAAGACCTGGCGATCTACCGTCCGTTCCGAGTGCTCAATCCCATCACGTCCGACCATGAGTACCTGCGGCCGACGCTGCGCGCGAGCCTGCTGCAGACGCTCGCCTCGAACCTGCGGTACCAGGAGGGCGAGGTGGCGATCTTCGAGGCGGCGCGCACGTACCAGCGGCCGGATGAGCGCCTGCCGCAGTCAGGACGTCCGTTCGGTGAAGAACTGCTGCCGGTCGAGTCGGAGCAGGTCACTGGCGTCGTCAGCGGGCGGCGTCCCGACCGCTGGGGCCGGCCCGGCGAAGAGCCGCTCGACTTCTTCGACGCGAAGGCGTATCTCGACGACCTGCTGCGGGGCCTCGGCGTCGATGCCACGTACGCGGCGGTCGACGAGTACGGCATGGTGCCGGGCCGCGCGGCCGAGGTGCGCGTCGGCGGCGAGCGCGTCGGCATGCTGGGGCAGGTGCATCCGGAGGTAGCGGCGGCGTTCGAGATCGAGCTAGAGGCGTTCCTGTTCGACATAACGCTCGATGCGGTCCTCCCATTCGCGGGCGGCGTGCGAAAGATGAAGCCGATCTCGCGCTTCCCCGCGGTAGAGCAGGACGTTGCGCTGATCGTCGACAGCGACGTGGCGGCCGGCGCGATCCGGGAGATCATCGAGAGCGCGGCGCTCGTGCGGGAGGCGCGCATCTTCGACGTGTACGCGGGCGACCAGGTGCCGGCGGGTAAGAAGTCGGTTGCGTTCTCCGTGGCGTACCAGTCCGGCGACCACACCCTCACCGACGACGAGGTGGCGAAGGCGCAGCGGAAGCTGCTCGAGCGGCTCCGTCGCGAATTCGGCGCCGAACTGCGCGGCGCATAGCGCCGGTCGTCGCGCGACTTCGTCGGCGCGTCGACTCTCTCGACTCTCGCGCGAAGCGCGCTACATCTCGTCGAGCCCCGGCCCCAGCGTTCCGCGCGGATTGTAGGGCGTGAAGCCCAGCAGGTCGTCGATCGCCTCCTCGTCGAACCCGATGACGGTCTCGCCGTCAATGACGACGACGGGCGTGCTGGTGGCGCCCAGCTTCATCATCTCATCGCGCGCCGCGGGGTCGATGTCGACGTCACGCTCGGTGTACTTCTGGCCGCGCGACTCCAGGTGCAGGCGCACCATCTCCGAGAACTCGCAGAATCCCTGCGAGAAGAGGATGACGGTGTGCTCGATTGTTTCCATGGATTGCGGACTCATCCCTGTTCGGATCGCGGTTGCTTCACCGTAGCATCAGTCCTGTGAGAGCGCGAGATCGCGAGTCACGTGCAGGTGGCCGAGGTGCAGCGACGCGTGCTCGATGACCTGCAGCAGCGCATCGCGCACGGAGATCTCGTGCGGTTCGGTCTCGCCCCAGAGCTCCTTCGACGGCACGAGGCGGCGGTCGAGGTCGGCTGCCGAAAGCCGCGGCAGCGCCTCCGCCATCTCGCGCGAGAATAGCCGCACGTTCGCGCGCAGCGATGCGGCATCGTTGCCGGCGGCGGCGAATTCGGCCGGGCGGTCGCGGCTCGCTGGTTGGCCGCAGGCGATGCCGAGCACCCACGCGCGAGCGTTGCCCAGTGTGTGCGTCGCCAGCACCCACGCGCTGTTCGCGCCATCGATCGGCGGCCGGAAGTTGAGCTGCGCAGCCGTCATGCCGTCGAGGCAATCGCAGATCTGCTCGAGGCGCTTGTCGATCGATGCCTGGTACGCGGCGAGTTCGGAGTGCATGGCGGCAGTGTGCCACAGCGCGGCCGCTGAATCACTGGATCATCTCCCCTCGCCCGGGCCGTACGCGCGCGACGCCGGAGGGCGAGCGTATACTGATCGGCGCCGGGGCCTCGTTCTCCACCGGCTGAACCTGCTTCGAGTGAGAGGGATCCATCGATGAAGATCGGGGCGCACGTCTCGACGGCGGGGGGCATCGCGACGGCGTTCGACCGGGCGGCGGCGATCGGTGCGGAGTGCGCGCAGATCTTCGAATCGGCGCCGCAGCAGTGGGGCACCGCGCGGCTCGACGATGCCCAGGTGCAGGAGTTCCGTGACAGAATGGCGGAGTCGGGCATCAGCCCGGTGTTCATCCACGGCAAGTACCTGATGAACCTGGCGAGCGCTGATCCCAAGATCTTCAAGACGTCGGCCAGCACGCTGCGGAGCAGCCTGAACATCGCCGGGCGCATCGGCGCGCGCGGCGTCATCTTCCACACGGGCAGCCACAAGGGCCTGGGGCTGGAGGCGGGGTTCGAGCAGATCTGCAAGGCGGCCGAGGACGTGCTGGCCGAGACACCCGAAGACGCGTGGCTGATCTTCGAGAATTCGGCCGGCCACGGTGACACCATCGGTGGCAAGTTCAACGAGCTGGGTGAGATCCTGCGCCGCATTGACAACCCGCGCGCCCGCGTCTGCATCGACACGTGCCACGCGTTCGCGTCGGGCTACGACCTGAGCAGCGCGGACGGCGTAGGGTTGGTGATGGAGGAGCTGGACCGGGAGATCGGCTTCGGCAACGTCGCGGCGGTCCACTGCAACGACTCGAAGACGCCGCTCGGCGCGGGACGCGACCTGCATGAGAACATCGGCGAAGGCCACATCGGCCGCGCGGGGTTCGAAGCGCTGGTGGCGCACCCGGCGCTCGCCGATGTGCCGTTCCTGCTCGAGGTGCCGGGTTTCAAGCTCGACGGCGCGGGTAAGGGCCCGGACAGGCCGAACATCGAGTTGATGAAGGAGATCCGGGCGAGCGTCGGGCCCGGTGCGAAGGCGCCGAAGAAGACGAAGAAGTGAGCGGCCGGCCCGTCGGATGTGCCGGCGCTAGGCGACGCCGGACAGCGCGCCCTCCGGGATCGATACACCGTAGAGTTCTGACAGCAGCGTGAAGAAGGCGTGGACCGCGCGCGTGTGCTTGCGGTTCTTGCGGAAGATCAGCGAGATCTGCCGCCGCGGCATCTCGGCGTTGCTGACGGCGATGGGGCTGAGGATGCCCTGCTCGAATTCGCGTTCGGTCGAAACCTTCGGCAGCAGGGCGATGCCGAGGCCCTCCTCGACCATCTTCTTCGTCGCCTCGATCGTATCGAGCTCCATCAGCGTGTGCGGGACGATGCCGTGCTGGCGGAAGACGCCCTGGATGAGCTGGTTGTAGCTGGAGCCGCGGTCGAAAAGGATCAGCGGCTCGCGGCCGACGTCCTCGATGGCGGCGGTGCCCGCGCGCGCGAAGCGGTGCTCCGGCGCCGCCACGAGCACGACGTCGTCCTCGTACAGCGGCACCGTCACGATCTCCGGGTGGTGCACCGTGCGCTCCAGCGCGCAGTGCACGTCATCGGACAGTACCATCTGCAGCACCTGTTCGGAGCGGCCCGTGTGCACGCTGACCTCGACGCCGGGATAGAGCGAGCAGTACTGCTTCAGGATCTTTGGCAGCACGTACGTGCTCACGGTGAGCGCGGAACCGAGCTTCAGCGTGCCGATGTCGAGGTTGCGCATGCCGTCGAGCGCGTCGCGACCCTCCTGCAGGGCCTTGAGCGAGCGGCGCGCGTACGGCAGGAACGTAGAGCCCATCTCCGTCAGGCGCACGCCACGGCCGTTGCGTTCGAATAATGCCTCGCCGAGGTCGCGCTCGAGCGATTGGATGCGCGCGGTGACGGAAGGTTGCGTGAGGAAGAGCGCGTCCGCGGCCTTGCTGAAGCTGCGGTGCTGCGCGACCTGTACGAACGCCTCGATCTGCCCGAGGTCCAAGCAAACCCCTCGCTCTTGATGGCCCGGAGGCCGCGTAAGGTCCAGAAGATCGGACCGCCGTTGTATCGGCGGCGTCTATAGAGACCGCAGTGTGCCACCTAACTTGGTCGATTGCAAGGGGTTGCGGAGAGGATCAGCGGATGCCGCTGTCGTAGCGAATATCGAGCGCCGACCAGCGGCCTTCGGCGACCGTGACGGTCTGCTCGACGGCGTGCGGGATCGTGGCCTCGGACTCGCCGACGACGCGATATGTTCCCGGCGGCAGGGCCACGCGGAAGCGTCCATCGGCGGCGGAGCGGGTTTCAGCTACGAGCGCGCCGCCGCGCCAGAACGTGATGCGCGCCTCGTACGGGCGGTCCGGGCAGGGGCTGTCCGCGCGCTCGACGGGGCACGTCGGGCCGATGGTGGCGATGCCCTCGATCCCGCTCCCGCCGGACGGTGGGGGCGTGGCTGACCCCGCGACGGTAGCGACCGTGGTTGCCGTCATTTCGGGCACGAACGTCGCCGTGGCGCTGGTGCGCGTCGCGGTTCCGGTGGCGGCGGTCGCTGTGCCGGCCGTGGCGGGTGATGCGGGCACGGTAGCCGTGCCCGCGCTGCTGCCATCATCGCCGCAGGCGGCGAGCACGAACACGGGGGCGATGGCAACGAGCGCGAGGTGGCGGCTGATCATGCGGGCAGGATGATCGATCAACGTGCCGCCGCGCTACCCCGGCCCCGAGACGGTCGCTACACTGCCGCATGCGGCGATTCCGCCGGTCTCAACCGTCCAGGAGGCTACGTGTACAAGACTGATTATTGCGGCGACCTGCGCGCAAGCGACGAGGGCAAGGACATCGTCCTGGCTGGATGGGTCAACCGCCGGCGCGACCACGGCGGGCTGATCTTCATCGATCTGCGCGACAGCCGCGGGCTGGTGCAGGTCGTGTTCAACCCGGAACAGGCGGCTGCGCACCAGGTGGCCAGCGATGTGCGCGGCGAGTACGTGCTCCGGGTGCGCGGCCGCGTCGAACGGCGGCGGGCCGGCACGGAGAACGACACGATGCCGACCGGCGACATCGAGGTGCGGGCGGCCTCGGCCGAGGTGCTGAACGCGGCCAAGACGCCGCCGTTCTACATCAACGAAGATGCTGATGTCGACGAGCAGCTGCGCTTGAAGTACCGCTATCTCGATCTGCGGCGCGAGCGTCTGCACAACAACATTTTGATGCGCCACCAGATCGTCGCGTACATCCGTCACTTCCTGACGGAGCGCCGCTTCATCGAGATCGAGACGCCGGTGCTCGCGAACCCGACGCCGGAGGGCGCGCGCGACTACCTGGTGCCGAGCCGCGTGCATCCGGGCAACTTCTACGCATTGCCGCAGTCGCCGCAGCAGTTCAAGCAACTGCTGATGGTGGCCGGCTTCGAGCGCTACTTCCAGATCGCTCGTTGCTATCGCGACGAGGACCTGCGCGCGGACCGGCAACCGGAGTTCACGCAGCTCGACCTCGAGATGAGCTTCGTCGAGCAGGACGACATCCTGGACCTGATGGAGGAGCTGTACTGCGGCATCGCCGCCGAGGTGCGGCCCGACCTGAACGTGCCGAGGCCGTTTCCGCGGCTGACATACGCGGAGTCGCTGGCCCGCTTCGGCGCCGACAAGCCCGACCTGCGCTACGGCATGGAACTCGTCGACTTCACGCAGGCGGTGCGCGGCACGGACTTCGTCGTGTTCAAGAGCGCCGTCGAGAGCGGCGGCTCCGTCGAAGGGCTGTGTGTCACCGGCGGCGCGGAGTTCTCGCGCAAGGAGATCGATGCGCTGACAGACGCGGTGAAGCAGCTTGGTGCCAGGGGGCTCGTCTCGATCGCCTACCACGCGGAGCCTGCCGCGGCGAGCGAGGAGCAGGTGAAGTCGCCGGTGCTCAAGCACATCGGCCTGGAGATGGTGCGGTCGATCGGCACGCTGGCGGGCGCGCACGCCAACGACCTCGTGCTGATCGTCGCCGGGCAGGGCGGCGTGCCGGCCAAGGAGCCGGGGTCGGCGGGCCGCGTTCGGCCGGCGCTCGACGCGCTGCGGCGCAACGTGGCGGCGAAGCAGGAACTGGCCGACAGGGACACGCTTAAGTTCGCGTTCATCGTCGATTTCCCGCTGGTGGAGTGGGACGACGAAGAGGAGCACTGGAACGCCACGCACCACCTGTTCACATCGGTGAAGGCGGAGGACCTTGACCTGCTGGATACCGATCCTGGCTCGGTCCGAAGCAACGCGTACGACCTGACGTGTAACGGCTGGGAGATCGGCAGCGGCAGCATCCGTATCCACAACCGGAGCGAACAGGAGCGCATCTTCCGGCTGCTCGGCATCGGCGAGGAGGACCAGCGGATCAAGTTCGGCCACATGCTGGAGGCGTTCGAATACGGCGCGCCTCCACACGGCGGTGTGGCGCCGGGGATGGACCGCACGGTGGCGCTGTTCGCTCAGGAGAGCGACATCCGCGAGACTATCGCCTTCCCGAAGACCAAGAGCGCGACCGATCTCATGACCGGCGCCCCGTCGGCCGTCGACCAGGCTGCGCTCGACGCCGTCGGGCTGTCTGTGAAGCCGGACGCGCGGGCGCGCGGCTAGTGACTGACCCGCGGATCTGGAACGTGTACGCCGGGCGGGAGTTCCTCACGCCCGGCGCGCGCGAGATGCTCGATATCATCGACCGCGGCGTGCCGCTCGATGCGGACGCTCGCGTGCTGGAAGTCGCCTACGGCACCGGGGCGGGGGCGTGCCGCCTGGCCGAGCGTCATGGCTGCCGGGTGCTTGGCGTAGACACGCATCCGTTCGCGGTGCATGTCGCGCGCCGGGCTTCGGAGCGCGGCCTCGGCGATCGGGTGGCGTTCGCGATCGGCGATGGCGGCCGGCTGCCGGTGCGGGACGCGGCGTTCGACCTGGCGATCTGCGTCGGCGCTCCGAGCATCATCGGCACGGAGCGCTGCCTGGGCGAGCTGCACCGCGCGCTGCGGCCGGGCGGCGCCGTCGTCGTTAGCGACTGGGTGTGGGCGAAGAAGCCGATCCCGCCCGAGGCGATCCCGGACGGCTACGACATCGAGCCGCTGACCCTCGACGAGTATCGGGCGGCCATGCGCGGCGCCGGGTTCGAGGCCGTGCTCGCCGAACCGTTTCCGCAGTCCGCCTGGGACGAATACTACGCGCCACTGCGACAGACCATCGCAGCGCTTCGCGAGCGCAACCCCGGCCATCCGCCGCAGCCCGTAGAAGACGAGTTGCGCGTCTACGACGGTGGCCTCGGCAAGGAATACTGGCGCTACGTTGCGTTTGTCGGACACAAGCGCTAACAACTGCAAACTGCCCACTACCAACTACCCACCCACTCGCGTGCTGATGTACCAGTCCGACACGTTGGCGAAGCGCGCGGCGGGCGTGAACAACAACGAGTCGCTGAACCCCTGCGCGCGCGTGCTCTGCACGTACGTGTAGACAGGCGAGTAGAGCGGGATCTGCGCGGCGGCGGCGATCATGTATCCCTCGAACTCGGAGTAGAGCTCTTTCCGGCGCGCGATGTCAGTCGTCTGGCGCGCGCGCTGCAGTACATCGTCGATGACGGGATCGGAATAATCGGAGAGGTTGCGGCCGGGCGGCGCGATCTGCGACGAGTGCCAGAACGGGTATGGGTCGGGATCCGGGCCGGGATCGACGGCGACGAGCGCCGCCTGGAACTTGCGCGGCAGCAGGTGCTCATCGATGAACGTGCTCGCCGCCAGTGGCTCCACCTCCACGTCCGCGCCGATGGCGCGCCACTGCCGCGCCAGGTCGTCGGCGATATCGACGCGCAGAGGATCGTTGGTCGTCGACAGCTTGAATGCCAGCCGCTGGTCGCCCTGCCGGCGCACCCCATCGCGCCCGCGCGACCAGCCGGCGGCTTCTAACGCGCTCGCGGCGGCGCCGGGATCGAACGACGGCACCTCGACCGGTGAGTACGCCCAGGAGCGGTGCGGGATGCCGGTATCGGCGCGCTCGCCGCGTCCGTTGGCGACGTCGGAGATCAACGTGTCGGGGTTGATGGCGCGCCAGAGCGCGAGCCGCACGACGTCGTCGGTGAACAGGGGCGCGCGGGTGTCCAGATAGACGGTGTTGTACGTCTCGGACACGAGGTCGTGCAGCGCGAAGCGTCCGTCCTGGCCGAGGAACTGTAACTCCGCGCGCGATGTCTCCGGGCCGAGCAGCGCGCCATCGATCTCACGTGTGCGTACGGCTTCGGACAGGGAACTGGCGTCCGGATACACGCGGAATTCCAGCGTCGAGATGTGCGGCGGGCCGAGGTAGTAGATCGAGCTGCTCCCTAGTTCGACGCCGTGGTCGGTGTGTCTCCGGAACTGGTACGGACCTGTGCCGACGGGCCGGGCGTTGAACCCGGCGTTGAACAACTGGTTCGCGTCCAGGTCAGCAAGAAGGTGCTGTGGCAGGATGCCCACGGTGAGATACGCCAGGAACGGCGCGTAGGTCTGTTCGAGCTTGAACTCCACCGTCAGCGGGTCGCGCGCCGTGACCAGGACGCCCTGCATGAGCTGCGCCAGCGCCGGGTCGCCCTTGAACCCCGGATCGGCGATCGCCTTGAACGTGAAGACGACGTCCTCGGCGCTGAACTCCGCACCGTCGTGCCAGGCGACGCCGCGGCGCAGATGGAAGACGTAGCTCTGCCCACCGCCGGTGATCTCCCATCGTTCGGCAAGGTCGGGCTGAGGCATGCCATCGGGCGCCAGGCGGACGAGGCCGCTGAATACGAGTGAGGCGATGTCGGCGTCGACGGGGTTGGCGCCGGCGAAGAGCGGGTTCATGCGCTCAGGCTCGCGCGTCACACCCTCGACGTAGTGGCCGCCGCTGGCAGGGATGGCCTCGCCGCCCGGGTTGGAGAGCACAACGGACCAGAGGATGGCGACGGCGGAGACGCCGCCGACGAGGGCGACGAACAAGGGCCATCGGGTGTGCATCCATGCCAACTCAAGGGCCCTCGGTGGGTGCAGCAGGAATCCGCTAGATCGAGGCGCGCACGCCCCACGCGGAGATGATCAGGAACACGACCGCGAGGACGATCGTGAGCTGGAAGAGCGTCTTCTCGACGCCGCGGCGCGTGCGGAAGCTGCCGCTGGTGCCGCCGCCGAGCGCGGTGCCGATACCGGACCCCTTGGCCTGGAGCAAGATGACGACCGTGAGCACGATCGACACAAGGATCTGGGCGATGCTGATGTAGTCTCTGAAGTCCAAGTACACACCTCTCTCCGGCAGCGGGGGCATTAAAGCACATCCGGGGCGGTCAGCCCAAGGCTCGGTGGAAGTGGGCACCGGGAACTCGGACCGGCGCCCCTACATGGCGCGCAGCAGCCGGATGCGCTCCTCGACGGGCGGGTGGGTGCTGAACAGGTTGTTCAGGAACGAACTGTGCTCACGGAGCGGGTTGCTGAAGTACAGGTGCGCCGTCGCCTTGTTCGCCGCTTCGAGCGGTTCGGGGTCGGCCGAAATCTTCTCCAGCGCGCGGGCCAGGGCGTCCGGGTTGCGGCAGAGCAGCGCGCCCGAGGCATCGGCCAGGTACTCGCGCTGGCGGGAGACCGCGAGCTGGATCACCTGCGCCGCAATGGGCGCGAGGATGGCCAGGACGATGGCCACTACGACGAGGGCCGCAAACGCGCCGCCGCGGTCCTTGTTGCTGCTGCGGCTGCCGCTGCCGAACCACGTCCAGCGCATGAAGAGGTCGGCCAGCAACGCGATGACACCCACGAGCACCACGGTGATCGTCATGACGCGGATGTCATAGTTGCCGACGTGCGACATCTCGTGCGCGATGACGGCCTCCAGCTCCGCCTTGTCGAGCTTGTCGAGCAGGCCGCGCGTCGCGGTGACGGAGGCGTGCTTCGGGTCACGGCCGGTAGCGAATGCGTTCGGCGCGCTGTCCTCGATCACGTAGACCTTTGGCATCGGCAGGCCGGAGCCGATGCTCAGGTTCTCGACGACGCGGTGGAGCTCGGGCTCGTCTTCCCTCGTCGCCGCATGCGCCGAGCTGACGGCGAGCGCGACGCCGGCGCTGGCGTAGTAGCTGAACATGGCGTAGACGATGAGCGCGCCGAAGACGAACGGCGCGGCGGCGATCGGCAGCCCGGCCACGTAGCCGATGAGCGTCGCGAAGCCACCGGCGGCCAGCACGAAGATCGCCATCATGATCCACGTCTGGCGCTTGTTGGCGCCGATGCGGTCGTAGACGAGGACCGCCTCGCCCGCTCCGCCCTGCATCTTGTCGAGTCCGGTCATCGGCTACGGGGTCGCCGCGGGGGGTGTGGAGAAGCTGACCTTCACGTCCTCGCGCGCGCCCTCCTCGGCCTCGAAGAACTCGGCCGGCTGGAAGCCGAACATGTTGGCCATGATGACGCTCGGGAACGTCTCGGTCTTCGCGTTGTAGGACAGGACGTTGGTGTTGTAGAACTGGCGCGCGTAGGCGATCTTCTCCTCGATATCGCTGAGCTCGCGCTGCAGTTCGAGGAAGTTCTGGTTCGCCTTCAGGTCGGGGTACGCCTCCGCGACGGCGAAGAGCGACCGGAGCGTCTGCGTCAGCATGTTGTTGGCTTCGGCCGCCTGGGCGGGTGTGCCCGCCTGCTGCAGGCGCGCGCGGGCGGCGGTGACGTTCTCCAGCGTTTCGCGCTCGTGCGCCGCGTAGCCCTTCACCGTCTCGACCAGATTGGGGATCAACGACGCCCGACGCTTGAGCTGGACGTCGATGCCGGACCACGCCTCGCGGACGCGCAGGCGTGACCGGACGAGGCCGTTGTACACCGCCACGATGACGACCACGAGCAGGACGACGACGGCGATGACGATGAGGAGGATGATAAGCGTGGGCACGAGGCGACTCCTTCGCTATCCGCAGACCCGATGCGATTGTAACACGGCGGCCGCGCGCTCTCTCGCCTCCGGGCAGATCTCCGGTACCCGGCGGGCGCATGTTGGGGAAACCCCTGTGATGCTACCCTGCCGGCGGACACTAGTATCGATCCGGGCCATGCGTGCCGCGGCTGGGACCGTCAGGTCTAACCTAACATGCGCCGCTGGCCCACCATTTTCTCATACCGCGCGAACGAGCCCAACGTGATACGCACCCGCTTGCTCCCCGCCCTCTGCGCAGTCGCGGCCTTCGCGGCGGTCGCCTGCTCCGGCGGCGCCAGCCCGGAGAACGCAACGCCCCCTCCGTCCACCGCCGGCTCGCCGGTCGCGGGTGGCGCCATCAGGAGCGAGCCGGGGCTGACGACGCCGGAGATCGTGGCGAAGCTCGCGCCCTCGATCGTGCGCGTGCAGATCGAGACGGCGACGCTCGACGTCTTCGGCCGCTCGACGCCGAGCACCGGCGTTGGCACCGGCGTCATCATCGACACGGACGGCCACATCGTGACGAACAACCACGTGGTGACGGCGGGCAACGGCGACACGATCGCGGACCACATCACGGTGACGCTGTCCGACCTGCGCACCGTCGATGCGAAGGTCGTGGGCCGCGACCAGCCGACCGACCTGGCGGTGCTGAAGATCGACGCCGAAAACCTGGTGCCCGCGATCTTCGGCAACCCCGATGAGCAGCAGGTGGGTGAGGACGTCGTGGCCATCGGCTTCGCGCTCGACCTCAAGGGTGGGCCGACCGTGACGCGCGGCGTGCTTTCGGCCAAGGGCCGCACGATTACCGAGCAGCCCTACACCATCAACGACGCCATCCAGACCGACGCCGGCATCAACCCCGGCAACTCCGGCGGTCCGCTGGTCAACGCGCGCGGAGAGGTGATCGGCATCAACACGGCGATCATCAAGGGCGCGCAGAGCATCGGCTTTTCCATCTCCGTTGCCCTCGTGCAGCCGGAAGTGCAGGCGCTGATCGAGAAGGGCCGTATCGACCGGGCATATCTCGGCGTTGGCACGGTGGACGTGACGCCCGCGATCGCCAGGAACTTCAATCTGCCCGTCGACCACGGCATCGCTGTGACCATCGTCGGACGCGGCACGCCCGCCGAGGACGCCGGGCTCGCCGTCAACGACGTGGTCGTGAAGGTCGATGGGCAGGACGTGGACAACAACGGCAAGCTTCTGGCGATCCTCGCCAGGCGCCGCGCCGGTGATACTGTCGCCGTCGATTACTACCGCGGCGGCGAGCGGCGGACGGCCGAGGTGACGCTCGCGTCGCGGCCGGGCGGCTGAGCGCGGGCCGTTCGGCGGTTGCGGGGGCGGCGGTGGCAGGCGTAGAGTGATCGCGACATCCTCTTCTCACAAATGCGAGGTGCATCGATGAATAAGCGAACGATGCTCGTGCTGGGCGCGGCCGCCGTGGCGGGCGCGGCCGTCCTACGTCGCGCCGGGCTGCGCGAGGATCTGGACTGGGACATGGTCGAGAAGCCGGGGCGCCTGATCGACATCGACGGCTACCGCGTGCACTACGTGGAGCAGGGATCGGGCCCGGCCATTTTGCTGGTGCACGGCTTCGGCGGGCAGACCGCCAACTTTGCACAGCTGATGCCGCTCCTGGCTGATCGCCACCGCGTGATCGCGGTCGACCTCAAGGGGTTCGGTTATAGCGAGCGCGATGCGCACGCGGGACTGTCCCACGGCGACCAGGTGGTCATGCTGAAGCGCCTGCTCGGCGCGCTCGGCGTCGAGCGCACAGTGCTGCTCGGCCATTCGATGGGAGGCGCCGTGGCGCAACGCTTCGCCGCCACCAACCCGGAGATGGTGGAGTCGCTGGTGCTGATGGCCTCGGTCGCGGGCGACGAGCGGTACGTGCGGCGCATGCCGCCGCCGGCCCTGCTGCGGCCGATATTGCCGCTCCTCGCGAGCCTGGTAGCCGGCCGGCTGCTGACCGCGTCGTTCCATGATCCGTCGCTGCTCACACCGGAGTTGCGCGAGGAGTACGTGCGGCCCGCGCACATCAGAGGCTCGCGCGAGGGTCTGCTGGCGATGATGCGGGATAGCCGCGAGGATCCGCCGATCGACCGGAGCACGATCACCATGCCCGTGCTGCTGCTCTTCGCGGCGCACGACCGCGCTGTGCCGCTGAGGGTGGCCCAGCGCCTGCGCGAGCTGATCCCGCACGCGCGTCTCGTCGTCATCGACCGGGCGGCGCACCTGCCGATGGTCGAGCGGCCCGAGGAGTGTGCGGCGGCCATTCGCGACTTCCTGCGCGAGCCGGCGGGCGCGGCGGCTTCGGCGGCGTTCGCCTAGATTCCGCTTGCTTGCCCGGCCGGAGCGGCCGGTGATAGGCTGAGGGGCGCTTTCCCAGGAGGGAGCGGATTATGCCTCTACTCGCCGGACTCGGACCGCTGGGCGTCCCCGAGCTTCTGATCATCGCCTTCATTGTGATCCTCGTGTTCGGCGTCGGGCGGCTGCCGGAGGTTGGCGGCGCACTGGGCAAGGGCATCCGCGAGTTCCGCAAGTCCACCAAGGACGACGACGAGAAGCCGGGCGATAACGTCGCGATGTCGTCGCCGCAGCCCGAGGGCGGTGCGGCCGCTGCGGGCGATGTTGTCTTCTGCACGGAGTGCGGCAAAGGCAACCAGAGCGGCGTGAAGTTCTGCGGGCATTGCGGCGCGGCGATCGGGACGGCCGTCAGCTAAAGCCGCGCAAGACATCTGCAGCGAGCCGCCGGTCATGTGCCGGCGGTTTTCATGTCCGGGGGGCGAGACATGCCCGCAATCCGCGCCGTGCTGTTCGACCTGTGGGGCACACTGATCGTCGACGATCCGGCGACCTACGAACCGACTCGCCATCTGCGCGCCAGGATGACTTGCGATGCCCTGGCCGCGCTGGGGTTCGGCTACGCCGCAGAGGACATCCTGGCGTCGTTCGCGGCGGCGGTGGAAGAGCACACCCGCCTGCACGATGCCGAGCGGGACCTCTCGGCGCGCGGGCGTACCGTGATGTACCTGCGGCACATCGACGAAACGCTGGCTGCTCGGCTCGACGACCGCGCGTGGGATCTGCTCGATCAGGCGATCCTGACGCCCAAGCTGGCGTTTCGGCCGCTGGCGATGCCGGCGGCGCGCGACGCGCTGCTGGCGGTGAAGGCCCTTGGCCTGCCTGCCGCACTGATCTCCAACACCGGCATCACGCCGGGGTTCGTGTTGCGCCGCATCCTCGACGACCTCGACCTGCTGCCACTTCTCGATCTGCTGATCTTTTCGGACGAAGTGGAGCTGGCGAAGCCGGCGCGCGCCATCTTCGACCAGACACTCGACGAGATGGGCGTGGCCCCGGGTGAGGCGGCGTTCGTCGGCGATCAGCCGCGGCTCGACGTGCTGGGCGCGCGGCGGGCCGGCATGTGGTCGGTGCAACTCGGCGAACTGGCGGAGGACGGCATCGAGCCGCACGCGCGCATCGGCTCGCTGGACGACCTGCTGCCCGCGCTGCGGTCGCTGCGGCTGCTGGACTGAGGCTACAGGCCGGGCGGGCCGAAGCGCGTCCGCTCCCAGCGCGAGAACAGCCACAGCGCCACGGCCGTCACGGCGATCGGAATCAAGGCCAGCGGCGCGTACGTGATGAAGAGATACCCCGTCACCATCAGGTCGGCCAGCACCGCGGCGATGGCGGCGAGCGGCCAGAAGAGGATGCCGAAGACGGCGCGCGTGATCAGCAGCGCATCGAGGCAGCCGGGGCGCTCATCCTCAGAAGGCGGCTCTTGATCGTAGTAGACCATGTCCTCGCTATCATAGGCGACGCGGGCGAGCGCCCGCAGGCTCACCGGGAGGGGCGTGATGGAGCAGCGGCAAGCGGAGCGGCAGGCGGCGTGGGATCTCCTCTGTGAGTACACGCAGACGGACGGGCTGCGGAAGCACGGCCTCGCCGTCGAGACGGTGATGCGCTACTTCGCGCGCAAGCACGGCGCGGATGAGGACCTGTGGGGCGTGACCGGGCTCCTGCACGACTTCGACTACGAACGCTGGCCCACGGCCGAGGGCCACCCGTACGAGGGCAACAAGATCCTCACTGAGCGCGGCTATCCGGACGAGATCCGCACCGCGATCATGGGCCACGCCGACTACACCGGCGTCGCGCGCGACACGCTGATGGCGAAGATGCTGTTCTCCGTCGATGAGCTGACGGGCTTCGTGACAGCGGTGGCGCTCGTGCGCCCGAACAAGAGCATCTTCGAGGTGGAGCCGGCGTCGGTGCGGAAGAAGATGAAGGACAAGGCGTTCGCGCGCCAGGTGAACCGCGACGACATCATCAACGGCGCCGAACAGCTCGGCGTGGATCTCGATGCGCACATCGCGCACGTCATCGAGGCGCTGAAGTCGAACGCCGACGCGCTGGGGCTGCGCGGCACGGTGCAACCACTGTAGCGCGGGCTTTTCAGCCCGCGCGGGGGCAATCAAGGCAGCGCTGACTCAGGCGATCAGTCCGCGGCGCCGTCGCTGCTAAGCAGCACCCGGCTTAACACTAGATACAGCACGAGGCTCACAACGAATGACGGCAGCGTGCCGCCCACCTTGGTGACGTCCGCCGGGACGTCGGCGATCCACGAGAAGTGCTTGACGAGCGCGGGCGGCTGCGCGGCCGCCGTGTAGACGACGAATCCCGCTGCCCACGCGATGATCCCCGCCGGGTTGACGCCGCCCCAGAACCAGTACCGCCCGCCCCGGACGAAGAAGGCTTCGCCGTCGTACGACTGTCGCCGGGCGATGAAGTAGTCGGCGATCATGACGCCGAACAGCGAGACGAAGACGCCGCCGATCAGCAGGAGGAAGTCCTCGTAGTGCAGCAGGTCGACGCTGATCGCCAGCAGCAACGCGCCCGCGCCGACGAGCAATGCCAGCGTGCGGTGGCTGACCTTCACCAGGTTCTGCAGCGAGACCGCCGTCGAGTAGATGTTGGCGAAGGCGTTGTCCGTCTCGTCGGCGAGGATGACGAAGAGGAACACCCAGCCGAGCGCGAGCGGCAACATGGAATCGACGAGCGCGCTGACGATGTTGCCGGCATCGACCGGGCTCTGCTCGGTCGAGAGCACGAGGACGTAGCCGGCGCCCAGCGCGAAGAACCAGACGTTGGCGACGGTGTAGCTGGCAAACGTCGCCCACGCCGCACTGGTCGCCTTGCGCGAGTATCGGCTGTAGTCGGCGACGAGCGGCAGCCACGACACCGGCAGCGCCACGGCGATATCGACGCCCTGCCAGAAGTTGGGCCAGCCCCCTGCGCCCTTCTGGTCGAGCAGATCCTGCACGCTGTAGGTACTGAATAGGCGGTAGGTCAGCCACGCGCTGGCCAGGATCACGATCCAGACGCCGAACCGCTGCAGGAACTGCTGCACCACCACCGTCGGCCCGCCGATCGCGAAGATCGTGCCGAGCACGGCGAAGGCGGCGAGCCAGAGGTAGTAGCCCTCGAATCCGAAGAAGTGATCGCTGATCGCGCCAGCGGCCTGCGACATGATGATGATTTCGAGGCCGGCCCAGCCGACGAGCTGCGCGATGTTCAACAGCGATGCCAGGTACGAGCCCCGGATGCCGAGCGCCGGCCGCAGCGCGACCATCGTCGGCACGCCGGCGTCGCTGCCGACACGCCCGGCGATCGCCAGCAGCGCCGAGCCGATGACGCTGCCGATCACCGTCGCGAACAGCGCGTCCCTCAGCCCCAGCGCGGGCACCAGCAGCGCGCCGGCCACCAGCACCAGCAGGCCGACCCCCAGGTCGCCCCAGAGCACGCCGATCTCGAGGGCGCCGAGCGTGCGGCGCTCCTGTGGGATGGGAGTGACTTCCTCGTGGACAGACGTCGGGGGAGTGGTCGTGGCCATGGCGCACCTCAATGATCAACGCCGCTGGGGACAGCGGCGTGAGCAGGTGCGGTGTCCCTTCGTCGGCATTACCCGGACAGGTTCAAACGGTCGGCCTCGGTGGCCCTCTCAGCCCCGCCGCGGCGGGGCTCCCGTCACGATTATTCAGTTGTGCCAGCACCCTACATCTCCCGCCCGCGCAGGGCAAGCGATGATCTCGCGATGCCGCGGGCGTCTACCGAGCTCGCGCGGCGCGGAGGTCGGCGGCGGCGTTCGCCGTGATCGCGGCGATGTCGTGGTGGACGGTGATCATGCGGTAGCCCGCCGCCGCGTGCCCCGGAGCAAGCGCCGCGTTGGCATGGATGCCGGCGGTCACGCCGTGCCGCCCGCACGCCTGCGCGATGGCGATGCGCGCTTCCTCGAACGCGCCGCCGTTGTCCATGCGCGGCGGCAGCCCGAGCGTCACGCTCATGTCGGCCGGCCCCACGTACGCGGCGTCGATCCCCGGCACCGACAGGATGTCGTCGACCGCGGCGAGCGCCTGCTTCGTCTCGATCATCGGGATGCATGCCACCTCGGCGTTGGCGTGGCCGAAGTAGTCCGCGCCCGCGTAGAGGGCGGCGCGCGTCGGCCCGTAGCTCCGCGAGCCGTCGGGGAAATAGCGGCAGGCGGCGACGGCGGCGCGCGCTTCGGCGACGCTGTTGACCATCGGGATGATGATCCCCATCGCCCCGGCGTCGAGCATTTTGCCGATGATGCCGGTCTCGTTCCAGGGCACGCGCACGACAGGCGTCGCGTCGCTGGTGCTTATCGCCTGCAGCATCGTCACGGCCACCTGGTAGTCGATGACGCCGTGCTGCATATCGATGCAGACCCAGTCGAAGCCCTGGTGCGCTACGGCCTCGGCGGAATAGGAACTCGGGATGGAGAGCCAGGCGCCGTACGTGACCTCGCCGCCGCGCCACTTCGCCTTCGTGCTGTTGAGCCGCATCGCCCACCTCCTGCGCGCATAGTGCGGCAGCGCGCGCCGAGGGGCAATCGCGGAATCGGACGTGTCGGAGTGGCTTACGCGGCCACGGCATCCTCTGCGGGACGCGCTCGCCTGCGACGCCGAGCGAGGACGGCGAGCAGCACTATGAACGCCGCCGCGCCGAGCGCGTAGAGCAACGGCCTGGCTGGGCCGGCGGATATCGCACCGGGCTGCTCGAATTCCGAGCCCGGCGCTGCTGGTGCCAGCGGTCGCCCCTCCGCCGCCTCCATCCGCGCGCGTTCTTCCTCCGCCGCCGAGCTGGGGGCGATGCCAGCTGCTTGCGCGCGCCGCTCCGCCATGCGGCGGTGCTGCTCCTCCAGTTCGCGTTCGAGCACCTCGCGCTGGTGGAGTTGCTCCTGTTCATCGAGCAGGATCGGGTCGACGCCGGGATCGGGCGCCTGAGCCGACCGCGGCGCGTGGAGCTTGTGCTGCGGCACCGCCGGGTGCGGGTACGCCAGCGTCACGGCCCCGTCATCGAGCGAGACGATGTCATCGACGCAGAGCCAGTAGTCGGGCTGCATCGGCGCGTTGACGCGGATGAAGCGGCCGCTCACCCGTTCGATCTTGCCCACGGGCAGCCCTTCCGAGCTGAAGACTTCGCAGCCGGCCTCCGGCGCGGCATGCGTGGGGTTGGGTTGATGCTGGATGGACATGGCGCTGCCTCCTCGCAACCACAAAGGGGCGCGTCGGTCACCCGCGCGCCCCGTCAACGGCCGGACAGCCAGAGGGGAGCTTCCGCTGTCGGACCGGTCTCGCTTAGCGTAGACCCGCGGACGTTCGCGGGAGGATAAGAGCCAGCCCGGATCGCTTGCGGCCGCGTTGCAACATCGCTGAGGCAGCGACCGAGGCGGGCTCCGGCGGCCCTTGGCCAGCATTCGTCCACAAGCGGCCGATGGTCTATGCTGCGCAGTGCTGCAACGGGCCGGTCGCGCGTTGCATCCGCAAGACATAACTGAGGAGGAACGAATGCAACTCAAGAATGTGGTGCTCGTCGATGGCGCGCGCTCGGGGTTCGGCCGCGGCGGCCGAGGCTCACTCGTGGCGACGCGGCTCGACGAGTCGGCCGGCAAGGTCGTGCGCGCCCTGATGGAGCGCAACCCGAAGGTCAGCCCCTGGATGATCGAGGACATGGGCCTGGGCAACGTGCTGGGCGCAGGCGAACTGATCCTCATCGGCGCGAACAACGTGGCGCACCTGGCCGGCCTGCCGGCCGAGGTCTGCTCGTTCGACACGAACCGCCAGTGCGGTTCGAGCATGGAGACGCTGCACCGCGTCGCGCAGTCGATCCTGGTCGGCGCGATCGAGTGCGGCATCGCGGTCGGCATCGAGCGCATGGGGCGCTCGCTCGTCGGCGGGGGCGATGGCAAGCCGAAGACGCATGTGACGGAGTTCAACAAGGACCTCGTCAAGATGAACGACCTCCAGCGGAACATGGCGCCGGATCACGACAAGATCTTCTCGGTGCCGTTCCCGGACTACATCCTGGACTCGAGCCCGATCACGTCGATGACGCAGACCGCGCAGAACGTCGCCGAGATCTACAACCTCTCCCGCGAGGAGATGGACCAGTTCTCGGCTGACAGCCACCGCAAGGTGGCCGAGGCGTTCGACAAGGGCATCTACAAGGACGAGATCATCCCGCTGGAGATCGAGACGCCGGTGTTCGACGACCAGGGCAACTGGCTGCCGGACGAGCACGGCAAGAAGGTGATATTCGAACACGACGAGTGCCTGCGCCGCGGCACCAACATGGAAGGCCTGACCGGGCTCCAGCCGATCAAGGGCATCGTCAGCCTGGGCGGGCAGGAAGTGCGCATCACCGCGGGCAACTCGTGCCCGACGAACGACGGCGTCTCGGCGGCGCTGCTGATGAGCGAGGAGCGCGCGCTGGCGTTGGGGCTGACGCCGCTTGCGCGCATCATCGGCATGGGCGTGGGCGGCGTGAAGCCGCAGGTGATGGGCCTGGGCCCGATCCCGGCGACGCGCAAGGCGCTGCGCCACGCCGGCATCACGGCGGACCAGATCGACCGCGTCGAGTTCAACGAGGCGTTCGCCGCGCAGGTGATCCCGTCGTGCAAGGAACTGGGCATCTCCATGGACAAGGTGAACGTCAACGGCGGCTCGATCGCCATCGGCCACCCGCTGGGCGCGACAGGCGCGCGGCTGGTGTCGACGGTGGCGCACGAGCTGCGGCGGTCGGGCAAGCGCTACGGCCTGGCCACGCAGTGCATCGGCGTCGGCATGGGCATCTCGACGATCATCGAGGCGCTCTAACGGCGCACCCCGTTGCGCACCAACGAAGAGCCCCCGCCGTCGGCGGGGGCTCTTCTTTTCTTGATCAGTCCGATCGGCCCTCACAGAGCGACCGCCGCCGTGAGACGATCCCGGACACCCGCCGGGTCATCGCGGCGAGTGAAAGTCACGGCAGAGGAGTATGGCGATGCCAACCCTGAGAGAAGCGGTTGACGACTTCCTGGCGCAGGAACGGATCGCGGTTGTCGGTGTGTCGCGCGATTCTGCCCAGGCGGCGAACATGGTGTACCGGGGACTGCGCAAGGCGAACTACCAGGTCTTCGCGGTCAACCCTCATGCCGAGGAGGTCGAGGGCGATGTCTGCTATCCCGACCTGAAATCGATTCCCGATGGAGTCGCGGCGGCGGTCATCGCGACACCACCCGAAATTACCGAGGCCGTAGTGCGAGAGTGCGCTGAGCAGGGCGTGTCGCGCGTATGGATGCACCGCTCATTCGGCAAGGGCAGCGTGTCCGATGCAGGCGCGGCGCGCTGCCGGGAACGCGGCATGACGGCCATCGCCGGCGCCTGCCCCATGATGTTCCTCCCGGGTGCGGACGTGGGACATCGCTGCATGCGGTCGATGCTCAGGCTCACGGGAGGTCTGCCCAGGCTGTAGCTGACCCAGCAGAGCAGCCGGAGCGGTTGACGGACCGCCGCCCGCGCCGTCGCCGGTGCTATAATCGCCGGAGCCATTCCCCCGCGTTCCCTGAGGTGCCCGATGCGAAGGATCAGTCTCGGCGCGGCCGTCCTCTGTCTTTCGATGCTCGCGGCGAGCCCGCGGAACACGTCGGCAACGCCGCCCGGTGCCGGGCATTACCAGGAATTCGGCGACGCGAAGGGCTTCCTCAACATCCTTCCGCCCGGCCAGGACGGCGTGCAGGAGGCCGGGGCCGGCCTCGGCGCATACCAGCCGCACATGCGCGACCAGGCGCCGATGTACAGCAGCCTGGTGTACAACGCTCCGGGCCTCGCTGAAGGCCAGCTCTCCACGTATTACAAGGATGCCTCGTTTGGGACGCCCGACAGCGACATCGACCGGATCTACTCGCCTGTGGCCGGCGTCACCGTCGTGCGCGACCGGAGCTTCGGGGTGCCGCACATCTTCGGAACGACGCGCTACGCGACGATGTTCGCCCAGGGCTACACCACCGCTGAAGACCGCCTGTTCCTGATGGACGTCATGCGTCATCTCGGCCGTGCGCGCCTCTCCGAATTTCTCGGCGCGTCCCAGGCGAACCAGGATCTCGATAGAGAGCAACTCGCGGACGCGCCCTACCAGGAGGCCGACCTGACGGCGCAGATCCAGGCGCTGGCCGCGTCGGGCGCCGAAGGGCAGGCCATCGTGGACGATGGACAGGCCTACACGGACGGCGTGAATGCCTTCATCACCGAGGCGCTCGCCAATCCGGCGAAACGCCCGGCCGAGTACGGGCTGCTCGGCCTGACGCTCGCGCCCTGGACGCCGGAAGACGAGGTCGCCATCGCCTCCAAGGTCGGGGCTATCTTCGGCAGGGGCGGCGGCGGCGAAGTCCAGAACTACTGCGGGCTCAAGAATCTCACCGCCGCGGCGGGCAGCGCGGCCGTCGCGCGCGTCATCTTCGATGACCTGCACTTCGCCAACGACAGCGAGGCGCCGGTGACCTCGTCCGCGCCTGCGCCCTACATGACCAACATGGGGCCGGTCGATCCGGCTGCGCACCCGGACATCGACTGCGCGAGCCTGGCATCGATCATCAACAACCCCGGTGGATTCGCGGTGGGCGCCGGATCGAGTCTTTTTGGCGCAGGGCCGCAGCACATGAGCAACGCGCTGCTCGTGGCCGGCGCGCACACGACCACCGGGCGCCCAATCGCCGTTTTCGGGCCGCAGACCGGCCACTTCATGCCGCAGCTCCTCATGGAGAAGGATGTGCACGGCCCCGGCATCGATGCGCGCGGCGCGGCGTTTGCCGGCGTCGACACCTACGTACAGCTGGGGCGCGGCACGAACTACGCCTGGTCGGCGACGTCGTCCGGTGCGGACAGCGTCGACCAGGTCGTGCTCCGGCTGTGCGAGCCGCTCGGCGGCGCGGCGACCCCCGGCTCCATGGGATACCTCCACAACGCCACCTGCCTGCCCATCACGACGTATCAGCACGTCCAGGGCACGACGCCCGCGATCTCCTGGCGCGTCGAGCGCACGGCGGATTACGGGCCGATCAGCCAGCGCGGCACCCTTGCTGATGGCACGCCGATCGCGATCGCCAATCACCGCTCGACGTACGGCAACGAGCTCGGCTCGGCGCACGGCTTCTACCGCGTCAACGACCCCGCCCACATGACGAACGGCTTCTCGGACTTCCGCTCGAATATGGGGGACGGCATCGACTACTCCTTCAACTGGTTCTACGTCGATGCGACCGACATCGGCTACCAGCACTCGTGCGCATGCCCGCAGCGCGCGCAGGGCGTCGATCCCTATCTGCCCGCCTGGGGCACCGGGCAGTGGGACTGGCAGGGGGACATCCCGCTGGCCTCGCAGCCGTGGGCGCTGAACCCCGCGCAGGGCTACCTCGCGTCATGGAACAACAAGCAGGCGCCGCAGTTCATGTCGAACGACCGCGACTTCTCGAACGGGCCCGTCTTCCGCGTCCAGATGCTCAGCTCGCGCATCGAAGACGCTATCGCGGCCGGTCCGCTGGACCGCGCCGCCCTCGTCAACGCCATGGAGGACGCCGGCACCGTCGACCTGCGAGGCCAGGAGGTCCTCCCCCTGCTGCTCCAGGTCATGGGCCCGACCGCGCCCGGCGGAGCGGACCAGCAGCGCGTCCAGGACATGCGCGACCGGCTGGCCGCGTGGGCGGCCGCGGCGGCGCACCGCCGCGACTTCGACCACAACGGTGTGTACGACGACCCGCAGGCGCCGGCGATCATGGACGCCTGGTGGTCGCCGCTGGTCCACGCGATGTTCGACGCATCATCGTATGGCGCGATCGGAACGCTCGGCGTCGGGTTGCACGACGCGCCGCAGGGCCACAACGGCTCGGCGTTCGGCGGCGGCATGTACGGCCACGTCCAGAAGGACCTGCGGCAGGCGCTGGGCCAGCCGGTAGCCAGCCCGTGGTCGCAGACGTACTGCGGCGCCGGCAACCTGGCGGCGTGCGCGTCGGCGCTCTGGTCCTCGCTCGGGCAGGCCGCTGCTTCGCTGCAGACGGAGTTCGGTTCGCCGGAGGTGATCGACTGGAAACGCAACGTTTCGGACGACGACGTGCGATCATCCGCCATCGGCATCTCGTCCACGCCGGCGTTCGCGTTCATCAATCGCCCGACGTTCCAGCAGGTCGTGCAGATCAACGCCGGCTGCGCGGGCGATGGCGACTGTGATGCGGTGCTGGATAGCGCCGACAACTGCCCGGCGGCCCCGAACGCCTCGCAGCAACACACCGACCGTAACGCCATCGATCTGGACCCGTACGGCAGACCGTTCTTCGACGACACCACCGTCGTCAACTCGGACGACAGCGGGGACGCCTGCGATCCGGACGCCGACAACGATGGCATCCCCGACCAGACGGAGATTTACATCGGAGCCGGGCAGGCGAGCCATGGCGCGTGCGCCTCAGCCTCGGCGAACACGAACCCGCTGCTGCTCGACACGGACGACGACCTCTTCACGGATGGCGCGGAGTGCATGATGGGCACCGATCCGGCCAACGCCGCATCGAAGCCCGTGGTGGTGAACGTGCCCGGCGATACAGACCACGACGGCCTCGCCGACAGCCTGGAGGCGTCGCTTGGCACCAACCCCGCGTTGCCCGACACAGACGGCGACAAGCTGCTCGACAGCGTCGAAGTGCTGCGCTACGGTAGCGACCCGTTGGCGCTCGACAGCGATCGCGACGTCTGCAACGACGGCAGGGAAGCGGCGTCCCTCAACAACGACACGAAGGTGAACTCGACGGATCAGCTCATGGTGGCGCAGTCCTTCGGGCCAAAGAGCGGACCCAAGTACGTGGCCGACTTCGACGTGAACAAGGACGCCAACATCAACTCTACCGACCTGCTGATCCAGGCAAAGCTGTTCGGGCTCTGTTAGCGCAAGCCGGGCGCCAGGCGGCGCTCACCGCGGAACGCCACGCGAGGTTTGGTGGGCGACAGGGGAGTTGGAAAGTTTGGCTCCCTGGGCAGGACTCGAACCTACAACCAATCGGTTAACAGCCGATTGCTCTACCATTGAGCTACCAGGGAAGGCGCTCGTCCGGAATCACTCCCGGCGCCGCATGGTATCCAATCGCTGCCGCTTCCCTCAAGCTGCGAACCCTTGACGCGTTCGATGCGCCGGCTGAATGCGACGCCGTCGGCATAACACGTACGCCGGCGGCCGGGCCGGTACCGGCTGCTAAGATGGATCGAAGGGTGGGCTTCGTGTCGCAGGGCCGCGAGATTCTCCGTACGGAAGGGCTCTGGAAGCAGTACGGCCGCATCACGGCCGTCGCTGACATGCACCTGCAGGTCTTCGACGGCGAGGTGTACAGCTTCCTGGGCCCTAATGGCTCCGGCAAGAGCACGACCGTCGGCATGGTCCTCGGGCTCGTGCGCCCGACCCGTGGCAGGGCGCTCGTCTTCGGCGACGACATGGCGACCCACCCGTGGCCGGCGCTGCGCCGCATCGGCGCCGTCATCGAGACGCCCGCGTTCTATCCGTACCTCTCCGGCTACGACAACCTGCGCGCGCTGGCGATGTCGCTCGGCGATATCCCGGATGCCCGCATCGGCGAGATGCTGGAGCTGGTGGGGCTGCACGAACGTGGCCGCGACCCGTACAAGACGTACTCGCTCGGCATGAAGCAGCGGCTGGGCATCGCCTCGACGCTGCTGCGCGACCCCGAGCTGATCATCCTCGACGAGCCGACCAACGGCCTCGACCCCGCCGGCACGCGTGAGGTGCGCGAACTGATCCCGCGGCTGGCGCGGGAGGGGCGCTCGGTGTTCCTCTGCAGCCACCTGCTGCACGAGGTGCAGGCGGTCAGCGACCGCGTGGGCATCGTCAAGAAAGGGCGCATGGTCGCGCAGGGCACTGTCGCCGAACTGCTGGGCCGCGGCCAGTACCTGCGGCTGAAGGCCGAAGACAATGACGCGCTCGTGGGCGCGCTGGCCGGCGTGCCGTGGGTTACGGCGGTTGACCGCATCGACGGATTCGTGCGGGCGGCGGCGCCCGTCGCGAAATCGGCCGAGCTGAACATGGCGCTGGCATCGAGGGGGATCTACGTGTCGGAGCTGTCGCCCTGGGAGGTGGAGCTCGAGAGCGTCTTCCTGGAGCTCACGGGCGAGGCGGTGGACGCGTGAACATGGGCCACTTGATCGCTGCCGAGTTCTTCAAGCTGCGCAAGCGGATGATGACGTGGGTGCTCGGGCTGCTGCTCGTCGCGCTCGTCGTGCTGCTCTATTCGATCGTCTGGAGCATCAGCAGCCGCACCGGCAGCTTCCTCGAAGAAGGGCAGCGGATCCCGTACGAGCAGTTGCGGCGGGGGCTGTTCCTGGAGACCGGCGTGCCGTTCGCGCTGCAGATCGTCGCGCAGTTTGGCACGCTCCTGGCGATCATCCTGGCGGCGGGCGCGGTCGGCAGCGAGTACGCGTGGGGCACGGTGCGGCTCATGGCCACGGCCTCGAGCGGGCGGCTGAGGCTGCTCACGGCGCGGCTGATCGTCGTGTGCGGCTTCGTCGCCATGGGCGCGCTGCTGGCGGCGCTGGTCGCGATGCTCTACAGCACGGTGATCACGGCCACCAACGGCGGCGTCGACTTCAGCTTCGTCACGCGCGCGTTCGTGTACGACCAGGTGCTCGCGTACGGACGCACGTTGTTCGTCGTCGCGCCGTACGTCGCGCTGGCGTTCGGTGCGGCGATCGCCGGCCGCTCGACGCTCGCCGGCGTCGGCGCGGGCATCGGCGTCGCGTTCCTCGAGCCGCTGATCAGCGGGTTGATGCGGCTGGGCGGCGAGCCGTGGAAGAGCATGCCGAACTACCTGATCGACGCCAACCGTGACGTGATCCTCTTGCAGAACGAGATCCCCGCCGGGCTGCCCAACTTCGGACCTTCGGCGCGGGCTCTTCGCGAGCGCGGCGTTCATTCTCCGGCCGAGGCGGCGATGATCCTGCTCGTCTACATGGCGGTGTTCCTCGCTGTCGGATTCATCCTGTATCGGCGCCGCGACATCACCGCAGGCGGCGGCGGGTAGCGGCGTTTCGCGCTGCCGCTCGCCCCGCTATACTCCGCCGGACTCCGCGAATAGACGAAGGAGCAGCGATGGCTGTCAAGTGGACTAAGGTCGCCCCGTACATTGAAAACGGCTTCGCGGCGCAGGGCCGCGTCGAGCGCGCGAGCATCGTCGACGCGGCCTACGATGACGCTGCCGATGACGACGTCGTGGACACGCTGGACGCGCTCGGCTCGCGCGTGTTCAGCAGCGTCGAAGATGCCAGGCAGTTCCTCGCGTCGCAGGGGCTCCTCGAAGACTGAGCCTCAGTCCCATTGCAGCAGCAACTGGTAGAGGCGGTAGAGCAGCCGCGTCGTGTCCAGCGCGATGATCTCCGGGCGCTGGTTCAGTTTCGGCTGCACGTGCTCGAACAACCTGATCTCCGAGAAATGCAGATCCGCGCGGCGATCGGCCGCGTCCCGCAGCCGCCGCGACTCCGTGTACGGGATGAACGGGTCGGCGCGGTCGTGGATGATGATCATCTCCGCCTTCACGTCGCCGATGCTCGTCTTTGGTGACAGGTAGTCAAGCTCCACGACGGCATCGGATGGCAGGCGTTCGATCAGCGTGGTGACCGCCGCGGGGTCCGTGTTCGCGAGGAAGTCGTACGCGCTGTGGCCGACGTCCCCGAGCGCTGCGATCTGCGCATCGGTCGCTGGTTCGTAGTCCAGGAACACCTTCTCCAACAACTCGCGGTCGTCCGCGTCGTCCACGCGGTCGATCAGCTGGTGAGCCACCACACGCTCGGCGTGCTCGCGCGGCTTCCACTCCTGGTCGATGTCCTGATACCGGATGCGGTGCGTGCGGATGGCACCGAACGTCTCCAGCGCGTCGAAGTAACCGCCGAAAGAGACCACAAGGTCCACCTGTTCGTTGATGCGTGGGTCAGCCGCGGCCACGAGCGCGAGCGAACCGCCCACGCTGGCGCCGAAGAAGCCCACGCGCTCCGGGTCCACACCCGGCAGGTCACGCACGAACTGGAACTGCGCCACCAGCGCGTCGATCTCCTCCGGGACGATGCTTACGTCGTCGAGCCGCTCCGAAAACGGCACGATGATGACCACCCCCGCGCGTGCTGAGTCCTCGGCGACTCGCACCAGGCGCGGCTCGTCGAGGTCAAGCGGCGGCGCGCCCATCGAGAAGACGATCCCGGGGTGGTTGGTTCCGTGCGCCGGGATGTAGATGTCGGCCTCGATCGAGCGGGGGCCGTTGCGGCTCTCGTAGTCGATGGTGATGTGCTCGCGGCGGGGAGCGGAGGAGATGAGCTTGACAGGACGGATGTACGGGACTTGCAGCACCATGTCCGGCAGGAACAGCGATGTGCGGACGGCGACGCGTCCGTGACGGTTCAAGCTCAGCATCAGCGGCGTACCGGCCAGCAGCGCCAGCGAAGCCAACAGCGGCCACGTGCGGACGAGCATGCGTCGAATTTGGCGGCGGCGTTGGCTCATGCAACCGCCAGTCTAGTCACCACGGCGCGAGGGACAAACCTGCGCCCCGGTATACTCACCGCCTGATGCGATTCCTGGGTGCGCTGCTGAAGTTCGGCTTGATGGCGATGGTGGCCGCGCTCGTCGCCGTCGATCTCATTGGGTACGGGGCACTGCTTACCGGCGTGGTCGTCGGCGATGACCCGATCGATGTCCGCGCGGCGGCGGCATCGGTGCCCGGAGGCGGCCAACCCGGGGCGCAGGCGAAACCGGCGCTTACGGCGGCCGACCGCGCGGAGATGGATGACAGCGCCGGCCTGCCCGGCCGCTTCGTGCCGTCGCAGGGGCGCGCGCACCTGTCGACGTATCCGCTCCCGCGTCACGTACCCTTCTGCGACGCTGACAGGATCGAGGCGAACTGTTACGCATCGAACCCGCCGACGTCCGGCTATCACCTGCCCGTACAGGGGACCGTGAAGCTTGAGGACGGACATCGTCTGAAGATCCCGCCGGATCCGGACATCTACGACTTCGCGGTCCCGCGCGAGGCGATCCCCCACATCCAGGAGCACGCCGGCGTCTACGTCGGCTACAACTGCGCCAGCGACGACTGCGCATCGACGGTGGAGCGGCTCAAGGACCTGGTGGCACAAGAACTGTCGCTTGGGGCGAAGGTGGTGATGTCGCCGGATCCCGACCTCGACGACGACACCATCGGGCTCGCGTCGTGGACGCGCGTCGATACGTTCGCCGCGGCGGACTACAGCGACGAGCGCGCCCGCGACTTCATCAAGGCGCACAGCTGCCGGTTCGACCCAGAGCGGTTCTGCACATCGACCGCGATCAACTGATGAGGCGCACAGATAGGAGGCCGCATGGCTGACTGGCACGATCACATCGACGATGCGCTGCGGGCGTTCATCGGGCGGCAGCACATGTTCTTCATCGCGACCGCGCCGGGCGACCCGAACGGTGGCTTTCCGAACCTCTCGCCGAAGGGGCGGACGCTGTTGCGGGTGCTGGGGCCGAACCTCGTCGGCTACCTCGACTATCCGGGCAGCGGCAATGAGACGGCGAAGCACACCGCGGAGAACGGGCGCGTCACGCTGATGCTCTGCAGCTTCGAGCCGACGGCGGGCATCGTGCGGCTGTACGGGCGCGGCCGCCGCGTCGACCTCGACGACCCGGCGTTGCGTCAGTACAAGGCGGCGTTCCAGGACGACTTTCATCCGTACGTGCGGCAGGCCTTCTTCATCGACGTGGAGAAGGTGCAGACGTCCTGCGGGTACGCGGTGCCGCGGATGGAGTACATCGCCGACCGCGTCACGCTGGACAAGTCGTGCGAGCGCAAGCTGGAGCCGCGGGAGATGGTCGATGGGCTGCCCATGGCGGGGCCGCTGCGAGAGAAGGCCGGCCGCAGCTTCTTCTGAGGCAGACCCCAAACGCCGATTGTGAAAGATTGCCCAAAGTAGGGGCATCGGTCAGAATGATCTCCATGACCCAAGACACCATCCCGCTGCTCGGCCAGGTTCAGGATATCGATGCGGACGTGAGCCAGAACATCCTGCTCACGGGCGTCGATACGATCATGAATTGGGCGCGCAGCTCATCCCTGTGGCCGACGATGTTCGGGCTGGCGTGCTGCGCGATGGAGATGATCGCGACGGCGACGCCGCGCTACGACATCGCCCGGTTCGGCGCCGAGATCTTCCGCGCCTCGCCGCGGCAATCGGACCTGATGATCGTGTCGGGCACCTGCACGTGGAAGATGGCGCCCGCGATCCGCCGCATCTGGCTGCAGATGCCCGAGCCGAAATGGGCGATCTCGATGGGCGGCTGCGCGATCATGGGCGGGCCGTTTGCCTACGGTTACAGCGTCATGCCGGGCGTGAACCTGGTCCTCCCGGTCGACGTGTATGTGCCCGGTTGCCCGCCACGGCCGGAGTCGCTGCTGACGGGGCTGATCATGCTCCAGAACAAGATTATGGACGCGAAGGTGACGGGCCAGCGCGAGCGCCCGGAACCCGACGGCGACTTCAGCCGCTTCCTTCCGCCGGACGACCCGATCCGCCGCGAACTGGAATCCCTCTTCCCGCCGTACCCCGCCTTCGACCCGCACGAGTCGGTGTTGTAGGGCCGAGTTCACAGTTCACGGTCATCAGTTAACAGTCGGCCGGCACCATCGTGCGCCAGCGTATTCGTAGTGGGAACAAACTGGCCCTCGAACACTGTGAACTGTCAACTGTGAACTGACAACTACACGTGCACATACACCGGCATGCCGACTTCGGCAAAGGCGAAGATCACGTCCTCCGCGCCGGTGCGGATGCACCCGTTGGAGACGCGGCCGGTAGACGCATCGACAACCTTCCCTGTCTCGTCTTTCAGGAACGAGTGGAAGCCGTTGGCCTTGTCCGGGTCGAATCCGACCCAGTGGCTGATGTAAGTCTGGTATGGCGCATCCCAGGCGAGATCCTCTGCCTTGTTGTAGACGTGAAACAGGCCCGTCTGGGTCGACGCGTAGTCGCCGGTGTCGACGAGCGCGCCGACGGCGACGGGCGATATCCCCCGCGTCACCGCCGTCCCATCCATCAGCCGCACGACGAAGCGCGTGACGTCCACGTCGATCCAGCGGCCCTCCGCCGGCGCGAGGCTGTCATTAGCGGCCGTCGCCTCGGGTGCGGGCGCCGACGTGGGCGTGGCGTCCACTTCCGCCGGTGGGGTGATGGGTTCATCCGGGGCGGAAGGCGCCTCCGTTGGGTCGGCGAGCGGCGTGATCGGCTGGATGCCGAGCTGCGTGAATCCGGGCGTGCTGGACGGGAGCGGCTCGATGATGACGCCGCCGCTGGCGCGCGATTCGGAGCCGCATGACATAACGAACATTGCCAGCAACGAGACGGCGAGCGCGAAGACAGTGAGATGTCGCATCAGTCAGGCATCGTGGGGCGCGCGGATCTCCGGCGAAGCGAGGATGACCTCCGCAACGGCCTCCGGCTCGGATCGTAGCAGGGTGCCGCCCCGGCGCGCCATCTTCACGGCGACCACGCCGTGCGCGGGAGCGAACAGCCACGCGGCGAAGAACGTGACCGTCGCGATCAGCACGATGACACCGCCCGACGACGTCTCCAGGTGATAGCCGACGTAGATGCCCGCCACGGACGCCAGCGCGCCGATAAGGGCGGCCAACGCGGCCATGGGCACCAGGCGGTCGGTGAAGAGCCGTGCGGTCGCCGCCGGCGTGATCAGCAGCGAGATCACCAGGATGTTGCCCACGGCCTTGAACGAGACGACGACCGTCAGCGCCGTCAGCGCCAGCAGCAACACGTCCAGCCCGACGACCGGCAGCCCCATGGCGCGCGCGCCGGCCGGGTCGAACGACGCCATCACGAACAGCCGCCGCAGCACGACCACCGTGCCGACGACGCCCGCGCCGATCGCGATCGTGAGCGCCACATCGAGCGTCCGGGCGCCGAGGGGGTCGCCGAACAGGATGCCTTCGAGCTCCTCGGCGTCCACCGAGTGATTCGTGAGGATGACGACGCCGAGCGCGAACGCCGCCGTGAAGATGACGCCGATCGACGTGTTGTCACGCACGCGCTCGTTAGCCGTGAGCAGCCCCATGATCGCGGCGGTTGCCAGGCCGGCGATGAGCGCACCGACCAGCAGGTTGCCGCCCACGAGGAACGCCGTCACGACGCCCGGGAAGATCGCGTGCGCCAGCGCATCGCCCAGGAAGCCGATGCCGCGCAGCACGATGAACGTGCCGACCACGCCGGCAATGATCGCGACGGCGACGACGTCGATCAGCGCGCGCACGAACGCGGGATCGCGCAGCGGGTCAATGAGGGTGGACATGGTGCTCTCCGCCCTCCGCGGCGTGGTGCTCGAACTGGTCGGCCGGGAACGGCTCGGCGGTCCGCCGCAGCACGATCATCCCCCCGCCGTGAATGTGCGTGTGCGTCGCCTGCAGCACAACCTTGCCCTCGGCGTGCCACTCGTCGAATAGCTCCAGGATCCGGTCGTGCGTCTCCGCGTCGATGCCGGCCATCGGCTCGTCGAGCAGGATCACGTCGGACTCCTGCGCTACGGCGCGGGCAATGAAGGTGCGGCGTTGCTGGCCGCCCGACAGTTCGGCGATCTGGCGGCCGGCGAGGTTGCCGATGCCGAGGCGGTCCAGCGCGCCCGCGGCGATGCGCTCGTCTTCGGCCGTCGAGCGGCGCAGCCAGCCGCGGCGCGGGTAGCGCCCCATCATCACCACATCGTGGACCGAGACGGGGAACTCCCAGTCCACGTCCTCGCGCTGCGGCACGTAGGCGACGTGACGGCGCATGCGCTCGATCGGCTCGTCGAACAGCGTGATCTCGCCGCCCGCGAGCGGCACGAGGCCGGCGATCGCCTTCAGCAGCGTGCTCTTGCCGGAGCCGTTGGGCCCGACGATGCTGACGACCTGGCTGCGGGGGATATCAGCATCGACGTGCGCGAGCACGACATGACGGCCGTAGGCGATGGTGACATCACGCAGCACCAGGCAGCTTGCGTGTGACGCAGGCATGGTGCCGCCGGCGATGCCGGAGGAGAGCGGCGTGCGCTCAATCAACGGCCACCGCCTCCTTCTTCAGCAGCCGGCAGGCGTGGCAGCGGCCATAGACCTCGAGCCAGTGACCCTCGATCTCGTAGTCCGTCGCCTTCGACAGCTCACGCACGAGCGCCGAGACGTCGCAGCGCGTGAAGTCCTCGACGCGGCCGCAGTCGCGGCAGACGAGATGGTGGTGGTGTCCGCGCGCGCTCAGGCGGTAGTGCATGGTGCCGTCATCCAGCAGCACGCGGCAGACGATGTTGAGGTCGAGCAGCAGCTTCATCGTGCGGAAGACCGTCGCGCGTCCGGTCTTCCGCGTGCTGCGGACGACGTCGTCGATCGTAAAGTGCGGCGGCTGGGCGAGGACGGCATCGAGCACGCGGCGGCGGCTGCCGGTCATCCGGTGGCCGCGCATCTCCAGGCGCTCGACGATGAGGTCGATATCGGACAACGATCCGCTCCTGCAACTGATACCTGGTCTCACCTTACGTGAGACAAGGTATCAGTGTCAACGGGCAGATCCGCCTGCCAGTTTGGCGCTGCCGCAGGCGCTCCGGAATGCCGCGGCTGGACCTGCGGGTCAGAAGTTGGGGCTGCGGAGGATCATCTCGCCGCGGCTTGCGGTGGTCGCGCCCGCGGGCTCGATGGTGACACAGAACCAGAGCAGCGCATCGCCGGGCGGCTCATCGCCTTCGTCCCCGCGCACGACGAGGTGGCCGCCGCCGTCCGCGTCGGCCGTGAAATCGCCGGTGGCGATCCAGCGGCCGCCGCGATAGACGGCCCACATGCGGTACACGCCGCCCTCCGGCAGCGCCGGGAGCTCGGACGCCACAAGTGTCCCGAGTTGCTCCGAGGGGCTCCAGAGGTAGCGCGCGCTGGCGGCCGGCGCAGCGTCCGTGCCGGTCATGGCCGTCCGCCTCATGTCGGGCTGCGATACGACGTCCACGATCGCCTCCTGCATGTGGACGCTGCTCGCCAGACGGGCGTCGGCGCCCGCCATCTCCTGCAGGGCGGCGCGCAGCTGTGCCATCTCGCCGGCCTGCTCCGTCGCCGCGGCGCTGATGCGGACGTTGCGTTCCTCCAGGTCGTCGACGCGCCGCTGCGTTGCGATGCCCCACGCCAAGCCGCCCGCTGCGGCGATCGCAAGCACGGCGGCAGCCGCTTGCCACCATGGCGTTCGCCGTCGCGGCCGTGTCGCGTCGCTGAGGATCGCGGCGGACGCGAGGACGCGCGCCTTGAGGGCGGGGCTGGCGGCCTGGAGCGGCACCCCGAGCGCAAGCGCCGCCGCGCCCTTTGCGGCGTCGTCGAGCAGCGCGGCGCAGGCGTCGCAGGCCGCCAGGTGCGTTTCGAGCGCGCGCGCCTCGTCGGCGTCCAGCGCGCCGAGGGCGTACGCGTCGATGTTCTCGCGCGTTGCCTGGCAATCCGGCTGCATCAACTCCGTCCGTCCTTCGTGCGGCGTTCCTCGAGCGCGCCCCGCATCTTCTGCATGCCCAGCCTGATGCGCGTCTTCACGGTGCCCAGCGGCTGGCCCAGCTTGTTGGCGACCTCCTGTTGCGTCAGGCCGCCGAAGTACGCCAGCGAGATCGCCAGCCGCTGTTCGGGCGGCAGCACCTCCATTGCCCTGCGTACCGCCGCGCGCTCATCCGAGAGCACGGTGGCGACCGCCGGATCGTCGCGCTCGTCGCCGCTCGGGATCGCTTCTTCCTCCTCCGTGGTCGATGGCAGCGCTTCCCGCCGCAGCCGCCGCCCGTAGCTGCGCCGCTCGTCGATCGAGCGGTTGCGCGTGACGCTGAGGAGCCACGTCATGAACTTGCCCCGGCGCGGGTCGAACTGGTCCGGTCTGCGCCAGACGCGGAGGAACACGTCCTGCGCGATGTCCTCCGCCACGTGCTTGTCGCCCACGACGCGCAGCGCGACGGAGTACACCAGGTCGCTGTAGCGGTCATAAAGCGCCTCGAACGCAGCGAGATCCCGGCCGGTCAGCCGGTCCATGAGCTCTTCGTCCGGAAGGCCCGTGTACTCCACGTGCTCCAACTCCAGTACGTCCCGGAAGCCATCGGGGATGCAGGTGCGCGCACCCGATCTTAGCAGGAGCGGGCAGGCGGCGGCGGTGCCATCGAGTGGGCTGCGGGCCTATCCGCCGGGCTGCGCGCCGGGGACGACGTCCTGGACCGTGATCTCGATCGCGATCAGCGTGTCCTTGCGGTCGTTGAGCCGTCCGCGGGCGATGATGCGGTCCGACGGGCGGATCTGCGCCAGCGTCGTGCTACCGCCGCCCGCCTTGCGGAGCGCGGTCGAGGGTTCGACGGAGATCCTGGTGACGCTGGCGCCGGACAGACGGTTGATCTCGATCATCCGGCTGGCGGTGCTGACGGCGCCCACGATGCCCGTCACCTCCGCCCCGGTGGCGCTTCCGTTCGACGGTGCCGGCGTGCTGGCGGCCGCCACGGTCTTCGGCGCGACCGCCGTGGGCGATGCCGCGCCTGCGCGCGCCGTTGCGCTGCCGGTCGTGGCCGTCGCGGGGCTCGGCTTCGTCGAACTGCCGCCACAGGCCGCCGCCACGAGCGGCGCCATGAGCGCGGCGAACAGGATCATGTAACGCATCGCGGCCAGCGTAGCGAATCGAGCGCCGGGCGGCGAGGAGCCTACTTCTGCTCCGGCGGCACGAGCAGCACCGGCGCCGTGCCCTGCAGCATGCGGTCGGCGGTGCTGCCGAGCGCGGCGCGTGCCAGGCCGCGGCGGGCGTGCGTCGTCATGACGACGAGGTCCACAGCCTGCTTCTCGACGACGTCGAGCAGGCCGTCGGCCACGGCGCCGCGCACCACGAACGCGTCAACCGGCACGGTCTTCACCGCCGCCTCCTGGTTCTGCAGGTACGCCTTCGCGCCGGCCTCCAGCTCCTGATCGACCTGCGGGATGTAGGCGTCGGGCAGGCTGTACGGGTAGGTCTGCACGGCCCAGCGCACCGCGCGCACCAGCGAGATGCGCCCCTTGAGCGCGGCGGCGAGATCTTGCGCCACCGGCAGTGCTGCTTCGGACAGCGGCGAGCCATCGAGCGGCACCATCAGGTGGTTGACCGAGACCTCGGCCGTGGAGCGCTGGAGCGCGTGCGGACCGACGGCGACGACAGGGATGTGCGACTCACGCATCAGGCGGCTGGCGGTGCTGCCGTAGACCCAGCGGCCGATGCCGGAACGGCCGTGCGTGGCGATGACGAGCAGCCGCGCCTGCACGGTGTCGGCGGCCTTCAGGATCTGCTCCGCGGCGTCGCCCGTGACGACGTGCGTCTCGACGTGGACACTATCGCCGATCCGCGCCCGGATGCCTTCGAGATAGGTCGCGTAGAAGTCGCTCGCCTTCTGCTCGATCTCCATCGCCATGGCGGGGAAGCCGGAAGCCAGTTCCGTTTCCGTCCCTTCCCACGCTGTGACGAGGACGACGCGTTCGCCGAGCGCCTTCGCGAACGCGACGCCGTACGCCAGCGCACCCTCGGCAAGTTCCGAGCCATCGAGCGGGATCAGGATGGGGCCTTTGTCGCGCATGACTCCTCCTCTTACTGGAGTAAGTGTAACGTTGTCGATGCGTTCACGCGGCGGGCGAAGCGGCCCTGCGCCGGGTGCCGTATGGCACCAAGCGGCGCCCGTCGCCTTAGCGACGCCCGATCCGCAACGACTCGACGATCGACCAGCCGGCGGGCACTGCCAGCGATGCGGCGACGAGCTTCGCAAGGTCGCCGGCGACGAATGGCCAGAGGCCGTAGTGCAGAGCGGTGTCCCACGTGATCGGCTTGCCGACGATGTCGAACTGCTGGTGCAGCCAGATGACGCCGGGGACGTAGATCACGGCGTTGCCGAGCAGCATGGGCAGGACGATCCAGCGGGACCGGTCCCAACCGCGCTCCGCGAACCACCCGACAACGAATGCGGCGATGATGAAGCCGAACAGGTAGCCCCCGGACGGCGTCGCGATGGCGGCGATGCCGCCGTGACCGCTGGCGAAGACGGGCATGCCGGCAGCGCCTTCGCCCAGGTACGCGATCAGCGTCGCCGCGCCCAGGCGGCTGCCGTAAAGCGCACCGATCAGCAGCACCGCGAACGTCTGGCCGGAGATCGGCACCGTGCTGAACGAGAATTGGTGACTGAATCGGGCCGAGACCGCCATCAGTGCCGAACCGGCGGCGACCAGGATGACGTTCGAGAGCCACGAGTCGGGCACGAGCCTCGACGAGAGGGTGTTGTTGCGCAACGCGCCGATGGTGCTCATTCAGCCTCCCACGGTAATGCGGAGACGCCGCGGACGCGGGTTGTCCCCGCGCATGATTCGGAACCGGAGGGCGAGGGTCAAGGCCGCAGGATGCGGGAACGGCGGCAAATCGCGGAAACGCGGCGTGAGCGTCCGTCGGACGGCGTTGCTCCGGACGCGGCGAAGCCAGCGTCCGTACTGGTGGCGGCGTGACGCTGGCTTCGGCCAAATTCGAAGGGGATTCGGTTGGCGGCTCTCCCCAAGTACACAATCGGATGCGCCCGCCAGATCCGTAGGGCGGAAACGCACCGCGATGAAAACGGCCGAGGGTCGGAACGAGCAGTCCGGGCCGCGGCTGCCCCTTGCGCTACAATGGCGCGAGTTGGAGAGAGGCTTCGCTGGCGTGATCCCCGTATGAAATGGTTTCCCGGCCCTGAGACCAGAAGGGCCGTCCTCACGCACCCCATTTTTCTTGCGGGACTGGCGGTGGTCGCCTTGCTCGGCCTGACGGCCGGCGTGCTCGTCGTCGTGGACAGCGTGCGCGGCGGCAGCGGCGGCAAGACGCCGACCGTCGTCGTCGAGGTGGCGACGACGCAGACCGTGGGGCCGACGGCGAAAACGGCCAGCGCGTTCGGCGTCAACGGCACGGCCAACAGGATCGCCGCCGTGCGCACCGCCCCCGGCGCGCGCACGCCGGTGCTCGGCACGCTGGACAAGGGCGACGACGTCGTCATCGACGGGCGCACGACCGACACCCGGTGGTACCGCGTGATCTTCCCGCCGAACTCCGAACTTCACGGCTGGATCGCCGCGGACATGCTCGACGTCGTCGGCAACCCGGCGACGCTTGTCGTGGCCACGGCGGAGCCGCCGGTGGTCGTCGAGTTGCCGACGGAGCCGCCTTCCGTGTTGACGGCCGCCGCGGCGCAGCGCACGCCGACGCCCGACGGGAGCGCGACCGCCACCTCCACGCCGGACGGCCGCCTGCCGGACCTGGTCATCGGCACGACGCCGACGCTGGCCAGCGGCAAGCTGTTCATCACCGTGGTGAACCAGGGCCAGGGCGACGCCAAGGGTGACCTGGTGGTGGCGGTCTTCAATGCCGACGGCACGAAGCTACTGGCCGGGGCAACGCTGCCCGCGTTCGTCCTGCAGGCTGGCCGCAGCATCGATGTCGGAACGGGGTACGCGGTCAGCGGCAACGAGACGCTGCTGCTCATCGTCGACCCGAACGGCGACCTGCAGGAGACGGACGACACCAACAACCGGGTCACCGTCGCCGTCAGCACCGGCGAGCCCGAAGCTACGCGCTCCGCCGTGCCGTTCGAGACGCCCGCCACCGAGACCCCGCCTCCGCCGCCATCCGAAGAGGACGAGCCGCTCCCCTAACGGTTGCCCTTGTGGAATTGCTCTGGCCCTGTCGATACAATGGGCCGACTCCAAACCGTGACAGTCGCATACCCCCCGCGCAGGCGAGGATCGCCAGGCCAGATGACAGTCTCACAACTGAAATCCGATCTGCAGGGAAGCCGGGAGCAGCTTTTCAATCTCATCCGTGGGTTGAGCGAAGAGCAGTTTCGCTACGCGCCGGAAGCCGCCGCTTGGCCGATCGCGGCGCACCTCGCGCACCTGCTGCGCACCGAGCGGCTCTTCGTCGAGCGTGCTCGCCTGGCGCTTGACGAGGATAAGCCGCGGCTCCCCAGCACCCGCGTGCTGAACGATGACGATCCCGGCCTGGCGCAGCGGCTGGCCGTGCCGCAGATCATCCACGGCATGCAGGCGGCCCGCCGCGAGCTTGACGAGCTGTTGGCGCGCTGCGACGACGCCGCGCTCCTCCGTCCGATGCTCCATGAACGGCTGGGTCGGATGAGCGTGCAGGACGTTGCGGTGAAGATGGCGGAGCACGAACGCGAGCACGCCGAATCCGTCGCCCAACTCCTGCGACAAGTACCGGCGGGCGGCCGTGTAATCATCCCCCTGACGAGGCGTTCAATAGGGTAGGTTGACGAAATGAGCGTCGTCGAAGAGATCAAGCAGCGCGTCGACATCGTCGACCTCATCTCGCAATACGTCACGTTGAAGCGGGCCGGACGCGACTACATGGCGCCGTGCCCGTTCCACGCCGAACGCACCCCGTCGTTCCACGTGAGTCCCGCGCGCCAGAGCTGGCATTGCTTCGGCGCCTGCGGCACGGGAGGGGACATCTTCGCGTTCATCATGAAGAAGGAAGATTGCAGCTTCCGCGAGGCGCTCGGCGTGCTGGCCGAGCGCGCGGGCGTCGCGCTGGAATCGCGGCGCGACCCGCAGGAGGACGCCCGCCGTGCCCGCATGTTTGAGATCAACGAGGCGGCTTCGGCATTCTTCCACGCTCAGCTGCTTGACGACGACGGGCCGCACGCCGGCCAGGCGGCGGTCGCGCGCGACTACCTGACCGAGCGCCGGCTCGCGCCGAAGTCGGTCGAAGGATTCCAGATCGGCTACGCGCCGAACACATGGGAGGCGCTGACGGACTTCCTCGGCGCGCGCGGATTCTCGCCGAAGGAGACCGCGGCCGCCGGCCTCTGCGTCGAAGGCGAGCGCGGCGTCTACGACCGCTTCCGGCACCGGCTGATGTTCCCCATCCGCGATGAGCGCGGCCGCGTCGCCGGCTTCGGCGGTCGCCTGCTCCCGGGCGAAGCGCTGGGCGCGGGCGAGCACCAGCCGAAGTACGTCAACACGTCGCAGTCGCCGATATTTGATAAAGGGGCGATCCTCTACGGGCTCGACCTCGCGAAGGACGCGATCCGCAGCGAGGGACGCGCCGTGATCGTCGAGGGGTACATGGACGCGATCGCCGCGCACGAGCACGGGTTCGCCAACGTCGTCGCATCGATGGGCACCGCGCTGACGGAGCGGCAGGTGACGCTGCTCAAGCGCTACACGCATAACCTCATCCTGGCGCTGGACGCGGACGCCGCCGGCAGCGAAGGCATGCTGCGCGGCCACGACGTGCTGGAGACCGTGATGCCGCACGAGAATGTGCCGGTGCCCAACTGGCGCGGCATCGTGCGCATGCAGGAGACGCTGGCCGCGGACATCCGCGTGCTGGTGATGCCGGAGGGGCGCGACCCGGACGACGTGATCCGCTCGAACCCCGAACTCTGGGTGGGGCTGGTGGACGGCGCCATGCCGTTCCTCGACTTCCGGTTCGAGGCCGTGGCGGCGAAGCACGATCTGTCGGTCCCTCGCGAGCGCTCCGCGGTCTCCGGCGAACTGCTGCCGATCATCGCGGCGATTCCGGATCGCGTGCTGCAGTCGCATTACATGCAGCGGTTAGCGCGCATGGTGCAGGTGGACGAGGCGACGCTCCGGCTGGACATGCGGCAGCCCGTGCGGCCTCGCGCGACCGCGCCCGTGGAGCAGGAAGATGAAGCCGGCGCGCCCGTGCGGCGGCAACCCGCGCCGCGCGACCGGCGCGAAGAGTTTTGTCTGGCTTTACTTTTCCGCTATCCTGTGGCGCATGCCGAAGGGGTCGTCCTCGAGCCTGATCTCTTCGGCCACAGCGAGAATCGCGCGCTGTTCGAGACATGGGTCGGTTGGGCGGACACTGGGGAGCCATTCGAGACATCGCTCACGCCGGACTTGCGTCCACAGTATGAGCGCGTCACCGGGCTCAGCCTTCCCGCCTACGACGACGACACCGTAGTGAAGGCCCTGCGCTCCGCCGTGTGGGGTATCGAACAGCAGCGATTGCGTCTCGCAAAGCGCGCGAGCACCGCCGTCTTCGCGGACATCGCCGTCGGAGACGCCGCATCCGTTGCAGAACGCGCACGAGCCGCCTGGGCAGCAGGCGGCACCGACATGGAGCACACCGCCGAAGATGAGGCTGATCCCGCAGCGGCCTTCGTCGGCGACATGGAAGCCGGGCTGAAGGTTCATCAGCGACTACTGGAACAACACAATACCGAGCGCCCCGCCCGGTGAGGTGGTGAATGAGCAGTAAGTACCGGAATCAGACTTCCTCCACGCTGAACGGCGACACACCCGATCGCCGCACGGAAGTCATTGCCGATCCGGATGACGCCATCAACGGCGTCTTCACGCGCCTGAGCGACAGCGTTGTCGTGCTTGCCGCCGCGAACCGTAACGGCGCGATCGCGCCATCCGTGTGGGCCGAAGGCCCCGAGCGCGCGGACATCGAAGAAGAAGAGGTCGAGAAGGAGGCCGTCCCGCTCGAAGAGCAGGAGGGCATCGACGACCCGGTACGCATGTACCTGCGGGAGATCGGCAAGGTCTACCTGCTGTCCGGCGCCGACGAGAAGCGCCTGGCGCGGCAGATGGAAGAGGCCAAGCACCTCGACCACATCGAGAAGCGCTGGCTGGCCGAGAAGAACCGCCTCCCCACCGGACAGGAAATCCTCCTCACCCTCATCGAGCAATACCACAACGCGCAGAAGTGCATGAAGTTCATCAGCAAGGACATCGGCGTCAAGGCCGCAGTGGTCTCCGACCTGGTCGCCAACCAGATCTGGCGCAACACGGTCGATGCCGAGATGGACTTCGACCTGGCGGGCCGGCTCGCGACGTACATGCGCGTCGAACAGCTCGAGGCCGAGCAGGCGATCGTGCAGCTATCGATCATCACGCACATCCTGCAGCCGGAGCACATCAAGGCGGTCGCCGCGTACTACGGTGGCGAAAAGGACCTGATGCCGCCGCCGTGGGGCCGCCTGAGCAAGCGCTGCAAGGAAGAGGAGACGCTCCGTGAGCACTTCCTCACGGTGAAGCGCGAAGGCTTCAAGGCGGAACGGCAGCTCACCGAGGCGAACCTGCGGCTCGTGGTCAGCGTCGCAAAGAAATACATCGGCCGCGGCATGTCGCTGCTGGATCTGATCCAGGAAGGCAACATCGGCCTCATCCGTGCGGTCGAGAAGTTCGATTACCGCAAGGGCTACAAGTTCAGCACCTACGCCACGTGGTGGATCC
>ORMF011075377.1_pt1 | contig 49835 bp, 40 predicted proteins | sample 1779871 | NCBI WGS metagenome assembly ORMF01 (sample SAMEA104232316, study PRJEB22302) | groundwater metagenome | biome: forest; feature: aquifer; material: groundwater | place: USA | collected 2011-08-07 | depth 5.4 m | reverse complement strand
TTGGCGGCAACTTTCTCGCGCAAGCGGGTGGCCTGGGCATGGGCGGGGGGGCGGGAGCGGCGACGGCGCAGCAGGCCGGGATGGGAAATATCGCGGGGTCGCTGGGACTTCCTCCCACTACACCTATTGGAAATATCTTAGGGAAAATCTTTAGCCACGGCGCTGGGCCGCTCAGCGGGACGCAGCTTGCCATGCTCGGCGTTGGGCTGGGCGCGATGACAATCGGCAACCATAGCCGCGTCATCTCCGGGCTCGGCGGAGCGGCCAGCGGAGCCATGATCGGGAGTTCCATCAACCCGGGGATCGGCACGGCGGTGGGGGCGCTGATCGGCGGGCTTGTGGGGCTGTTCTCGGGCGGCGGCGGCGGCGGGCAAAAGCAGCACGATGCGGCGCTGGAGAATGAAGGCTTCGCGCGGATGAACCAGGTGCTGGACGATTATATGCACCAGCGGCGCGACTATGCTTCCGCCGTGGATCAGGAAAACCAGCTTTGGAATTCGATGGCCTCGCAGTTCCAGCGCGCGGACTCGGCCATCTCCCAGCGGCCTTACTTCGACGCGATTATCCGCTCCATGCAGCAGACGGAGGACGAGCGCAACCGGCGGCGGGATTTGATGAGCCTGGGCGCGGTGCCGGAATTCGCCGAGGGCGGCTATGTGGGATCGGGCGGCGGGACCATGCTGGCGCGGCTGCACGCGGGCGAATTCGTGATGACGCGCCAGGCTGTGGACCGGATCGGAGCGTCGGTCCTCGCCGGATTGAACCAGGGCGGATCGTCCAGCGCGGCCACCGCAAGTTCGGGCGACATGGTGATCCCCGCCGCCGCCGCGACGCAACAGTGGTTCCAGGAAGCGCTCGACAAGGGCATTCCTGTGATTCTCAGAAGGGGCGGCGCCGCCTCGCGCGTGTTGCGCGGATGATCCGTGTTGCCGAGCCGCGCGCGACAGCAAGCGGCCATTGTTTGAAGCTTTGATTGGCGATCGGGGCAGGGGCCGCTTACTGACGTGCGCGGCTCGGAATCGATTCATGGCCTATACAGACGCATTTCCGTTGACACCGGATTATTCGCTCACGCGGACGAAGAAGGCCAACGTGCTGGCCGGGGACCTGGAATCGGGGGCGCAATACTACCGTCAGAAAGGGCCGCCGCAGCGGATCTTCGATCTGATGTTTACGCGGCGGTCCGTCGCCGACTGGAATACCCTGGAAACGTTCCGCCTGAAGATGATGGCCGATTGCTTCAAGTTTACGGACGTGAGCGCCACGGGGGCTTCCGGGACGGGGCGCATCTTCACCTGCTATTTCCTGAGCGAGCCGGTGTACGAGGAAGGGGGGAACGAGCAGGTCAACATGCGAGCTCAACTGATCGAGGCGGTCGGGAAGGCGCTCGATACCTACCCGGATTTCGCCCACGACTATCCCTCGGTCAATCAGCTCCGGACCGCCGCCGAGAATCTGGGGGGCGACGGCTATCAGTGGGTCTACGCCGGCTACGGCTTCAAGGTGAATGGGGCTTTCACAACGGTTTACCTGGATGAGACCGACGTCGCCGCGTCGCTCACGGCCGGCACCGGCGAAAGTCACTACATCGGCGTGCCGCTGGGCCTGCACCGGCTGCGCGTTACGGGGACGGACGCGGGGACGACCGTGGATCATTTGATATGAGGACCAAATCCGAGCCGCGCACGGCAGTAAGCGGTCCGGTTGGATCACGGTGAACACGGGCCGCTTGCTGTCGCGCGCGTCTCGGAAACAACGGCCGGAAACACATGTCACGAACACTCTCAGCCGGGATTACAGCACAGATCGCGCTCGGGCGATCGCGCACCGTACACCTGCTCGTGTTCGGGCCAGTCAATGGGACGACGTATTATCTGGCGGAAGATGCCGTGCGCGCCGGGGGCATCGACTACCTGCCCTACCTCAAAGGCGATTTCTCGGTCAAGTACGACCAGAAATTGCAGGTCAATCCGGTGGCGGTGCAGCTCGATAACGTCGATCTGGCGATGGTGAAGATTATGCGGACGCAGCAGACGGCCGTGCAGGGCGTGCCCGCAACGCTTTCGCGCTTCTGGCGGGAGATCAACGAATCGCTGGTGCTGTTCACCGGCATCGTGAAGTCGATGGACGTCGACGAGCGGACGGTGATGCTGACACTGGGCGGCGGCCTCGATCCCACCGCGTCGCAGGTTCCCGCGCGGCAATATCTGGCCAAGTGCGCCTGGAAATTCAAGGACGCGCGTTGCGGCTACGTGGACGGCGTCGATCCAGACGATCCGCTGACTTCGCTGCCTTACACCGCCTGCCCCAAGGATTTTCTGAGTTGCACCGATCGCGGCAGGAAGCATCGCTTCCCCGGCTTCCTGCACATCATGCCGGACCTGACGCGGCTTTACGAAGGCACGGCGCCGGACTCGACCGATCGCGGGCGGATGCTGGACATGCTGATCCGGCCGTGGGAGGAGATTTGAGTGGCCATTGACACTCGAAATACCGACATTCTCGCGGCCTCGCTCGGACGTCCGATCGTGCTGGCTTTTGGGCGGCACCTTGTCGGCGGGAACGTCATCCTCCAGGACGAATCGGACGCGGCCAATACGGTGATCTTCGTCGCGCTGGGCGAGGGCATCTGGGACGGGATTGATTCGCTGAACGTCAACGGCGTCGATCTGAATCTCGCGACCTCGGGCATCTATCATTTTCACAAGGGCCTCGACGGCGAGTTTTCCGCCGGCTCCACGCTCGATCCGGAAGGCGTCGGGTCGCCCTATAACTTTTCGACGGATGGCGATCAGAAGGCGGACCTCTTCACGCCGGCAACCGTCCAGGGCCTGACGTTTTCGCGGACCGCCTATATCGCGCTCAAGATTCCCTTCGATCCGGGCGCGCCGTCCGGGGCCGTTTCCTTCCAGGGAGTGTTCCGCTGCCGCAAGGTTTCCATCCGGAATTCCGTGGGGACGGAAACAAGTTTCGCCTTCAGCGACAATCCAGCCTGGCAAATCGCGGATCTGCTGGTGAGCGTGCGCGGCCTGGCTACTTCCCGAATTGACTGGCAATCCTTCATCGATGCCGCGGCTTACTGCAATGCCACAATCGATGTCTATGGCGACGCCTCGGCGTTCCCCAGGCGATTCGTTTCGAATATCGCCTTCACGCAGGACGTGGATTTCGACCAGGCGCTGGAAGCGATTCTGGCCACCTGCCGCGGGTCGCTCGCGGATTACGGCGGCAAAATCTATCTCCAAATCGAACAGGCGGCCGACCCGGTCTTCGATTTCACGATGGCCAATATTGCGGACGGCAGCTTCAGCGCGCAGTTCATCGACACGCGCGAAAGACCCAACCGGCTGGTGCTGCAATACCGCGATCCGGACAATAGCTATCAGATTGTGGCTCAGCCCTGGAATCACGAAGCGCAGCAGGCGAAGACGGGCGGCATCGTTCCGGCGCAGCTCGCGCTGGGCAACCTGCCGCAGCACCAGGCCGAGCGACTCGGCGATTACATGCTGCTGCGGGCCATCAACAATAGCCTCTACGTGAAACTGCGCAGCTCGCAGGCATCGCTGGCCGTGATGCCGGGCGACGTGGTGCGCGTCTCGCACGATGCCGCGCCCTGGGGGCCGCAAGGCGGCTCGGCGCGCTGGGAAAGCTTCAAGGTGCTCGACGTGGCGGACAACGCCGACGAGACGCGCGACTTCTCTCTCCAGGTCTACGATGCCGATACCTACCCGGACCTGGCCGGGCCGTCCCAGGAATTGTATACGACAGACCTGCACCGGAGCCTGAGCGCCGGCGGAACGGCAGTCCCCGTGGCGGCGGCCGTTCCCATCGAATGGAACATCGAGGGGACGATTGAGCCGGGAGATTTTCTCGACCTGGCCGTGCGGCTCTTTGCGGATCGTTCGTTCAGCGCTCTGCAGTTCAAAAACCTGACCGGCCCCGACGATCAGAACATGGTGATCGAGGTTGTCGTGAACGATGGGACCTCCGACAGCGTATACGCGAGCGCCACGATTCCGGCTGGCTCCGCCGAATCCGCCGTGGTTGATCTTTCCGCGCTGGCCGCGATCGCGGCCGGAAGCACGGTCCGCCCCAGGGTCCTCGCCGCTCCCTATGGAACCGTGACAACCAAGGCGGAGATCCTGTACGGGAGAATGGTCTGATGAAAAAAGCCCTTGGGGTTGCCGCCTGGCTGATCCTGCTGTCGCCGCTTCTTGCGGCACAGTTGCAGGTTGATCCATCTACCCGCGTATTTTCCGTCCTGAATAGCACGGGGCAGACGGCCGGGGCGAAGCTGACCGATGCGATCGAAACCTGCCAGGCCACCTACACGGTCTGCCACGTCACCATGTCTGGCATCAAGGACAGCCCGCAAAACAGGACCTTCGCGACCGATCCGTTTGTGGGCATCGGGACAAACCCGGTGATTGTCGAGGGAATCGAATCCACCTACACGCTCTCCGATAACGTGACCGTGCCCGCGAACGTAATGCTCCGCGCCGCGCAGGGCGGCATCCTCTGCCCCGCCTCCGCGAAAACCCTGACCATCAACGGACCTGTCGAGTTCGACGACAGCCCGCACTTCTGCACCGGCGCGGGCACGGTAGCCTACGGGCCTTTGGTCCCGTCAATTACCGCGGAGTGGCACGGCTTCAGCCCCGGCAATACTGGAGCGCAAAACCTGACTGCGTTGCAAGCGGCAGTGACGGCTGCCGCGGGGCACACATTGCGGTTTGCCTCCACCGGCGGAGCCGTTGCCAATATCACGGGCACGGTGAATCTCTTCAATAGCAATATTAAGGTCGTAGGCAACGGAACTGCGTTGAAGTTGGTTGAATCCGGCACGGCCTATACGGACCTCGTTATCGACGCGGCCACGGATACGGATATGACCAGCGTCGCTCATCCGTTTGGTGCCGGCGACGTTGGCCGGGCGCTTGCCATTACATCGGGAACTGGTTTCACGGTACAAACCGTGAAAATTCTCAGCGTCGTCGGGGCGGTCGCCACGGCCAGCGCCTCGCTCGGAACCCTTGGGAGCACGGGAGGAAACGCGGTCTCCACCATGCCCATCCCGCTGTTCAAGGTGGGCAACGGCACCGATGCCATCGAGAACGTGACCATTGATGGCGTCTATCTCTACGGCCCCGGCATCTGGGTGGACGGCACTGATACCGGAATGCACGGAATCAGGATCGAGAAGGCCACGAACGTTCATGTTGAGAACAGCGTAATCAAAAACTTCGGTTCCTCTGCTATTTGGATCGTTTATGTGGATCAATTCTGGGCTACCAATAACACCCTGGAAGGAACCTGGGCAATCAACAGTTGCACGATTGCCGGGCCGCTCGGGTGCTTTGTTCAGGGCGCAAGTGGCCGCGGGGAGATCGGGATTGCAGTGGGGACCTTCGGGCAGGATTCGTCAGGAATCCACATTGAAGGCAACGAGGTTTCTCACGCCCAGTTCGGCGTCATCGGCGGCGCTGATCCCACCGGGGCCGGCGGCGGGAACGTAGCCACCGATTACATCATCACAGCAAACAACGTTCACGATATCGAAGGTCAGCACTGTTACTACGTCGAGGGACAGAACCTCATCATCTCTGGCAATACTTGTGCCCGGCCTTATTATGACGGCATCAAGGTGGTGGCACAGCCGAAGTCTCCGGCCAGCACACAATCCTGGGCGATTACCGGGAACACCATCCTGGGGCCTCACGGACCAGAGGGAGGAAACGGCATTACTCTCGGCACCAACGCACTCGCCGAGAATCCGCTGAACTCCGTGGTTATTTCCGCCAACAGTTTTACGGACGCCAACGGTATCAACGGCGTTGGAACAGTGAACGGCAAGATGTGCGGAGTTCTGATTGATGCTAACGTATTTTTCAACGTCTTGGCCAACGCCGTGAAGTTGGGTGACTGGATGTGCAGCGTCACGGCTTCAAACAACCTGGTGTATGGCTCTGCCCAATACGGTTTTTTGGTCTTTTCTCGGGATGAACCCTGGTCGCCGGCCCATGCCTACTCGCTGGGCGACACGGCTCTGGACCCCGGCCAGCACGTTCAAAAGGTCATCACGGCAGGCACTTCCGGCACGCCCGATCCGCCGGCGTGGAATGACACCGATGGGACCACGCTCACGGTCACGGGCGCTTCCACAGCTACTCCCATCTCCATCACCACGAGCGCGCCGCATGGCCTTTTGACCAATGCGTCCGTTCATATCACCGGGGTCCTTGGCATCCCGGAGGCGAATGGATATTGGATCATCACCAGCACGGGGGCCTCGACGTTTACGTTGAACGGATCGGTTGGCGCGGGAACTTACACTTCCGGAGGGACGGTTGCGACTCACGGCACTACAAATGATGGCACTGGTACTCTGGTTTGGGAGGATCAGGGCCTCTCGATGGACCGCATCAATCTGGAAAATAACCACTGCTACAACTGCGGCGGCGGGGACTACTATCCGATATCTTATCAGGCTGGCCTGAACGGGCACATCGCCAACAATGAGTTGGTCGATACCCGCTCCGGGGCCTCACGGCCAAATTACGGCATCCGCGTGAGCGCAGATCCCGCTGCGACTCTCCGCCTCGATAACAATTATGTGCGGGGAACCATTACGAACAACGTCCGCCTGGAAGCCACCGTGCAGTCAGCGATGGACAACGACTTCAATAACTCAGTCTTTGACCCCGCTACGCTTCCACCCCGTTTGATACAACAGCAGGTTCGCGTTCAGGGGGACCTTTCCACGCTCCCGACCAGCGGGTTTTATGGCCAATTGGAGGTCACGGGGGCCGGCTCGAACGCGGCGGAAAGATTGGTCCTTGCTTACATGACCACGGGCGACTATGCAGTGATTCAGGCCGTTCACAACGGCACCGGCTTGACAAACCTGGTCCTGGAACCCAGCGGGGGAAATGTCATCGCGGGAAACACCAGCTCGCTGGACAGCGGCTTCTATGTTGACTACGGGTATAACGATGCGAAACACATATCGGTGGCTTTTGACAACCACATCGCAGCCGCATCTACGTTCAACCAAAGCGACAACACCGACCTTTATGTCTTCGGCTCGTACAATGCGGCTCTCGCTGAGCACACCTCCGGTACGAAGACCAAAGTAGCTGCCGTCGAGGGCGACGGGATCGTCAATGGCGCAGGCGGAACCACCAGCGAGTTGTACGGTGTGACCGGTTACGTAGAGGCCGACGCCGGGCACGTCGTCCAGGCCGCCGCGCTCTATGCGCAAACGTGCGTAAACGGCGGCGCGACGCTGGACAACTGTTATGGTCTGTTGGTGCAGAACCAGACGGGCCACGCGATTAAGACGGGCACCGGATTGGTCGAGATCGGAGATCAGTTAAAGAGCAACGTGGTTACCGGCACGGCGCCATTCATCGTCGCGTCCACGACCAAGGTAGAGAACCTGAACGCCGCGCTGATCGACGGCGTTGCGTTGTCTGGTTTCATGCTCAGCACGACGCCTGGCACCTCCGGCACCGACATCAACGTTGTGGCTGGCGTGCTACAGGTGCCCGATGCGAGCGCAACGGCGCGCGGCGTTGTGACTACCGGGACACAGACCATCGCGGGGGCAAAAACGTTTACCGGCGCGCTTATTTCGTCCGGCGCGATCGAGTCCACTAACGGTTCGACGGCCCCGGTCAAGGCGGTCATCCCATCCTATGGTCCCTATGCCGTGCAGATCAATAACACCACGTTCGGCAGCACGGCCGCGACGGCATTCGGCCTCTACCAGAGCGATGCGGGCGTGGCCGGACTCGCAAATAACAACGCGACCGCGATGACGATTGCTACCAACGGCGCGATTTCGGTCCCGCTGCCGTTAACATCGAGCGTTGCGACCGGCACGGCGCCGTTCTCTATTGCCTCCACCACGGAAGTTGCGAATCTCCGCTCTGCCACGGCCACGGCGCTTTTTGCGGACGGGGCGGACTGCGCTTCTGGCGCTTCCGCCGGGGGCGTCAGTACAACGGGTGCTGCCCAAAATTGCGTGGTCTTGCACACGCTTCTGACGGCCAATTGCACCGGAACGCTTCCGCCGTCCGCCACGATTTCATTCGATGGCTTTGGCGGGGATAGCGCGGCGTGCGCCGCTCCGACAGGGGGCGGCTCCAACATGCCAGTTCCCACGGGGACTATCAAGAACCTAAAAGTCGTGGCGGGAATTGCCGGGGTAAACGCTAGTTCGGGTTTGGTGAGGGTCTACGATGCGTCCGCCGTGGCCCGGCTGAGCTGCACGCTGGGGACAGGCACGTACTGCACCGATACCAGCAGTTATACGCTGGGTGCGGCGTCGCCGACCCAGGTGTTGTTTATTTCAATTACGTCACAGGCCGCGGAGACGCTCGCCGGCGTCTCCATATCGTTTGAACTTTGGTATTGAGGAGCATTCCATGAAGAGTTTGGTTCTAATCGCACTGATGATGGCGGGCACGCTGGCTGCGCAGGACACGCCCACGCCCGCCCCGACGGTTAAGGGGAAGGACATGGCGCAGACCGCCGCGCCTCTCAAAGTCCCCGTGCCGCCCATCCCGCCGGCTCCCTCAACGCAAGTGGACGTTACCAATGCCGACATCGCCGCGCGGGCTATCTATAGCGCGGCGCGGGCCGACAAGTTACAGGCGAAGCTAGATGAGATGACGGCCTATATCAAGATGCTGTCCGATCGGCTAAAGGCGTGCGAGACGCCGAAGCCGCCATCCCCGGCCAGGTAAAACCGGAGAGGGAAGAACATGGGCCAGCCACAAATCCGAGCCGCGCGCGACAGCAAGCGGTCCGTTCCGATCGTATCCCAACAGGCGCACGCGCCATCGCTCCTAGAATTGACCCTCTTTAGGGGCGATTGCATCGAGCGGATGAAAACGATGGAAGCCGCCAGCGTCGATCTGATTCTAACGGACCTGCCCTTCGGCATCACTGATCTGCCGTGGGACACGCTGGTCCCGCTGGGGCCGCTGTGGGAGCAGTTCCAGCGCCTCCTGAAGCCCAACGGCGCCGCCATCCTATTCGCCATGCAGCCCTTCGCCACGGACGTGATCAACGCCGCGCGGAAGCTGTTCCGCTATGAGGTGATCTGGGACAAGCGCGTGACCACCGGCTTCCTGAATGCCCACAAGATGCCCATGCGCCAGCACGAGAACCTGCTGGTCTTCTACCGCCATTTGCCCTACTACCGGCCGCCTGGGTTGTGGCGGGCGCATGATACGAAAAGGGGGGGGACGGGCCACCGGCACCTATCGCGGAGGCTGGAAGCCTGAGTGGGTCAGCAAGCGCAGCGGCTGGCCGCGTTCGATCATGCCGTTTGCCGCTCATGGCTTTGGCAATGGAGCCGGGCCAAATGCGAAGCCGGTGGGGCTGCTGGAGTTCCTGATCCGCACCTATTGCCCGCGCGCCGGCCTGGTTCTGGACGCCACAATGGGCACCGGCTCGACAGGCATAGCCGCGATGCGATGCGGCCGGAAGTTCATAGGCATCGAGCTGGACCGATCCAGATTCCGGTCCGCCGCCACAAAGATTGTGAGGGAAAAGTCCGCTGTAACCGCCCCGTGAACGCCTAATTCACGGCCCCAAGATAATCGTCGGCTACCGCCCAGCCCGAGAGGCTACGGGCGGCCAGCCGTCGATGTGTTTCTAGGGCTTTGGCGGACCAGAGCGTTGTGCAAAGTGCTGCGGCGCGTTGTGCAAAGCTATTTCCAGCGCGATTGGGTGCAATTGAAAGTGGGAGTCGGATGGACTCCGCTCTTCAGCTCCGGAGGAGCGACAGAGTCTAGCCCATGGCGTGAGCCATGGGTTTACAGCGGACGAGGCGATAAGCACCGGAGGGGCGACAGAAAATCAAGAGGCGATCTGTCGCCCCTCTGGGGCTTGGTCCATTTTGGGGTCACCGGTCCCACGGCTCACGCCGTGGGCTAAAATCTACCGCCCCATCCGGGGCTGAACAATTCTGGCTCCGATGACTCCCACTTTTAATTGCACCCATCGCGATTCGATCCCCCATGGGCAGGACCGCGGGCTGCGAACGGTTTCCCGTCTGCCCTGGCGAGAATCTCAACACCAGAATCTCCTTTGCGTCACCTGATCGAGCAGGAAAACGCTTGACAATGAAAATGGCTAGTTGGTCTGCTGTTGAGACGCGAACCCTGAAATGGTACGATCCGAAGGGCGTAGCGTTCCCCGAAACCGAGCCGCGATGAATTAATGGAAGGAGATTCTTGCATGAAGTTCACTATGACCGGGAAACGGGTTGTCCTGTCACTGGCGGCGCTCACCGTAATGGTGTGCTGGATGTCCTCGTGGTTCGGAGGCGGCAATGGCGCGAGTATCGTTTATGCCCAGGGCGCCGCGAAGGCTGTGGAGAGGGTGACGGAGTTCATCACTCGAAAACCCCTCCGGGTCATCGGTGACGATCCCTACTCGAACTTTACGGGAGTCGCGGTAGACGAGCAGCGTGGCCAGGTTTTTCTGAGTAACGATAGCGACGCCAAAGGCTCCAGCATCGAGACTTATAACGTCGAATTCCCGGCGAGTCAATCGGATCGTGTCACCGAACCCCTTCGCTCGATTACGGGAAGAAACGCCAATTTGGGCGACATCTGCTCCATCACGGTATCTCCCGATTTCAACGAGATATTCAAAGTGAACGGCGACGGCAACGGCGAACTCGGCGCCTATCCTATCGACGGAAACGGAGACATTAAACCGATTCGTGAGGTGCCCACGTCGCACGGTGCCTGGGGCCTGTTCCTCGAGAAAAAGTATGACGAACTGTTCGTCACCGTCGAACACGTCAACCGGGTCGAGGTCTATCCGAGAACCGTGGACCTGACCGGAAATCCTTCGCGATTCATTCAAGGTCCGGAGACTCAACTGGCCGACCCGCACGGGATTTACGTCAATGCGGAGAGAAACGAAATCTATGTTGTGAATCACGGGCACTGGCATTATACGGCGCCGGGAAGGGTGTATCTTCAGGAAGGCTCGATTCCGCCGGAGCTGAAAGGCAAAAGGCTGTCGTACGCCGACACCATCCGGCCGCTGCTTCCTTCCACGGGAAAGTTCCTGCCGCCCTCCATTTCCATCTACTCCCGGACGGCCAATGGAGACGTAAAGCCGTTGCGCTTGATCCAGGGACCGAAGGTCGGTCTCGATATCCCTCTGGGAATCTCCTATGACACGGCCAGCAACCAGATTGTGGTTCCCAACGCCGGCGACGATTCGATCCTATTCATCGACGTCAAGGCCAGCGGAGATGTTGCCCCCGTTCGAGTGCTAAAAGGAGCGAAGACCTTATTGTCCGGTCCCAGCGCTGTTTCCATCGACGGCAAACGAAATGAATTGTGGGTCGCCAATTGGAGCAATCACACGGCGACCGTTTATCCGAGAACCGCTACCGGAGAAGTCGCGCCGCTCCGGGTGATTCGCGCCGCGCCGAAAGGAACCATGGCGCCCGGCTTTGGCCGCCCTGGAACAGTCGCTTTCGACCCGAAACGGAAACAGATTTTGGTCCCTAACTGAGTCAGCCATCCGAGAATCTCGATATTCGCCAGTTCGGCGGATTCGGCGAAGGGCACCGGCGGCCCCGTCCGATTCATACAAGGTCAGGCAACGATGATGGCGCGAACCACTCACGAAATCGCCATCGATACCGTTCACGATGAAATCGTGGTTCCCAATCCATTTGCGCAAGCGCTCCTTTTCTTCCGCGGAGACGCCAAGGAGAACGAGAAGCCGCTGCGCATCATACAGGGGCCGAAGACGATGATGGGCGGAGACATGGATACCGACAACGTATCCATCGACAATACCAACAATGAAATCTACGTGACGCAGGAGTCCGCCGACACCATCCTGGTCTTTAACAACCGGGCGAGTGGCGACGTAGCTCCGGTCCGCGTTCTGCACGGTCCGAAGACCGACATGCGCTTTCCCCGCCGCGTGACTGTCGATCCCGTGAACAACCTCATGGCCGTGGTCGCGTCGAAAGGAATCATGATCTTTCCCCGCACCGCCAACGGCGACGTTGCCCCGAGTTGCATCATCACCGGCCCCAAAACCGGCCTGGGGGGAGGCGAGGGGATGACCCTTTCCAAAGCCCTGCTGTATCCGCCCGCCAAGAAGATTATTTTCGGAGGCGGAGGAAGGCGTAACGTAGGCCCTCGGCCGGAGGGGCAGGAAGGCGGCGGGAGTTTTACGGCGATCTGGAAGTATGGCGACTGTGGAGATGTGGCGCCCCTTTACAAAATGAAGGGAGGCGGCGGAGTATTCGACATCAACCCTGCCGACAAAGAGCTCATTATGAATCGAAGGGGCCGTGTCGAAGTGTACTCGATGCCGGAAGCGTTTTAGTCCGTCTTCCATGAAACTCCAAGACAAAGTCGCTCTCATCACCGGAGGCGGAAGGGGCATCGGCAAGGCAATCGCATTGGCTTATGCGCACGAGGACGCCAAGATTGCGATTTGCGCGCGCACGCCCTCTGAGATCGAGCAAACCGCGGGCCAGCTCCGAAGTCTGGGAGCGGAGTGCGAGGCCTGGGCCTGCGATGTGTCGGTGGAGGAGCCAGTCAGCGAGTTGGTGGCGAACGTGCAAAAGAAGTTTGGCCGGATCGATATCCTGGTCAATAACGCCGGCGTGATGACACGTCCTGTCCCGGTCACCCAGATCGAAGCGAAGAAATGGGATTACACCATGAACGTCAATCTCCGCGGGCCGTTTTTGGTCACGCGGGCGGTGCTTCCGATGATGATCCGCCAGAAAAGCGGTTCGATCATTAATGTCTCCTCGGCCATCGGCCGCGGCGCCTACGCCAATTTTGCCGCCTACGCGACCTCCAAATGGGGATTGGAAGGATTCACGCAGACGGTTGCCGCGGAAGTCCGCTCGCTCGGCATCCGCGTCAACTCCGTCGAGCCCGGCACCGTGTCCACCAAGCTCTCCGGCTTCATGGGCAGCAAACCGGAGTCGGTGACGGCGGTCTTCGTCTTTCTCGCTTCAGATGAAGCCAAAGGAGTCACCGGGAAAATGCTGAGTTCTTCCGGTTGGAAGTCGCAGGTGAGATAACGCCCGTTCGTCACCGTGACGACCCGGACTCGATCGCCCGCCCCATGTATTCGAGCAGTTCTTCGGACCCGCGGAAAACGTTCGGGGAGAGATGAGGGCCAAAGGCAGTCATGTGGTCGTAGATCTCGCTCTCGTGGCGGAGGTTCAATCCCAAGCCCGCCAGATACTGCAATCGCAGGTTGCGGTCGCGGTTGATGACGGCATCCTTTAGCCACGGCCGCAAATCGGAAGCCTGGCCCACGTAAGTGGATAGCAGTTCCGCCGCGGAATAGAATCCGATTTCCTTCAGAGACTGCGCCACCCGCGTATATTCGGGAGTCTCCAGGCGTTCCTCCATCCCGTCCACGTCAATCCGGCTCGGCGAGGCCTGGCCCAGCAGCACCACGTCATAGCCTTGGCCCTGCACGGTGTTGGCAAAAACGAGTCCATTCGGAAACACCTCGAAGAAGGTCGCGATCTCGCTCTTCACCGCCTCCTCGTTGCTCTCGTAGAGCTGCACGAACTGCGTAACCACGCCTCCGGGATTCAGGCGCCGCCGCGCCAGCTCGAAAAACTCTTTGGTATAGAGCGCGGCCGTGCCCTTCACCCAGGGATCGAACGGATCGGAAGTGATGCCGTCAAAGGTCTCTTTGGTGGTCAGAAGAAAGTGCCGGCCATCGTCAATCTGTACGTGAACTTTCGGCTGGGCTAGGACGTCGAAGTTGTATTTGCGGAAATACCGCGAGATCACTTGTGGAACGAGCGGCTCGATTTCCACGATCGTCTCGCGATCAAGCTTGGGTTCAATGCTGACCGCTCCCGCCGTAACTCCCGCCCCGCAGCCAATCACGAGAAAGCTGTGAGGGTTCGATGGCAGGAGCGTCGTCAGGTGTCCCAGTATCCGCTGCAGCCGCATGTCTTGGTATTCGCTCGACGCTTGCACTTTGCCGGCGCTATGGTAGTTTAAAACTCCGGAAGAGCTTTCGGAGACAGCCACCGACGCGGTGAGTCCCTCAGCCGCATAAATAACCTTGGCGTGGCCGGACTCGGTTATGCGGCGGCCGTAGGCAATCAGCTCTCGCGGAATTTCCGGCACGTTCCGGATCAGCATTCCGCCCCCGACTCCGATTCCGACTGCGGCCAGCAGGATCGCGGCGGAGAAAGTTTTCTTCGACGGAACCTTGGATGGAGATGGGCCTGCACCCATCAGCGGAGCCAGCACCAGCAGTCCGGAAATCGCCGAAACCGCGATGAGCGCTTGCTGGGTGTGCCGGCTGCCAATCCACGCCACCAGCCAAAGGCTTGCCGCGAGCGACCCCACAATAGCGCCCACCGTGTTGGCCCCATAGACTCCTCCCACCCACCGACCTGTATCCTGCCTCCGCGAGACGATGGCTGCTAGGGCCGCGAGTGCCAGCGGAAAACTCGCGCCCCACAAAATCGCAGGAGGCAACACCGCCCACAGACATCGCAACAGATCGAGCCGCATCCTGAACCACAGGTCCGCGGCCCGGACGGAGTCGGACGCCGAGTCGATTGGCCAGTAGGGAAGCGAGTTGGCCAGTTGGTATGCGGTCCACGCCATCGCTCCGCAGAGAAATATCTGGCACCATCCCAGCGCCGCGCGGGGCTGCTTCAACTTGCCCGCGAGCGCCGCGCCGAAACTCGCGCCAATCCCCAGCCCCAGCAGAAACACGGCCAGGATGAGCGCGAAGGCGTAGACCGTGGCTCCAAACATGAGCGACAGCAGCCGCGTCCAAATCACTTCCGCAGCGAGCGCCGTCATCCCGGAAAAGGCAATCGCCACGTAAACCGCCCACGCGCCCGGCGCGGAATGGTTAGAAGCTGTTGCACAACCCGTTTCAAGGTATTGTAAGGGCATTTCAAGGTATTGTAAGGGCACGGTTTCAACCGTGCCGATCACCACTCTTGGAACTGCGGCTTCAGCCGCTGAGGGCAAGGAACGGACCTCAGGGGCTAAAGCCCCCTGCCTTCTGGCCCCTCTCGGCATGGCTGAAGCCATGCCCTTCCGGCCATGTGAGGAGGTTGTGCAACAGCTTCTAGCGATGTCACTTGTTAGCGCGTCACTGGGCGAATAAGAGACGGTCTTTGCAATGACCATGCTCAGCATCGCCACAGCGAAGTTGAGCGCAACCGCAACATACGTCGCCGTCGCAACGTCGTAAAAGCGAAGCAGGTAAAATCCGGTGACGAGGCTCCCCATCACCGCTCCCGCGATGTTGCCGCCATAGAAAAGTCCGAGCCATGACACACCTTGCGGCGTCGTCTCCACCCACCGGGAAATCGCCGGCAGCGTCGCGCCCATCAAGAATGCGGGTGGCAGCAGGCATATTCCAGCCACCATCCCGCGCAGCGCCATGCCGGAGGCGCCCGGCCCCGCCCACGCTGTATACATGCCTCCGACGACCGGCATGCCGAAGATCAACATCAATCCCATCAGGCCGATTCCCAGTTCCATGATTGCGTACACGCGCAAGGGATGGTGTCTCCGCGAAACCAGCAGCGGCATCGTGAGACTGCCCAGGCACATTCCGCCCATGAATATCCCCAGCAGAATGCCGAGCGAGATCGCCGACGAGCCGATGACCAGTTCCAACAATTGAAACCAAACGATCTCATAGATCAGCGCCGAACAACCGCTGCACACGAACAGCACCACGAGCGCAGGAAAACGTCGCCGTGCGGGCGGAATCATTGTAGATGCATGTCCGGCCAATTCGCTCATGGACGCGGGGACTCCGAGTGGGGACGACACCGATGACCTGTCTTCCGTAATAAGGAAGGAAGATATTGATTCGAATTCTTTCCGGCTATCGGGGTCAAGGCAGGAAATCGAGAACCGGTTTAGGTCTGTTTCAGCCCGATCCATTTGTCGACCAGGGGCACTTCGTAATCGAGCAGCCGGCAAACCAACGATTCCGGGCAACTGTCGGAGATCACCATTCGGCGATGAACTGGCTTGAGAAACTGTTCCGCGACAGCGTGGTCGAAAAATGACAAAAGCTGGTCATAGTAGCCCTCGATGTTTAGAAATCCGCAGGGCTTTCGATGCAAGCCAAGTTGTGTCCAGGTTAAGACCTCACAAAATTCCTCCAACGTGCCAAAGCCTCCCGGAAGTGCGATGAACCCATCGGACAACTCGGCCATCAGCGCCTTTCGCTCATGCATTGAGCCGACCACTCGTAAATCGGAGAGTCCTGAGTGCGACACCTCCTTTTCCACGAGAGATTGTGGAATGACGCCAATGACCTCTCCGCCATTCTGAAGAGCCGCATCTGCGAGCGTTCCCATCAGCCCGACTTTGCCTCCACCGTAGACGATCCCAATCCTGTTCGCTACGAGGTGCCGGGCCAGGGAAGTTGCCGCTTCCGCATAGCTCTGGCGAGTGCCGGAACTGGATCCACAGAACACGCAGATTCGTCTGGTCATTGAGATTTAAGACTAATACCCGCTTTGCTCGTCTGCAAAGTTGCTCTCGGGACGCAGCCGATGGAAAGCTCGACGCAAGCCGGAATTAACCGCGGAAGAATTCTTCCGCGATTAATTCCTCGTGCACAACGGAGAGCAACGCAATCAAATACCGTCGCGCTCGGCTTGCCGGTCTCTGCTCCGTGGCGGCGAATACTGCGCCGCTGTTTCGGGAGCGAATACATCCCACGCTTCGTGAAAATCAAAGGTGGTTATATCGTTATTGGTCTTGTCAGCCGCCATCACGGTCTTGTGCTTTGGGTCGACGGCGAGATTCCGAATCTCTTTAAAAATATTGTGCCCAATCGTATAGCGCGGGGCCACATCGCCGTCGTCGTCGACAGTCCAAACGCCAATGAAGGACTGCGCCTCGTCGGCGGACTGGAAGTTGAGGGGTTTGTCGGGCGTCTTTTCCGGAGCCGAGAATTTCCGTGCGGTGGCCAAAAAACTGCGTGTGCCTGGAATCCAAATTGGGCTGGCCAATGCTTTTACACCGCTCTTCGGTCCGCCCGTAATGATCCGCAGCGGTTTGGCATCGCCGCTATCGGTTCGGTTGTAGATGTAAAGCCCGTCCCGGCCTTCTACCAGCAACAAATTATGCTCATGGTCGACTGTGGGGATGCCCCCTAGTCCCGCTGCGCGCGAACCAATGCTTCGAATCGGCGCCACATTTCCTTGCGCCATCCGATCGAAGATGTTGACTACGCCGCCATTTTGACCTACCGGAACAAAATACTCGTTGTGCACGGGATCAACCGTCATGACATCGTTGAGGGCCAATCCGGTCTTCGAGCCTTGAATGACCCGAATCGGCGGCTCCTCGCCGCTTGCTCCTCCTTGGAAAGTCAGGATGGCGCCCGCGAAGGGTTGCGGCACCACGACTTCATCATGGATCTCGTCGTAAAAGATCGAGTGTTGGGTCCGGCCGAGCAGCGTTCTCTGGCCTTCGATCCTGCGAGCCGTCAGCGCGTTTCCATTCGCCAGCCTGGCGAATATCGCAACTTGCGGATGGGCCACTCAGTTGGGGGCCAGGATTTGTTCCCGCTTGGTGTCGTAGGCGATCCGCACGTTGGCCAGAGTTGGTGCGGCCATGCCTTCCGGAGCGCTCCGAATCATGCGGATGGGCGCCGTGTTTCCCTCGGCGGTCCGCGGGTAAACCGTCACCCTGTGGTTGCCAAAATTGGCTACGAACATTTCATTGTGCTGCATATCGATAGAGACGCTGCTGGGGTAATACAGCTGGGTCTTGGGACCTTTCAAGACCCGAATCGGGGCCGCATCCCCGTTCGCGTTGGTGTTGAACACCAGGATCGAGTTGCCCCCGTCGTTGGCGACGTACAATTCCTCGCGGTCGGAATCGACGAACAAGCCCGTCGGCCAATTCAACTGCGTGCGCGGCCCCGTGATCACGCGAATAGGAGGCGTGTCACCCCGGGCCTTCTTGTCATAAACGGTAATGGACACGGGCAGAAATCGCCCCGATCCAGGGATAAAATTGCCCCGGCCGGTGGCGACTCGTAAGTAATCCTCGCCGGGCTTGAGAGCGCGCGGCGAGGCCGTCGAACCAAAATTGGCGACAAAGAGCACGTTCTTCTTGGTATCGAGAGCGATGCCGTGCGGATCGGCCAGTAACGTCTTGTCGCCCCATATCACCCATGCAGGCGGATCTTCTTCCCTGGCTGTTTTCGGAAAAGCGGCAATCACGTTTTCAGTCTGGCCCGTAATGATCATCTCATTGGCAACCTCATCGACGGCGAGGCCGAAGGAACCCATCGGAGTGTGCAGCTTCCATTTGGGCGGAACATTCCCATTCTGCTCGCGACCCCAGACGGTCATGTGACGCTCCGTATCGTTGTTGAGGGAGTAGATGTCTCCGGTTTTGGGATCGATATAGATGGCGCATTGAAGCTCCATCCAGGTGTTCTCCCCCTTGATGGCCCGTTTTGGTTCCGACATCGCCGCCTTGGGCGGAGTGTTGGTCTCGCGATCGTAAACCATGGTCTGGAAGAGGTTCTCGTCCGTCACCACAACTTCGTTGTGCGCGACATCCACCGCCACCGCGCTAAATTGCGGATAGTCATCGTGAATCCTACGAATAGGCTTTCGATTCGCTACTGCGGCCTTCTGCGCCGCAGTGGGACGCGAGACGCGAGGCGCCGATGCAGCTTTCTCCTGCGCCGGAGCGGCGAGGCTTGATGCCCAAAATGAAACGCCGGCGAGGACGAGAACCATACCAATCTTCGCCCGCGGACTTGACGATGAATGCATCGCGAATTCTCCTCTCGATTCTTACGTAAGCGAGCAATCTGGCGCCGATTTCACAACAGCCGTAAACCGGAATTCACATTTTGGCCTTCCGCCAAATAGAAATATATACCATTTGAGTCCACCGGAACACCATTTCTCTTTCCCGCACAAATCCCGAGCAATATGCACCAACACTAGGCAGGGCCTGGTTTGGAATGGAAGAGAAAGCCTTGAAAATTCTGGCGCGCCCGGAGGGGCTCGAACCCCCGACCTACTGATTCGAAGTCAGTCGCTCTATCCAACTGAGCTACGGGCGCGCTCGCTGCTATCATCCTACATCAAAACGGCCGCTTTGGGTCGCGCATCTCTTTTTTGCTTTCGCGTAGATTGCGGAAGCCTTCAATCGGCCGGTCAGGCGGGTTGGCGCATCCGCTTCACGCATTGCGCCAGAAGCTCTTGCATCGTGCCGGCGCTGGCGTGATGCCGGCGTCCGTGGCCGGGGAGGACCCACTCGAATTTGTAGCCGGAAAGCCACTCCATGGATTCCGTCTGGCGCTCCCACGAATACCAGCAATAGCTGCGGGATGCGGAAAGCGTCCCTCGTTGCGGCGACCACCACAAGTGATCGCCCGTGAACAGAAATTTGTTCCGATAGAGCAGCACCATGTGGCCCCGCGTGTGCCCCGGCGTTGGGATGGCCAATAAATCCGGGCCGCTGGATTGAGGATCGTCGCCCGCCATCTGCCGCTCGATCCCGCCAAGTCCCGCGCGAATCTCCCGGCTGTGAATGATGCGCTCGCAGCCGAAGTGGCGGCGAAACTTGGCGTGATCGGCGATGTCGTCGACGTGCGATAGAAACATCCAGCGGACGCCGCCGAGTTGCTCGATTCGCTCGACCAGGCGCGAGGCGAAGCGCGGCGAGTCCACCAGCACGTTTCCTTCGGGCCGCACAATCAGATAGCTCGAAGCGCCGAAAGAACTCTTGGATGCGAATCCGCAAAAATAGACGTTGTCCTCGACCGGCTCGGGGAAACTGGCCAGCGCGCCTTTCAGATCCTGGCGCTGGTCGGCGCCGATAGCCCCCACGGGGCAGGTGACCAGCGCCATCAGTGCGCGGCGGACCTCGCCGGGCGAGACGGGTTGGCGGTAGACGCTCGCCGAGCCTTCCGCGTCGCGGAAGCTCGCCGGCGCAATCTCCCGGCATTGATCGCAGTCGATGCAGGTGCGGTCCACAAAAAAGCCGCCCGGCGCGTTGTGAGGCAATCTCTGCGCTATATCCGCCATTCGCTCTCCGCCCTTTTCTTTATCATACGCAGGACTCTCGACGCCAATCAAGCAACACTTTTCCGCGGCGCACAGGAAGCAATGGGGAAAGTTAAGCGGGTTTGAGACTAACTTCCGGTGGGTCCAAGGCGATACCATCGGGTCTGTACCAACCAGCCTCCCTTACTGGTAAAATCAAAGAGCTGGCGAATCAAACAAACCGAAGGGGGAATTCATGTCAAAACTGAGCGGAAGAATTGCGTTGGTGCTGGTGGGAGGAATGTTGTTAGGAACCGGATGGCTCGCGGGCCAGCAGAAATCGAAGACGGAAAAGGCGCTGCTCCACGTCTTCGCTTACACACCAGTTGCGGGAGCTACGCAGCAAGACTTCGAGAGCTTCACCAAAGCAACCGGGGACCTGGTTGGCAAGATTCCCGGACTGAAGCGGGTCTGGGTCGGCAAGCTCCGCCGTCCCCTCGACGTGGGTGGTGCAAAGCGTGAATACGGCGTCGGGATGGAATTCGACGACGCCAAGGCGCTCGACGCCTACGCCAAACACCCTGCCCACGATGCCTGGGTCAAGGTCTACGACAAGGTCCGCATCGAGGGCACCACGACCTACGACATACTTGGCGAATAGGGGTCGCAGTGCCGTGCGCGTAAGCAAGCTCCTCCCGACTGGAAACCGATCTCAGGGACAGCCATTGTGGTAAGATCCCAGGCGATATGATATCATATATGATGTGAGACTGGTGCTAGACACGGATGTTGTGGTTGCTGCGATGCGCAGTCCGGGCGGCGCCTCCGCCGCGATTGTAAGGGCTGTGCGGCAGGGCCGCACGACGATTCTGGTGAGCGTGCCTCTGGCGATGGAATACGAATCGGTTTGCCGCAAGGCTGAGCACCAGATGGCGTCTGGGTTGTCAGACCGGGAAGTCGATGTTTTTGTGACCGCGGTGATCGCTCTGGCGGAGCCGGTAAGAACGCATTTTCTGTGGCGGCCACAACTCCGCGATCCGGGCGATGAAATGGTGCTGGAGGCGGCTATCAACGGCCGCGCCGATGCCCTGGTCACGTTTAACACTCGGGATTTTGGAACCGTGCCTTCTCGATTCGGAGTGGAACTCCTGCTCCCGCGGGAAGCTATCGGAAGGATCAAACCATGAGCGAGACAAAAACTTACCCTTTGAGGCTGCCACGTTCTCTCAAGCAAGCGGTCGAGCGGCTGAGCAAGGAGGACGGAACAAGCATGAACCAGTTCGTGGCTACAGCCGTGGCCGAAAAGGTTTCCGCTCTCGAAACCGCCCGATTCTTCCAGGATCGCCGAGCGCGGGCGGATTTCAAGGCTTTCGATAGGATCATGAAGCGGCGCGGCGGAAAACCTCCTCGCGAAGGGGATGAAATGTCGAAATAATGGGCGGGCTGCGTCAGCCGCTACAGACTCCGAAGGAAAGTCCGGATCATCCTCACGGCACCACCCACGGAAACAGCTTCGCAATCGCCAGAACCAGCAGACCCACTAACATCACCAGCACGAGGCTATGGAAGAAGACGTAGCGTAATATTTCCCCTTCCTTGCCGTGCTGGCCCGTTGCTACTCCTGCGACGACGATGCTCTGGGCGTCGATCATCTTGCCCATCACGCCGCCCGCGCTGTTCGACGCGGCCGCTAGCACCGGAGAAATTCCCAACTGTTGCGCCGAAATCTGCTGCAAGTTCCCGAAGAGCACGTTCGAAGACGTGTCGCTGCCGGTAACCGCCACGCCCAGCCATCCGAGGATCGGTGAAAAGAACGGGAACCAGGAGCCGGTCGAGGCGAAGGCCAGACCCATCGTCGCATCGAGCCCGCCGTAGCGCGTCGTGAAGCCCAGCGCCATCATCGCCGCGATGGTCACGAGCGACAGACGCACTTTCTTGATAGTCCGCAGAAACGTCCGCACCAGGCCGCCAAGCCCCAGACCCAGCAGCAGTCCTGAGATAACTCCCGAGAGCAGCAACCCCGTGCCCGTGGCCGAGAGCCAGTTCAGCGTAAACACGGCGTCCTCGGCCCTGGGAGTTGGCACCACCGGAGGCTCGCGCAAGACCGCCTTGTCGAGGTACGGAACGGAAATATTCAGAATAGAGATGTGGTTGAGGTAATTCTTGAACTGGGGGATTCCCCAAAGAAAAACGAGCAAGGAAAGGATCGCCCAGGGCATCCACGCAATCATTGTTTCCCGGCGGGAATAATGCCGATGCGGTGCGCCGGTAACAGGATTGGCTTCGGTAACGCTCTCGTCGTTTTTCTCGTCCGGGAATCGCCAGATCGTGCGGGGTTGCCAGAAGCGCAACAAAAACATCAGCGACAGGATGGAGACCAGCGCCGCGATGATATCCACCAGCGTGGGCCCGTAAAAGTTGCTGACAAGGAATTGAAAGATGGCGAAGCTCAGGCCGGAGACCAGGCAGGCGGGCCAGACTTCCTTCATGCCTCGCCATCCCGCCATCACCCATACCAGCCAGAAGGGAATAATCAACGAAAAGAAGGGAAGCTCGCGCCCCGCCATCGCGCTCAGGCTGTTGAGCGGCAGTTTGGTGACCCCAGCGAGAGCGATGATCGGCGTCCCGAGCGCGCCGAAGGCCACTGGGGCGGTGTTCCCGATCAGAGAAAGTCCCGCCGCCGGAAGCGGCTTGAAGCCCAGCCCGATCAGCATGGCGGCCGAGATTGCGACGGGCGTTCCGAAGCCGGAAGCCCCTTCGATGAATGCGCCGAAGCAGAATGCGATCAGCAGCGCCTGGATGCGCCGGTCCGCTGCGAGGCCCGCGACGCTGTGCCGGATAATCTCAAATTTCCCCGTCTCCACCGTGATTTCATAGACGAAGATGGCCGAGAGCACGATCCAGCCAATGGGAAACAGTCCGTAGGCCGCGCCGCTTGCGGCAGCGGCCAGTGCCAGCTTTAACGGCATCCGGTAAATCAGGATCGCGATGAGCAACGAGGTCGCGAGGCCCCCCAGCGCCGCTCGGTGCGCCCTCGCGCGCAAGATTCCCAGCAGGCCCAGCAGGACCACGACCGGCAGCGCTCCGGCCAGCGCGGAGGGGATCAGACTGCCAAGAGGCGTGTAAGTTTGCGGCCACTGGTCTAGCATGTCCCTGATACTCTACCAGCACTCGGCGGGATTCGCGATTTATTTCCTCTCTAATTCCTCTCTATTTCCTCTTGGTAAAAACATCCAACCACGGGTAACCTGTCAAGGGGAGGAAATGATGCGGAAACTTCTTTCGAATCCGGTTGCTTTTTGGCTCGCTGTATCACTCGTGTTCCTGGGAGGTTGTTTCATCGGGCGGGAGACGGCCCAGAAGAAAACGCTGATGCATGTTTTTGCGTATACTCCGCTGGAGAACTCCACCCCGGACGACTTTGACCGCTTCCAGAAGGCAACCTTTGACATGGCAGGGAAAATCCCCGGCCTGCGGCATGTGTGGGTCGGCAAGCTCCGCGAGCCGGTGGCGGCCGAGAACGATCGCATCCGCACCTACGGCGTCGCCATGGAATTCGAGGACGCGCAGGCGCTCGACGCCTATGCCCAGCATCCCGTTCACCGGGACTGGATCAAGGCTTACGACAAGGTGCGCGCCCAGGGTACTACTACGTTCGATATCATGCCTTGAGCATCGGGACACGCGACCACCACCCGTTGCCGGCATGGCGCAATTTCAAAAGAACAAACAGAAGAAGGAGGATCGATGCAAAGGATCATTGGCCGAAAAGTGCTCTTATTACTCGCCGGAACCATGTTGTTCGGGGCGGGATGGCTTGCCGGACAACAGAAGGCAGCCACGCAAAAAACGCTCATTCACTCCGCGGCATGGACCTCGCTGAAGGATATGAAGCAGCAGGATTTTGATGCGTTCCGACAGGTTGTGGGAGGGATGATCGGCAAAGTGCCGGGATTGAAGCGAGCCTGGGTCGGCAAACTCCAAAAGCCGTTCGTAGCCGGCGCCCTCACGCGCGACTACGGCATCGTTCTCGAGTTCGACGACGTCAACACCTGGAATGCCTACGTAAGTAAACGCCCCCAGGAATTCGAGGACGCCTTCGCGAAGATTCGCATCCCCGATTCCACCAACTTCAATGTGATCGGAAACAGCCCCTAGCGTGATTGTGGAATCGCAGGACGAGCCGCAAGCCCATCGCGCGAATTGGATAGAGAAAAGCGCTCCGCAACTTGCAGGGAGCGCTTTTCCGTTAAACGCCAATCAGTTCTATACGGCATCGAAGCGAACACGCGCGCGTCAGAAGGTGTACTTCAGCCCGAACTGAATCTGGCGGGACGAAATCGTGGTCTGCGTAAGCGTACCCGAACCGCCGACGAAAGCGCCACCGGTTGATCCATCGAAGATGCGGCGGGTGTTCTGAAATGGCGGGGCAAAGTTCGGGTGGTTGGCGATGTTGAAAAATTCAGCCCGGAATTGAAGTTCTCTTCCTTCCTGGAATCGGAAATGTTTCGTAATCAGAAAGTCCAGTTCGGTGGTCCCTGGACCGATCGCCGTATTTCTGCCCAAATTTCCAAAGAATCCCAGCGGTTGGGGCGCAAAGGCGCAGGGGTCGAAGAAGAGATCCGGAGTGCCCAGTTTTAAACCGGCCGGAATGGTGACCGTTCCATAAGTGCAACCCTTCGAAACTCCGCTGGTGGGATTATTATTCGCTCCGGGAGCCAGATTCGGCCGGTCGGCCTGATTGGCTCCAGTGCTGCCGCTCCGCGAACGGTTCGAGGAGTTCTCCACGGTAAAGGGAACGCCGTCGGCTAAGGTGACGATACCACCGAATTCCCATCCACCCCCGATTTGTCGGGCCACCCCGGACCAGTTCTTGCCGAACGGAAGTTCGTAGTTGAAGTTAATGGTGGCGATGTTTCGGATATCAAAGTTGGAGAGCGCCTTTTCATTGAACAAGCGATCGGGATTCTCGGCGCCTGTCGCGGCATTGGTCGCCTCTTCGCTAAACAGTCCGCCGCTGGTATCAATCGAGCGGGAGAAAGTGTATACCCCCTGGACTTGGAGACCGCGGGAAAATCGCCGGTTCACGGAGAGCTGGAAGGCATTGTAGTTGGAAAATCCACTCATGCTGCGGGTCTGCATTTCCCCCCAGAGGGGATTTCTCCGCGGAGAACCCGCCGGTATGAAGAGTGTACCGTCGGCAAGCACCGTGGGGATGGGCCCGTTTCCGTTGTATCGCTGGAGAATATGTTTTCCAGTCGAACCAACATATCCGGCGGAAACAACCAAGCTGGGAAGCACCTCTCGTTGCACCGTCAAATTGTACTGATACGAATACGGAGTCTTGAAATCGTCAAAAACGAGGGTCGAAGGAGAGAAGACTGCCGTCGCCCGGAGGGCGTCGATCGGATGAGGGAATGTGCCCGCTGCCGCTGCACCCGATATCGATACGTTTAAATACTGAGGCGGCTGGCGGTCAAACAAGTTGAGGAACTGATTGAGCACAATTTGATCGTAATAGATGCCCCAGCCGCCGCGAATCGAGGTCTTCCCATTTCCCATTACGTCCCAGGCGAAACCGAAGCGGGGCGCAAAGTTGAGGTGATTGCCCGCAAAGGGCGGCTGATTCTTCAGGACCGTGTCCAGGGGACCGGTCAGGAACGACCTTATGCCGTTCACTTCGTTGGGTACGGTGGTGAGTTCGTAGCGCAAGCCGTAGTTTAACGTCAACCGAGGCGTCAAGCGCCAATCGTCTTGAACATACATGCCATACAGAGTAGCCCGCATGCCCCGGTTGAAATTAGTGCCGGGGAACGGACCCTGAACCGACTGGACGGTCGCCTGCAGAAAAGCGGGGAGAGAAGCAAACTGGAAATCCCCCCCGATACGGTTGGAATTATTAGTATTCCACTGGAATCGTTCCACCACGAAGCCGGTCTTAATGGCGTGGTTGCCGCGGGTGATGCTCAAGTCATCGGAAGGCTGGAAGTTATTCATGCGGAAATAACGCGGGTCGTTGATGGTGGCGCAGCAGGAGGCGAGTCCCGCAATAACCATCCGCCCCATGGGCTGGCCGGGTATAAAGTTCAGGGAATCCGGGACATTAGCCACGTTCGACAGGTCCACCAAGGTGGTGGAACGGTTGAAGCCGAACCGTCCCTGATTGAGAATCGTGGCCGAGAGCGTGCGGGTCCATTGCAAAGTCACGTATTGATTGCGGTGCGGTTCGCTCTCTGCAAACAGGCCCAGGTCGTGATCCAGAGCGTCCCGGCGCAGCTTCATGCTGTCGTCCATTGTGTAGCGGACGAAAAAGCCATCCTTTTCGCTGGCAACCCAGTCGATGCGGGCCGTGCCATAATCCGTGCGATCCGGCTGCGAAGGATTGAATTGATACACGCCGATCCCGTTGCCTTTAATCCCGGCGTTCGGTAGGGGGTAGAGATTGAGGTAGGGAACCACAACGGGGTTCACGGTAACCCGCTGAGTCACGTTTCCGTTCACGTCCGTGATAATTCCCTGGCGCGCATTCGCATCGGGAACAAGAGGCGATTTGGAAACGCTAAAGCGCTCGCGAAGGCCTTCATAGTTGCCAAAGACAAAGAGATGATCCTTACGGATCGGTCCTCCCGCGGTGGCGCCAAACTGGTTGCGCTTGAAGGGAGGAACCGTGTCGCCGTCGAAAAAGTTTCTGGCATCGAGCTTGGAATTGCGCAGGAACTCGTAGAGGCTTCCATGGAACGTATTGCTGCCAGAGCGCGTGACCGAGTTAATGATGCCCCCCATGGAGCGGCCGTACTGCGCGCTCGGGTTGTGAGTGAGGACCTGGAACTCCTGAATGGACTCCACGCCGAAGAGTTGTCCGCCGGCGCCGCCGGGGGTGAAGTTCTGCGAGTCGTTAATGTCGGTGCCATCCAGCATAAATAAGTTGGAGGTTAAACGCGCACCGTTGGCGGAAAACTTGGTGCCCCGCCCCTGGTTCGGGCTGCTGCCCGCGCCCGTCGCCACATTGACTCCCGGTTGGAGGAAAATCAATTGGTCGAAGCTGCGCCCGTTAAGCGGCAGGGCGCGAATTTTTTGGCTGTCCACCAGCGCCGCCACGCTCGAAGTGGTCGTCTGCACTTCGGGCGCTTCCGCTGTAACATTGACGGTTTCCGTCACCTGGCCGGGCTTCAGCGTGATGTTGATCACCGCATCGCTGCCCACGGTCAAGGTGATGCCCGTACGAACCGTCTGCTCGAAGCCGGAGGTCACCGCCGTGACCTGATAATTTCCCGGATTGAGCCCCGGAGCATAATAACGTCCCGCCTCATTGGTCTTCAGTGCGCGGGTTTGGCCGGTTCCAAGGTTTGCGATGGTAACGTCCGCATTGGGGATCACCGCTCCGCTTTCATCGGAAACAGTGCCGCTGATGGTGCCGGCCGACTGCGCAAATAGACCCACTGGTAGCAGCAATGCGAAAAGAAAATTACCAAATACCACAGCCCGCGCAATACCTTTTATCATAGCTTCCCCCCTCGAATTAAGAGATTGGAATGGTTGAGTCAAACCCACGCGTCACATTAAAATCAGCGACTTAACAGACCTTCTGGGACGTGTCGGTGGATCCTCCAGCACTGACCAGCACTGTCACACACTCTACTTTAGCGCAATTCGAGTACCAGCAGGAAGTCAATGGATTCCTCAAACCGGAGGTTTGTTGTTTATGCGTACGCCGCTGCCAACGCTGCCAGCCATTCGTCGAACTTGCGGAGAGCGATCTGGCACTGGAGGGAGTGGCGTTGTTTCTTGTCGCGCGTCGAGGGAGTAGCCGAGCAGAGGGGCGGGAGCAGATCGAACGCAATGTTCGCCGGCTGGTAGCCGCGCGGGCTGGCGTTCGAGATATAGTGGCAGAGCGAGCCGCAGGCGGAGGCCCGCGGCGGGGCGGAAGGTTTCCCGCCCGCGAGTTGCCGGGCCGCGTGAATACCGGCCATCAGGCCCGTGGCGATGGCCTCGACGTAACCCTCGACGCCCGAGATCTGTCCCGCGAAAAAAATCCGCGGCTCGGAGCGCATCCGGAGCGCAGGCTCGAGGAGCGACGGCGAGTTGATGTAGGTGTTCCGGTGTATCTGGCCATAGCGCAGGAATTCCGCCTGTTCCAGCCCCGGTATCATCCGCAGAATGCGCTTCTGCTCTCCGAACTTCAAATGGTTCTGGAAGCCGACCAGATTGTAGCTGGACGAGCGCAGGTCTTCCTTTCGCAATTGGACCACGGCGTGGGGAAGTTTTCCGGTGCGCGGGTCACGAAGGCCGACGGGCTTCATGGGGCCGAAGCACAAGGTATCCCGTCCGCGCCGCGCCAGCTCCTCGATCGGCAGGCAGCCCTCAAAATACTTCACATCTTCAAACTCGTGCCGCGTGACGGACTCCGCCTGCAGCAGCGCATCGTAGAAGCGCTGATACTCGTTTTCGTTCAGCGGGCAGTTCAGGTAATCGCCATCGTCGTCCCTGGAGGCGCCTTCGCCTCTCTCAACCTTTGGGGCCCCGGGCTCGATGCCTTTGCCGTAGCGCGAGGCAGAGAAGACCTTGCTCCGATCAATCGTATCGGCGTCAACGATGGGGCTGATGGAGTCGTAGAAAAAGAGGCGCTCCTCGCCTGTCAGCCGCTGGATCGAAGCGGCCAGGGAGTCGCTGGTCAAGGGGCCGGTAGCCACCACAACGATTCCCTCCTCGGGAATTGCGCGCGCCTCTTCTCTCCGAAGGCGGATGCCAGGTTGTTGCTCGATCGACTCCGTGATTGTGGCGGCAAAACGGTCGCGGTCTACGGCCAGAGCCTGCCCGGCGGGTACGGCGCAGCGGGACGCGATCTCAATGAGGAGCGACCCCGCGCGCCGCAACTCTTCCTTCAAGAGCCACGGAGCCGAATTCTCGCGGTCGCTCTTGAGCGAGTTGCTGCAAACCAACTCCCCCAGCATCCCGGTGGTATGAGAGGGTGTCGGGATGCCGGGACGCATCTCCCAAAGTTCGACCTTGGCGCCGCGCCGCGCCGCCTGCCACGCCGCTTCGCAGCCCGCCAGACCCCCGCCCAAAACTGTGATCCGCTCCTCTGCCATGCCGATTCTCGCGCCGATCCGAATCGGATTATCAACCGTAACCCGCTTCCGGGAATATGCGTCCCATGCACCCCTCAACAGTGTAATGGATGGAGGCGTCCGGTTGAAATCAATTGTCGGGAATTTACGTAAGGGCTTTCAAGCCTTTCGCAAGCGAGATCTTTCTTGCAATTCGGCTTCGTCCGCAGTGGGAGTTGAAGTGGCCCCAGGCCGCGGCATAACACTTTCTGCTTGCTGCCTCAAATCCGCGTGCAGCGGGCGAGAATCGCGAAATTTGAGGCCGCACCAGAGGCAGAGGTAATCGTGCGTTCTAGTAACGGAGTGAGCAAACTCATCTAAAAACGGGGCGAGGGAAACGGGCGGGATTGCCTCCAGCAAGCGGGAGCGGCAATCCGGGCAGGTCGCAAAGGGAGGTTTGCGGCCGCGCAGGAACTGCTTCCCGCAATTACGGCAGACATAAACGGATAGAAAGGGAACCAGGTAATTCCAGCCCTGCACCGGCTTCACGAGCCAACCACTGCTATAACAAGCCGGGCAAGAGGCCCTCCCATTCCAAGTCAGCAACATCCCGAGAAGCCGCTGGGAAAGGTACCACACCGCAATTGTCAGCGCTATCACCAGCGCTGACAGTCCCTGCACTCGGAGAATTTCTTTCAGAGTATCCACCCCATATCCTTCGAGCCGTGCATCGCCAATGGAAGTTTGGGGGCTGGAAGGAACCGTTCAATTGATTTCTCAAAAACGGGTTTCCTCCGGCCTCGCCGTACGGGTGTTACCGATCCTTTCTGGTCTTGCGGCTCCAGCTCGTGAGCCACGCGACACATCTCGCCACGGACGGCTCCGGCGATACAAAAATTGCGTTGACCAAATTCCCGCTCGTCTGAATGACCTGGACGTTGGTATAAATCATTTCGCCGTACCCGTAGACATCCAGTTTCAACTCTCCCGTGGAATCGACCGGAGGCACCCGATCCGCCAAAAATAAAATTCCTCCCAAACCCAAATCCATCGGCCGGACCGTGAAGCGTCCTTCCCCGGTCTCCAAAACCGCTGAGCCATTGACGTGGAAACGAGGTTGCCAGCGTCGGTCCGGTATGAATTCCAACCGGGATTTGAAATCGGAAAGTTGCGTTGACATCATCTCTCCCATTGGCAAATGAATTGCTGCTTGAAGAACAGAGTAAACCTGAAATTTCCATTCTCGCTTAAATTTTTCCTATTGCTTACTAGAGAAAGCAAGACAATCTTTGGATGGACCCATCGGGAGCCAAATGCCCACACGAAACCCGCTGACGTCGGAAGTTGCTTGACGGCCGTGACTCTGGCGATAAACGCTAACCGTTCGTGAATATCTCACCAGGAATCTAGGTAGTGGTGTAGTTTGAGCGAAGGCCACGCCTTCGAGGTGGGTACAGGCTTTCTAGCCTGTACCTGCTAAGCAGGACAGGCAGGAATGCTGTCCCCCACCCGGAAACTGCACCACTACTGGAATCTATAATCTATTGAAATTAAATGACATATTTGCGGTAATTGGTCTTGGTTGGTAACTACATCGTGGCAACTGTTGTAACGAGGGTGGCCGCAGGGCGGGATGAATCATCGTGCTGTTACGTTATTGAACGCGCTGCTCGACTGGTTATGGAAGGCCCCCTGGCGGCCAAGAGCATAGAGCCTACTGAATTTCCTCGGCGAGGAAGAAGCGGACCCCGATGGGCTATCAAAAAGGTGTCTGTGTGAAATGAGACCGTGATGGGAATTGGCTGCATCAGATAATTAGGGGCTGGCGTCGCCGCCAGCCCCGGGAAATTTCAAACTGAAGTTCGTCCCCCCGGCGTTCCCCAGTTCGAAGCTTCCCTCTCAACACATTTAGAATAGTCGAAGACCGTTGGGCAGGCCAATAGGACGAAGGTCCTGTTTTTTGTGGGACTATAGTTCGACATTACTTTGCTGAAATCCCTTGACAATACAGAGAAAACGCAAAGGTTGCCGAGGCGGTATATAATGGAAATCCGACCATTTTGAACGCCTGCGCAGTTTCGTGGAATTGGGGTAAGTGCCCCGAACTCTAATAACTGCGGGAGATCTTGCAACGAATGCAGCAATCCGCCAAGTGCCTAATATTCGACGCAGACGACACGCTGTGGGAAAACAACATCTACTTTGAAGCGGCCATCGAGGACTTTCTCGAACTGACAAGCAGCCTCTATGGCCCGCGGAATTCGGCCGCTCCCGGACCGTCGGCCGTCCTCGACTTGCTGAACCAAATCGAATCCGAGAGCATCCCGCAGTGGGGCTATGGCAGCCGCCATTTCGTCAATTCGCTGCGCGAGACCTTTCGCCGCGTTTTTCGAGGGTCGGAGGACGGGGAAGGGAACGAAGAGCCATATTTGAGCGCCATCGGCCGGATCGGCGAGCGCCTCTTCCACCATCCCATCAATATCATGCCGGAAGTCTCCTCGACGCTTGAAGCGCTGCGGGATCGATACCGCTTGATGCTATTCACCAAGGGAGACTACGAGGAGCAATCCTCGAAGGTCTCCCGCTCCGGGCTCGAGGAACATTTCGACCGGATCGAAATCGTCCGCGAGAAGGACACCGGCGCTTATCACGATCTGGTCCTGCGCCATTCTCTCCACTGCCATTCCACTTTCATGGTCGGCAACAGTCCGCGCTCCGACGTTCTGCCGGCCTTGGAAGCGGGGCTGTGGGCGATCTTTGTCCCGCACGCCCACACCTGGAAGCTGGAACATGAGGACCTCGATCCGCACCCCCGCCTGCTGACGGCGCAGTCGCTCGGCGAGCTGCCGGCGCTGCTGGCGCAGGTTTTTCCCTCGGAATTTTAATTGGGTTTATTGGGCGGTTGCGTTCCGGGCCTGGTGGTCTGGAGCATGGCTGCGGCGAGCCACTGTTGCTCGGAGTTCAACAGGAGCCGGTCCACGCGTTTCAGCAGTTGGTCTTCCTCGTCGACGATGTGGACTTCGATGGCATCGTGGTATTCGATTCCCAGCCGGTAGAGTTCGTCGAGATCGCGCTTTGCCGGAAGCGCGGGGAAGGATTCGAGCAGCTCGCCAAAACACTTTTCGGTCTCGCGAATCGCCGCGTGCTCTTCTTCCATCAGGGTCATCGCTTCTGAACAGAGCGGTCGGACGAAGGGGTAATAGACAACCTCTTCCTTGTCAAAGTGAGGGTTGGCCAGTGTCTGGAGCGCGGCAAGGTCACGCCGGATATCGGCCACGCGCTCCGCGCTGAGATGCTTCAAAGCCAGGAGCAGCGAATCGAGATGCTTCTCCATCTTGCGATGGTCGGCCCGCAGCAGATCCGATGCCGGGGTATCACTCGCTGGTTCCATAACTCGCTGCTCCTTTCCAGTCGCGGCGCCAATTCGTGGTTTCGATGTGGGTGATCAAGCGGGAGGCACGCTCTCCATTTCCTTGCGGACCTGATCCAGCATTCCGTTGATGAAGGCGACGGATTCTTCTTCGCTGAACTTGCGGGCTATCTCGAGCGCTTCATTGATAACGACCGCCGGGGGCGTCTCGGGGAGGTGGAGCATTTCGAAGATGGCCAGACGCAGGATATTGCGGTCCACAACGGGCATCCGTTCCAGGCGCCAGTTCTCGGCGTGCCGGCGGATGAGGGAATCAAGATCGAGAGCCTTCGAAACGGCGCCGCTGAACAGCTCGTGGGCGAAACTGCGTACGGCTTCTTCTTCCGGATCGAGTTTCGGAATCTCCCGCGGCGCCACGGGCGGTGCGTCCTTCTGAACTTTTTTCCGTCCTCTGCGCTTCTTGACGGGAGGCTCGCCGGGAGCTTCGTTGGCGGCCTCCGGTGCCCCCTTCCGGTTGCCCCAATAGAGTTCCTCGATCAGCGCCGGCGAATCCTTGCCGATATCCCACTGAAAGAGCATTTGCAGGGCGCATTCGCGGGATCGACGTCTGGAAGCCATGTGGTTTCATTAGGGAGCGAAATCCGAGCCGCGACCGAGAGGGAGCGGTCCGCATGAGAGTACTGTCTCGCACGTTCACCGCTCGCTTTCGCTCGCGGCTCGGATGCGCAAATCGGAAATCACCGCCGCTGGCGCGCGAGCGGGCGAAGCGCGCTGATCTTCTTCAGCAGATTCGCCATCTCGACCGCGGTCATGGCGGCTTCGAAGCCCTTGTTGCCCGACTTTAATCCGGCGCGATCTACAGCCTGCTCCAGATTTTCGACGGTGAGAACTCCAAACGAGATGGGAATGCCGGTACCGAGCGACGCGGCCGCCACGCCCTTCGAGGCCTCGTTCGAAACGTGTTCGAAGTGCGTAGTTTCGCCGCGAATCACGGTTCCGAGGCAAATGACGGCGTTGTAGCGACCCGTTTGGGCCAGTGTCTGCGCGGCGATGGGCAGCTCCAACGCTCCGGGGACGCGGACGACGTCCACGCTGTCAGCGCCCGCTCCGGACCGGTCCAGCGCGTCGAGCGCTCCCGACAGCAAACGATCGGTTATGAATTCGTTGAAGCGGCTCACGACCACGGCGAAGTGCAGCCCCGCCGCGTTCAGCTCGCCTTGAATCTCGCTGAACTTTTTGTTTCCCGTCTTGGGTTGGCTCATATCGTTTTTCGTTTCCTAGTATGCCCCAATTATCACCGCCCGGCAAAACGCGCCGGCCTCTTTTCCAAAAAGGCGCGGACGCCTTCGTGCATATCCTCGGAGGCAAAGCTCATGGCGAACAGCGTGGCCTCGAGATACAGTCCCTCCTCGATCGGCATATTGAGGCCCCGATTCACGGCTTCGAGCGAATACCGAACCGCGAGCGGCCCGTTGGCGATGATTTTTTTTGCGATTCCCTCGGCGGTAGCCAACAGTTGATCGGCGGGTACCACTTGATTCACGAGTCCCCAACGCAAGGCATCCTCGGCCGAAAGCGGGTCGGCGGTCAGGATCATTTGCAGAGCCATGCCTTTGCCGATCAGCCGCGGCAGGCGCTGACTGCCTCCATAGCCGGGCGTTACGCCGAGCTTAACTTCCGGCTGGCCGAGCCGCGCGTTGGGAGATGCGATTCGCATCGAACACGAAAGCGCCAGCTCGCATCCGCCGCCCAATGCGAATCCGTTCACGGCGGCGATGGTCGGCTTGCCGAGATTCTCGATCCGGCTGAAGACCTCCTGCCCGCGCCGCGCGGTTTCCATGGCGCGTTGCGGAGTGTACGCGCCGAACTCACTGATGTCGGCCCCGGCGATAAAGGCCTTCTCTCCGGCCCCGGTAATGATGACCACCTTCACTTCCGCGTCGTTTCCGAGCTCACTGAAAATCGCGCCCAACTCTTCGACGGTCTTTTCGTTCAGCGCGTTCATGACTTTGGGACGGTTGACGGTGACGATGGCGATTTGTTCGCGTTTTTCTAGTAGTAAGTTTTCGTATGACATGATGTTCCTTTTTTAAAGTGTCCCCGCCAGAAATCGACGCCCGCCGTCATGGAAGGTTTCGCCCGCGGCGCCGCGGGCCATTGGTTAAGAATTCAGAACTAAAATCTCCGCAGATGGTCGAGCACCTTGGGTTTGTTGGGGTCCGCATAATCGTAAAAGCCTTTGCCGGTTTTGCGGCCATGCCAGCCGGCGATGACTAGGCGCTTCAACAATCCGGGAGGCGCAAAGCGCGGCTCGCGGAATTCGGCGGAGAGAATATTGGCGATGTAGTAGACCGTATCGAGGCCGATAAAATCCATCAAAATAAACGGCCCCATGGGGGGGCCGCAGCCGAGTTTCATGGCCTTGTCGATGTCCTCGACCGACCCGATGCCTTCCTCCAGTCCGCGGACGGCGTCGAGCAGGTACGGGACCAAAAGGCGGTTGACGATGAAGCCGGGCCGGTCCGACGTGCGCACCGGCTGCTTGCCGAGTTTCTTTACAAATTCGATTGAACTTTCGTAGACCTGCTGATCCGTGGCGACGGTTTTGATTACTTCCACCAGCTCCATGACCGGCACGGGATTCATAAAATGAATGCCCAAAAAACGCTCCGCGCGGCTGGTTGAAACCATCATCTCGGTGATCGAGACGGAGGAGGTATTGCTGGCCAGGATGGCGTCGCGCTTTAGAATAGGGTCGAGCGAGTGCCACAACTGGTTTTTCAGCTCCAGATTTTCAATTACGGCCTCGATCACCAAATCGCAATTGTTGAGTTGCGACTTGTCCGTGGTCGTACGCACGCGGCCTTCGATCGCGGCTTTCTCGGCCGCGCTCAGCGAGCCTTTCTGCGCCAGACGTTCCAGCCGCTTGACGATACTCGTCATCCCGCGGTCGCACAGCTCTTGCGTCGCTTCGAGCGCCACCACGGAAAATCCCGCCGCAGCCGCCACCTGGGCGATCCCCGAGCCCATTTGGCCGCATCCTAAAACACCTACTTCGCGTATCTCCATTCCAAACTTCCTTTCATTTCTCTTCGCGCGTTACTGCGGAAGGTTTTGGGGCGAAGGAACGTTGCGGACCTTGGTGGCGTTCGCTCCAATCGTGCGTGCTTCCACCAGCGCGTCCTCCACCCGGTTGATTAATTCGGTCACAATATCGGCGCTGTCCATCTCGGCGTCCGGTACGGACTGGGCGATTCCGGCGGCCATCGGGCGCGCTCCTCCGGAGACGGAGGCGGAAAAGGAAGCCGAGAGTTTCCGCATCTTTTCCACCATGAAAAGGGCCTGCTCGGCCGTGGTGGCCGGCAGGATGACAGCCAGCGAACGCGCACCGTACTTCACGGGAATATCGTTTTGACGCAGGTGGGATGCGAAGGTGATGGGGAACTGGCGCATGAAATCTCCCAGCGCGGCATCCGGCTTCCCCGCTTGATCCGGCGAGCCCGCCGCAGTTCCGGAAAAATCCAGGATGGCTACGGCCAGCGGCGTCTTCTGCGACCGCAGCCGCTCGGTTTCCGAGAGCAAGCACGAAAGATAGGAGTCCCGATGCAGCAGCCCCGAGCTTTCATCCTTCACGGCCAGCGTTCTCACCAGATTGCGGAGCCGGGCGTTGGAGGTGGCGAAGACGATCTGATCGGCGATCGTCTCGAGCCCGGTCACTTCGTTCGGCTGCCAGCTCCTCGCCGAACCGCACTGTTCCAGGATCAGGATGCCCGCTCCCTGGTTGTCCTCGCGCAGCGGGACGGCAATCAGCGACTCCACCTGCAAGCCGTCCAGCAGCCCTTTGAGCGGCTTCAAGAGCTTGTCGCCGGAGACCTTATCGGAAACCACGGATGCGGCGCGCTCTTCGGTGAGTTGCTGAAGTCCCATCACCAGCTTGCCTAGCAAAAGAGCGTCGGAGGCTTTGACGCCGGGCGCAATGTATTCGAGCGCCACGGTGGGCGGCTGTTTCGGCGTAGCGAGTCCGACGACGCACCGGCTCGACTTCCACAGCCGGCCGATTCCATTCACGGCGGCCGAAAGCACTCCCTTGACGGTGCTCTGGCGGGAAAGATTGCGGATGACCTCCGAGATACCGCTCCAGTCGGCCTGGAGATCCGTGCTCCGCGACGGCACCAGCTTCGCCGGCGCGGCGGCGGCCCGGGGCGCGGCGGGAGCCGCGGCGGGGGCCTGGGCGCGGGGATTGAATCCGGCGCGCTCAAACAAACCGCGCAACTCCTCGTTCTTCTCTTCTTCTCCGGGGAACAGTTTCGAAATGCGTTCGAGCCGCTCCCGCGCTTTGTCCTGCAGATTATATTGCAGGAAGATCTCGGCCTGCAGGATGAGGTCTCCCAGGGCGCCCTCGCCGCCCGATCCCGATCCCTCTTCGCGAGTGGTGTCTTGGTCCGCTTCGTAATCGTCGTCCTGGCCGCGTTCCTGGGAGACCGCCGGCGTGTTGGAGTCCGCCCCAACGGAACGTCCCGGTTTCGAGGCGGTGGAGCTATAGCCTAGACGCGAGGCAAGCTCTCTCCACGCGGCGGGTTCGGCCTTGCCTTCCAACTGCTTCAACTTGGTGGTACATTCGGGCGCGTAGATGTCCACGTCGATCAGGCGCTCCAGGGCGTCCGTGCACTTGTCGATTTCGCCGGCTTCGAAATAGATATCGAACAGGCTATGGAGCGATTTCGCCAGGGGCGCATCGAGATGCACCACGTCGGCCAGATGCGTCAGGAACTCCAGCACTGCAACATCGTGCAGATCCAGGCGGCTCATCCGTTGTGCCAGCGCCATGAGTTCGCGCTGATTCTTGCCCCGCGTCATCTCCTGTTCCAGCCTCTTCAGCATGGGCAGCGCCAGGGAATAATTTTGCTGGTCAAGATAATCCACGACAATGTTGGTCAGCGGAAGAAACGCTTCCGCGGAATGCTCGGCGAGCTGCCAATAGACGGCTTCCGCCTTCGGCCAATCATTTTCGGCGTAATAGGCTTCGGCGAGCAGACTCAGTGTTTGCGGATCTTTGCTCCCGTCGGGAGATTGCTTTTGGCCCTGCGATTCATCCGTTCCCAAAAGTTCGAGCACTCGCGAGAAACGCCTTGCGATGGAGCAGGCCTTCGCCAGCGCGATTCGGGCCGGGGCGCTCTCGCCCGAGAGACGATAGGCCTGTTCCAGCGCATCGCAGGCCTCGGGAAATTTCTTCTGGGCGACCAGCAGATCTCCGACACGGGTGTAGGCAGAGGCGGCGAGCGTGTTTCTTCCCAGCTTCGAGGCCAACGCGGCGATGCGCTGGTTCGTCTCCACCGACGGCGGCTCGAGGCCGGCCAGGCCTTCCATAGCCGCCAGAGCCGTCTCGTGATCGGCGCCCGCGGCCTCTGCGGCCTGTTTATAGTATTCGGCCGCTTCCTTGGGCTTATGTTTATCGAGCAGTTGCGCTAAGGCAACCAGACGCTTCGGCTCGACCGTTCCCAGAGCTTTCAGCTTGGAGAAAAGTTCGAGCGCCTTTTGCGAGTCGTCTCTTTCGCAGTACTTATCGAACAGAAACGCGTAACACTGGCGGCAGTCCTTCGCGCGATTCAGGCGCTGGTAGACGTCGGCCACGGACAAAACGATGGAGTCTTCGTTCGGCTCCTCCTTGCGGGCGACAAGCAATTCTTCGAGCGCCTGCTCGAGCTTGCCCTTCTGCAAGTACTTGTCCGCTTTTTCGAGATGTTTGTTAATCCCTGGCATAGCTGCAATTAGGCCAAACTATCTATTCTAATCGAAGTTAGCAGGCTACGGGCAGACTTAAAGAGGGGGATCGCGTTGGTGGGAGAAATGGCTGGGAAATGCGGGGGGCCGCCTCTCGAGAGACGCGGAGGATTAGGCGGGGCTAACGGGGGCATCAACAACCGATGGCTGCACTTAAATCACGTTGATTGGGGTGCCGCTGCAAGGTAGAATAGTCCCATGCGGATCACTCGGGGCACAGTTGTGGGAGGTCAAATCGTCGTTGAGGGTGAGCCTCTGAAGGAAGGTTCCCACGTGACGATTCTCTTCCCGGAAGAGCGCGCATTCCAACTCAACGACGCCGATGAGGCTGCGCTCCTCGCCGCCATTGCCGAAGCCGATCGAGGCGAAGCGCTCGACGCGGATGATGTCCTCTCCCAGCTTCGCCATCGCCGGTAATGACACTTCCAATCAAGATTGTACGCCGGGCTGCCAGTGAGATCGCGGAAGCCGGACACTGGTGGCAGGCGAATCGCCCGGCTGCTCCCGCAGCTTTGGACGAGGAGCTTCGCCGGGCATTTGCATTGCTCTCGGAACATCCATCCGTGGGGGCGCGGGCGTTGAATACAAAACTCCCAGGCGTTCGCCGCATTTATCTGAGCAGGATTCGCTATCACTTGTATTATCGTGTTCGTTCGGCGCCGGAAGCCGTCGAAGTGCTCGCGCTCTGGCATGCCAGCCGCGGTTCGGGTCCAGGCGTGTAGCAGGCACGGATGACCCGCAGGGGCTTATAATGAAAACTGATCCACACCGCAATCGTGGGGGTGCCCGTAATCAGAGCCGCGACAGTGCTGGAGCGGTTTCGTAGCCACCGCCCGCCATGGCGGTTGAGGCGCGTCGGCCTAAACAAAGGTTGAGCCAAGCTGAGAATCAGCGGAACGGCTATAATCCTCTTCGTTATGCAACAACAAGAAGTCGAAAAGTTCGCCAAACAACACGGAAACAATTTTCACGCACAAGTCGTTTCTTTTCTCCGAAAAGCCGGCTGGAGCGTCACTGTCAGCCCATTCTATCGTGACAACGCAACCGATAAGGCGAGAGAAGCTGATATATTCGCCGATAAAGTATTCGACGCACCTGGAGGAGTTATGTATGGGTCTCCAGGCGGCTCATTCCCGGTGAGGCTGCTCATCGAATGCAAGTATGTAAAGGACCCAATCGTTTTCTGGTTTGACAAGAAAGACGCGGATCAGGCGGTGGACCGAATTATAAGGGATATTCCCATTCTTGAGAAGCCAAAGGAGAATGTGAACATCGAAGGACACCACTGGTACTCTGTGAAAGAAGTCGCCAAATTGTTCGCGACTTTTAATCCGAATAGAGAGGAGCGACAGCCAGAAAACGAGATCATATTTTCCTCAATTGATAAGGTCCTGAACTGCTTGATCTATCACCGCAACACGCCCTCTCAACATCTCTCGGGAAACCCAGGAAGAAAGAGTCAGCCAAGGATCAACTATCCCCTTATCCTGGTAGACAGCTTTTCGAAGATGTTCAAGACAACGCTCGAACACGCAGAATGTACCGAACCGTTGGATAAAGAAATATGGTTTCCGGCGGAGGTCAATTATGCCTATATTCTGTACGGAGATGGTAGAAAATATCAGTATCTTGAGTATTTCCTCGTGGACATTGTTAACTTCATCAGGTTACCCGATTACCTTGCTCTTTTGGAAGAGAAAGATATTCAAGCCGCCAAGCTGATGCTCTAGGGTTGAACACATACGATGGTGCAGCCAAGCGGGGTAGCCACGGCACGTTTTGTGTGCCGTGGGTTTGTTCCGGAACTTGACCAGTTCGGCGTCTGGTTGAGGAGGAGTTTGGGTGAAAGACAAGGAGTTCAACAAGCTGGTCAGCGGCATCCGGGAGGTGGGAGCGATCCGGCGGGGAGAGCGGCGACCGTCTCGGACCTTCGACTTCAAGCCGGATCAAGTTCCCGTTCCCGACTGGCATCGCCAAGTGATTCGTCAGCGCTTGGCCGATCACGTGGCCAGTCCTTTGGAAGGACGGCCATGGGAAAAGGTTCGCGATAAAATTCGGAACCAACTCGAACGTCGAAAATCCCAAGGGTGATCAGATCTCTCCTTCTTCAGTAAACAGCGTCCGGACATAGGAAACCACGGGCGAATTCGCAACCGCTTTCGGTCCCTCTTTCTGCACCCAGGCGCATCAATCGGGTATACTTGGAAATTGGCGGGTTTGTGCGGAATACGCTGGGGAATCGATGTCCTGGGATGGAGAGAAGGGCTTAAGAAAATTCCTTGCGAATCCCTTTGACGGATAAATGAAATTGCTTGCGAGGAGAATATGGCGAGAGCCCTGATAGCGATTTACGACACGACTTTACGGGACGGAACCCAGGGAGGAGGAGTGTCGTTATCGGTCGACGATAAGATCCAGATTGCGAAGCGGCTCGACTCGCTGCGGTTCGACTACATCGAGGGGGGATGGCCGGGATCGAATCCGAAAGACATCGACTTTTTCAATACGATTCAGAAAATCCCGCTGAAATACTCGAAAATAGCGGCTTTCGGGAGCACGCGTAAAAAAGACACCGCGCCGGGGCGCGACGCCAATCTGCACGCTTTGATCGAAGCCAAGACGCCGGTGGTGGCCATCTTTGGAAAAAGCTCGCCGTTTCAAGTGAAGGAGGCGCTGCAAACAACGCCGGAGGAAAACCTGCGAATGATCTCGGACTCGACCGCCTACCTGCAACACTGCGGGAAGGAAGTGATCTACGATGCGGAGCATTTCTTCGACGGCTTTTTGCAAGATCCCGATTACGCGCTTTGCACCTTGCGCGCGGCACACGCGGAAGGAGCCGGGTACCTGGTGCTGTGCGATACGAACGGCGGCACCGACTTCCTGAAGATCGTGGAGATTGTGCGGCGGATTCGATCGGAATTTCCCAAGGCAAGACTGGGAATCCACGCCCACAACGATAGCGGCTACGGCGCCGCCAACAGCATGGCTGCCGTTTTTGAAGGCGCCGAAATGGTGCAAGGAACCATCAACGGCATCGGCGAACGCGTGGGGAATGCCAATCTGATTACGATCCTCGCGAATCTTGCCAAGGGGAAGATACCGACCAAAGGCAAGATCGATATGTCGCAACTGACGGCCTTGTCGCGGTTCGTCTACGAGCTGGCAAATCTGCCGGCGGACCCGCAACAGCCTTACGTCGGGGATCTGGCCTTTGCGCATAAGGGCGGCGTGCACGTGGATGCGGTGCTGAAGAACCCGCAGCTATACGAGCACATCGATCCGGAGACGGTGGGAAACCGGAGGCAGTTCCTGGTCTCGGATCTGGCCGGGACGGCGCACATCGAGGCGCTGGAAGCGTTCGGAATCAAGAAGCGGGACCCGATCGCGCGAGTGGTCTTGAACGAGATCAAAAAACTGGAGCATCAAGGCTATGCCTTTGAAGCCGCCGGCGGGTCGCTCGACTTGCTCGTCCGAGGGTTGAAGGGCGAGGATACGGACCTCTTCAAGCTGGTGGAATATCGCATCGACGTGAGCAGAAAAAAGGCGGGGGTATCGGAGTCCTGCGCCGTCGTGACGATCAAGGTCAACGGCGACGAGGTGACCAAGATCGCCTATGGAGACGGTCCCGTGAACGCGCTCGATTCCGCGTTACGCGCGGCGCTCGTCAGCAAATATCCAAAGCTCGCGAAGTTGCAACTCGAGGACTATAAGGTGCGGATTATTCCCGAGCAACGCGGCACCGCGGCCAAGGTGAGAGTGCTGATCGAGTCGCGGATCGCCGATCAGCGATTCGGAACCGTGGGCGTTGATGAGAACATCGTCGATGCAAGCTGGAAAGCGCTCGTCGATAGCTTTAGTTACGCACATCTGCTGCTGCGGAGCGGTTCCAAGACCGCCAGAAAAGCGCGGTGAGGGACGCCTTGCAACGGCGGTTGCTGCCAGCTCCCCGAACCCTAACGCGGAACAGGCCCCGAACCAAATTCCAATCTCCAAATCCCAAACAAATTCCAAATTCCAAACAACAAAACAAATCCCGAATCCCAAATTCCGAATTCCGAGGTTTTATTCTCCGGCGGTTTGGGATTTGGGTATTGTTTAGGATTTGGGATTTGGTGATTGGGATTTCCCGACGCTTCTGCCCGATTCGCGCAAAAGCCGATTACAAAGGTCCTAGACGATTACTGTTGGGCCTCCGGCGTTTTTTCCGTGTCTTCGCGGGATGGCGGCTGCGATGCGGGCGTCGTTGGTTTGGCCTGAATCTGGGGGGCCAGAACATATCCGGGACGGTAGCGGGCCTCAAGGTCGCGGCGGCCAAGCGAGACCTGGATTGTATGGAACCCGAACGTATCGAGGTCGTTCGGGCGATAGGTGAGCACATACTGGTTGCGCAGTTCCGTGCCAATACGGGTGAGCGCCCGTTCGATTTTTTCCCTGTTATCGGTGGAAAAATCGGCGCCGCCGGTGCCCGCCGCAAACACCGTCAAGGGATTACCGATGATGACCGACTTGGCATAGGTCACCAGGTCCGAGATGATCTCAAGCACGTTGACATTCATCGCGCCGACACCCATTTGCGCATCGGGCGTGGGAAGCGAACCACCCATCGTGGGCCGCGTCACCACTCCGGGCGGGTAGGGCGAGGACGGCACGTTCTGCCCGGCGGGTGTCCCTAAGAACGCTTTCAGCGTGCTCAATCCCACCGTGTAAACCGAGATGCCGAGCTGTTGCGCGCTGCGCAGCACCATTCCAAACTTGTTCTTGCTCCCCTGGTCCCTGGCTTCCGATAAGACGATGATAACCTTGCGGCGCTCGCGGGGGCGCTGCTGCAAGAGATACATGGCGCGCGCCACGGCGTCGCTCAGATGGGTCTGCTCGGGACCGGCCGAGAGTTTCTTCATCGCCGATTCGATCTTTTCCGCGTCCTGCGTGAAATCCTGGACGATCTTCACTTCGCGGTCGAAGGTGAGCACGGCGGCCTCGCCCGACTCTCCCAGAATCAAGTCCGTGATCAGAATTCCGGCTTTGCGCAGGTCGGGCAGCAGCGTCTGAATGCGCGAGCTGGTCTCGGCCACGATGGCGACCGAAAGCGGCTCGGAGCTGAGCTCGAAGTTTTCGATCCGCTGCGCCTTGCCGTTGTCGAGGACGGCGAAATCTTTCTTCTCGAGATCGGTGACGAAGCGCCCTTTCCCATCGGTGACGGTAACAGGGACGCTGACCACCTGCACTTCCACCGAGAAACTGTATTCCTGTTCGTCATCGGGAGGCGGCGCGGACGACGGTGCGTTCGGCAGAGGAAATGGGCGGCTCGGCGCTCCAGCCTGCTGAGCGGCGGCAATCGCCGGCTGTAGGGCAAGCCACCCCAATAAGAAGATGAGAGCGACCCCCAGATTGGAAATCCGGATGGGCATACTCTTAGTCTCGCATAGAAACAGCGGATGGGACAAGCGAGGAGGGGAGGGGGTAGAACATTTTCGGGTTCCTGTCGCGCCCGCGGCTCGATGGAAAAGCAGGTTCTTCTCCCGCCCAGCGGGATCAGAATGACAGCCATCTTTGTTGGGGCAACGGTTCGGCCTATCGGGCCGCGGCCACGTCCACTACAGCGCGGTAGAGATACTCGACGAATTTTCCGAGACCTTCGATTTGAAGGCGCTCGTCGTTGCCGTGCATGCGGTTGTTGTCTTCCTCCGAGGTGGGACTGCCGACGCCATAAGCCTCGACGCCCTTGGCGCGAAGCTGCGCCGAATCGGTGGCGCCGGTGACCATTTCGGGGAGCGTAACGGCATCGGGGAAGACGGCGGCCTGAGCCTTTTCGAAGGCGCGGAACATCTCCGAGGTTAAGGGCGGAGGCGGCGGCGAGGGACGGTCGCGCCCGCCGCGGACGATCTCGATAGCCGGATCGTTAATCACGCGCCGCAACTCGGCCACGAACTTCTCCATGTCCTCGTCGGGCAGCGCGCGAATGTCGAGCGTGACCTCGGCGTCGGCGGGAATGACATTGGAGCGAAACCCTCCCTTGATGATGTTGGGCGAAATCGACGTGCGCAGCATCGAGTTATACATCACGTTGGTGTGCCGGAGCGTTTCCTGTGCCATCGGACCAACAACGGAGTCTTCGAGATGCGTGAAGAGAAACGCTTCGTCGGGAGGGCTGACTTTGGCGAGGCGCGTGAAGAACGCGCGCGTCGTCTCGTTGAGGCGCATGGGCGGCTGATACTCGCCGAGCTTTGCGACGGCGGCGGCGAGGTGCACGATGGCGTTATCGAGACGCGGCATGGAGCCGTGCCCCGATGTCCCGTGCGCCACCAGCCGCATTCCGTCCGGAATTTTTTCTGTGGTTGCGACGGCGACATACTGCACCTTGCCGTTTTTAATAAACGTGTCGCCGCCTTCGTTTACCGCGAACTCGCATTCGATCTTGGGCCAATGCTTCTCGATCAGAAAATTGATTCCTACCGGCGGTCCGCCTTCCTCGCCCGCTTCGGCTAGGAAAACGATGTCGCGGTCGAGCGGGACTTTCAGCCGGTTGATGAGCCGGAAGACTTCGAAATTGGCGGTGACGCCGGATTTGTCGTCGAGCGCGCCGCGGCCGTAAACGTAGCCGTCCTTGATGGTCGCGGCGAACGGATCGATGGTCCACTTATCGCGCTCGACACCGACCACGTCTTCATGGCCCATCAGCAGCAACGGTTTCTTTTTTCCATTGCCCTTGATCCGCGCGATGAGGTTGCCGCGGCCCGGTTCCATCGCGATGATCTCGGAAGAAATCCCTTCTTTGTCGAGGATGGATTTCAGGTACTCGGCGACTTTGGATTCGTTGCCGGGAGGGTTGCTGGTGTCGATGCGAACCAGAGACTGAAGGGTCTGGACGGCCTCCTCCTGGGCCTTGCGAAAGTCGGGACCTGCCTGGGCGGCCAGCCGGATTGGAAAAAGCAATCCGGCAAGAATTGCGATTGCGCTTAGGACGTTTCTCATATGCGCATCTCCTCTCAAGCCTCCATCGAAGGAATTCCTCAATCAATGTGCCGCGGCGACATCGGTAACGGCGCGGTAGAGGAACTCCACGAACTGGCCCATTGCTTCGGTGGAAACTCGTTCGTCGTTGCCGTGGGTGCCTTCGGCGTCCTGGTCGGTGGCGGGAACGCCGACGCCATAAGACTGCACGCCCTTCGAGCGAATGAGCGCGGAGTCGGTGGCTCCAGTGCCCATTTGCGGAAGCGTGATGGCGGCCGGAAACACCGCGGCCTGGGCCTTTTCAATCGCGCGGTACATCTCCGAGTCGAGCCGCGCGACGGGGCTGACAGGCATTCCAGCCCAATCGTGCGGGAGCACCTCGACCGAGGGATCGGCGATGATGCGCCGCAACTCCGCCATGACTTGCTCGCGGTCGTCACCGGGCGCGAGGCGCACATCGAGCAGCGCTTCGGCCTCGGCGGGAATCACGTTCTCCTTGAAGCCGCCTTTGATGACGTTCGGCGAAATGGAGGTGCGGAGCATCGAGTTGTACATCAGCAACGTACGGTTCTTGCTGCGGCGCAGCGTTTCCTGGACGATGGGACCCATCGCGGGATCTTCGAGGTGCGAAAAGATGAATGCCTCATCCGGCGGGCTGACCTTCGCGAGGCGCTGGAAAAACACGCGCGTGGTTTCATTCAGGCGCAGCGGCGGCTGGTAGTTGCCGACTTTATCGAGAGCGGCGGCCAGATGGATGACGGGATTATCCATGCGCGGCACCGAACCGTGGCCGGAAAATCCGTGCGCCAGCAGCTTGATGCCGCGCGGCGTTTTTTCGGCGGTCTGGACGCCGACGTAGTCCACCTTGCCGTCTCGGATGTGAGTCCCGCCGCCTTCGTTCAGCGCGAACTCGGCCTCGATCTTGGGCCAGTGCTTTTCGACGACGTATCCGATGCCGGCCGGCCCTCCGGTCTCCTCGGAGGCTTCGGCCAGAAAGATGATGTCGCGGTCGAGCGCAAGCTTCTGGCGGCGAATCATCAGGAAGACCTGTAGCATGGCGGCGACGCAACTCTTGTCGTCGCGCGAGCCGCGTCCGTAGAGATACCCGTCTTTGATGAGCCCGGCGAACGGCTCCACGGTCCACTTGTCACGCTCGACGGGAACGACGTCTTCGTGTCCCATTATCAATAGCGGTTTCTTTTTTCCGTTGCCCTTAATACGCGCGATGAGATTGCCGCGCGCTGGCTCCATCGCGACAATCTCCGAGGCGATGCCTTCCTTGTCGAGGACGGATTTCAGGAATTCGGCGACCTTGGTTTCGTTGCCGGGCGGGTTGCTGGTGTCGATGCGGACCAGGGACTGTAGCGTCTGGACGGTTTCCTCGCGGGCCTTGTTGAAGTCGGGCGCTGGCTCTTTGGACGCTTGCGAAAAGAGCGGTGGCGTCAGCAGGAGGCCGATGGCGATCGCGCCGAGCAAGGCATTCCGTAACATGCTTCCTCCTTGGTAGTGTTGTCGCGTGGGACGCAGAGTACGCTGTGTGCCGCCTAATCAGGCTGTTGGCCGGTAAGTCAGCGGATATTTCTCTGGATGCCGAATGGATTCAAGTTCCAAATCGACGTCCAAATCCGGCCAATACAAATGCTCTTGATGAAGAAGCTGGACCTTCAGAACGGACGCCACCTTTGCATCCATGAACCAGGGAAAGAGTTTGAAGGTTAGGAAATGCTCCTCCCCTCGCACATGAAGCCAAAAGCCGTGCTTCGAAATCCCAACCACCTCAACCGCCGAGGTGCTTTTTCCAAGCGTTGACGATTTCATCTTTGTGTTCTTCTGGGGCGATTCTACAAAAGCATATCCCATGCCGGATTTGATTGGAATCGATTCGACCGCGTATCTGTCGCCCCTCCGGGGCTTTTCCCAATCATACCGTTGTTGACCCACGGCTCACGCCGTGGGCTAGTATCTGCCGCCCCTCCAGGGCTTGGCATCTCGCTTGCTCATGACACTCCCTTCCGTCGAAGGATGATCGGTTATCACCAAAGCTGCGAACCATTATGCCTTAGTTGCCGAGGCCATGCGGTCGAGAAGTATGTTCAGCGGCTCCGCCTTTTTCGCCTTTACGAAAAAACCGTAGCACTCGGCGGGATCGCTTTGCGGACTCAACTCGTAGCCCTGTGGTCCGAAGAGGGCGTTCAGGACCTCGACAACGGGCGGGCGCAGTTCCTTGTCGGTCGAAGTGGTATTGGGAATATCCAGGCGGTCGCTGAAGCGGATCGCGATCCGGTCCGTTTGCAGTGGCGCGCTGGGTGGATATTCTTTTTCGGCGACGAGGCGCTTCGACAGCTCGAAGCATGATCGAAACGCAGAGGAGATTCGCTCCTGGGGCGAGCCGCTCAGGCCCTTCCTGGCGTAATAGAGGATGCCGGGCTGCGGTGGGGCCAGGTCAAAACTGAAGTTGCAAAGCTGGCCGACCAACACGACTCCGGGACCGCGCAGCATGTGCGCATAGTCAGCGAGGTCCACCCACTGCGCGGGATGGTCCTTCTCCTTGCGCCACCGCGCGAAGATGGCCAGGAACGGGTCGAGATTCAAACTCGCTGGCGCGCTGGCGAAGATTTTGATTTGAATGTGCTGTAGATTCATAGAAGAAAGTGCCGAGTGTCGAGTGACAAGTGACAAGGGGAAGCAGTCAGGAGGCAGGAGTCGGAAGTCAGAAGAAAAAGCAGATCCCTCACCCCGTTCGGGATGACAGCGTCATGGTTCGGAATGAAAGTGTCATGGTTTGCGATGACAGCGTCGTGTTTTGGTATGACAGCCTCCGTCGGGATTTGCTTTTTCTCGTCACTCGTCACTTGCCACTGTTTTAAGTGACTTCGGTGCGGCTATAAACGCCCTGGGCCTCCTCGATGAATAGGGTTGCCTCTTCGACGCGCTGATGGGCCTTTTCTGCGTCGAGGTTCTTGGGCCCTTCCTGGGCGGCGCGGAAAAAATACTCGGCGATCTGCGGGAGGAATCCGCCGCCCTCGCCGAAGTGCTTGCGGAACTCCTCGATCGTATTATAGCGGTCCGAAAGCAGCAGTCCCTTAACGGAGAGCAGGCCGTCGGCGGCCTTCTTCATGGCGTCAAATGCGGTGCCGGCGGCTTCCTCGAGGCGCGCGGCCTCCAGATGGAGCGAGGCTTCAAACGCCAGCCGGTCGGCATCCTCCAGCAAGAATTCCGCCTGGCTCACCATTTCGCCGGCGCACTCGCCGACGCCGGTGGACATCAGATACTCCCACGGCTGGCGGTTGTCGCGGTAGAATTCCGGGTTGGTGTTGTAATCGGGCAGATGCTCAAACTCGGCGATCTGCTCCTTGATGCGCGCCTTGCCCAGGCGGCTGGTGAAAGCGGTAAAACCTTCGCCGTCCTTGCGATTGTTGATGTAAAGATCGCTCAGCTTTCTGACGACGGCGGGCACGTATTTCGAGGAGACTTTTCCGACAGAGAGTCCAAACGACGCGGCGTTGCCTTGGGATTCGCCGCCCAGGATCACCTGGAAGATCGGCGCAACGTGCTGGCCGACACGGCGGCTGGAGCCGAAAAACCCGATATTCGCCACGTGATGCTGGCCGCAGGAGTTGAAGCAACCGCTGATCTTCACCTTGATGTCGTCGCGCCCGGCGAGATCGGACATGCCGTTTCCGAATTTCTCGTGCAGCACGGCGGCGAGGCCCCGCGAAGATGCGATCCCCAGCTTACAGCTATCGGTGCCGGGGCAGGCCGTGACGTTGGCCATTCCCTCCGCGCCAGGCTGCGCCAGATCCATCGCAACGAGTTCCCGATGGAACGCCGGCAGGTCGCCGTTCGGAACCCAGTGGATCAGCAGGTTCTGATCGACGGTGGTGCGGATGGTGTCGGCGACATATTTGCGGCAGACCTGCGCGAGCGAGCGCAACTGCCACGAAGCGATGTCGCCGAGCGGCAGAAAGACCGTCGCCATCGAATAGCCCGCCTGCGCTTGTGGCCGCACGTTCATCCGATACCACTTGCGGAACTCTTCGGAGGTGTCCGCCAGATCGAGCTGCGAAGGAGGCTTCAGCGGCTTTTCGCGGTACGCCTCGGCGTCGCCGAGGAAGCTGGTCCAGCGCGGATCTTCGGGGAGCTTATCCCGCTCCTCGCGAACCAGGGCGCCGAACTCCTCGATGCCGAGCTTGGCCACCAAAAACTTCATGCGGGCCTTGGCGCGATTTTTCTTCTCTCCCAGGCGGGAAAAAACGCGGCCGATGGCCTGCACCATAGGAAGCATCTCGCCGGCGGGAACAAAGTCGCTATAGAGTTTGGCCTGATGAGGAATGGGGCCGAGTCCGCCGCCGAGGTACACCTGGAAGCCGCGCGTTGGCCTGCCGTTTACTTCGCGCACGGCGGCGATCGCGCCCACGTCATGCATCAGCGCCAAGCCGCAGGCGTGCTCGCGGCATCCGGAAAAAGCGATCTTGAATTTGCGTCCGAAGTTTTGGGCGTCGGGGTGGCGGAGCATGAAATAGGCCATGGCCCGCGCGTAGGGCGTAACGTCGAACGTCTCATCGCAGCAAACACCCGAGCGGGGGCAGGCGGTGACGTTGCGCACCGTGTTGCCGCAGGCCTCGCGCGTGGT
>ORMF012592656.1_pt1 | contig 49863 bp, 41 predicted proteins | sample 1779871 | NCBI WGS metagenome assembly ORMF01 (sample SAMEA104232316, study PRJEB22302) | groundwater metagenome | biome: forest; feature: aquifer; material: groundwater | place: USA | collected 2011-08-07 | depth 5.4 m | reverse complement strand
TATTTTCAATCTATCAAGCATTGCAGATGATAAATTTTTCAAAACTGCATTTTTAATATCTAATTCATTTGCTTTTTTAATCTTTTCTCTATCATTATTTATCGATTTTGAAATATCTAAAAGAAGTTTATTCCTTTGTTCTGCGGTTAAAGCTGCAATTTTTCGAGAAGATCTGAGAGCTCGTTCTGCTATTTGTTCTATTGTAATATTCATATCCATAACGTCACCACTTATTAAGCATCCATAAACATTTATTTTTTGTAAGATAATTACTCAAATGAGCACGAATCAGTATTTTATTTTAGATAAAACAAGATTATCTCTGTGAACTACCTCATCGTCTCCCTGATATCCAAGTACTTGTTGAATAAAATGAGTCTGCAGTCCGATAATTTTTTTAAGTTCAGATGCTTTATAATTAACGAGACCTTTAGCTATTATTGAATTGTCATTTGAAATAATTTCTACAGCGTCTCCACGCTTGAAATCACCATCGATACTTTTTATACCAGAAGGAAGAATACTTTTACCTGACAAAGAAACTGCCTCAGAAGCCCCCTTATCAAGGAGTATTTTTCCACGTGTTCTAGTAAAGAATGAAAGCCAACATTTTTTATGAGTAAGCTTTCTCTTCTCAGGTGGAACAAAAAGCGTTCCAATCTCATCGCCATTCATTGCTTTTTCTAAGTTAGCCAACTCTTTTCCGCTTATAATCCACAAATAATTCCCTGAAGAAGCTGCAATTTCAGCGGCTCTCAGCTTGCTCGCCATCCCTCCTATTGAATTATTGGCATCATCAGTCCCTCCTGCAAGAGAAATAATATCTTCTGTCAATGCCTCAACCAACGATATGCGGTTAGTAAATTTGCCATTTTCTACATTATAAAGACCATCTACAGTCGTAAGAATTATCATAAGCTTGCATTGAGTTATTGAAGCCACTAAAGCTCCAAGTGTATCATTATCTCCAAAAGTCAACTCCTCAATAGAAACTGAATCATTTTCATTGATAATTGGAAGTACATTGTATGCTAACAGTTCGTTTATGCAGTTTAACATATTAAGACTGCATTCACGATCTTCCAATCCAGGTCTTGATAAAAGCAGTTGACCAACACAAAAACCGTACTTAGCGGCAGCATCTTCATAAACTCTCATTAAGCGTCCCTGGCCAACAGATGCTAATGCCTGTTTTTTTGAAAGCTGATGAGGTCTTTTAGACAATCCTATAGTTTTCAAACCTAAACCTACAGCACCAGAAGAAACAAGTATCACCTCATAACCGCATTGCCTAAGCTTATGAATTTGAAACATTAAATGCGGTATTTGGCTTTCATCTGTAAGAAGTCTTGTCCCTACTTTTAAAAGTATTCTTTTTGTAGAAGAAATTGCTTTCACTCTACATTCAATTTCTTTGGATGTCATAACTATAAATCTTATCTTTCAGTAAATAATTAATTTTATACCGTCTCTAAACTTAATAAAAAGAAAGATAATTCATCATAATCAATAATCAACTACCTTTTCCACGAGGAAGCCACTACAAATATGCAAGAATAGTTTTTATCTTCATTTTTGCCATTTATAACTACTTTGCCTTAGAAAATTTAAAAACAATTTTTTTCGAATGAGTATAGCGAATAGAGTTTAACTGCAAAATGGTTGAAAATAAACTTGCAAAATAAGATTTTAAATATAACTTTATAGGCTTTAAGTTTATAAATATACTGTTGTTGTGTGATGTTTAGAGACAACATCAAACAAGTTTAAACTTGAAAATTAATTTATAGATATAGTTAATCAGATATTTGTTATAACATATTTATTTTAAAGGAAAAGGAAAAATTTGATGAACTCAGAAGTAAAAGCACAAGTAATGAAAAAATTTGCCACAAAAGAAGGTGACACAGGATCTTCACAAGTACAAATAGCAGTTCTGACTGCTGATATACACTATCTTACAGATCACTTAAGGACTCACAAAAAAGATCATAGCACACGCAGGGGTCTAATCGCAAAAGTTAACAAAAGAAGAAAACTTCTTGATTATCTAAAAAAAATAAATGACGAAAGCTATAAAAGCATAGTTTCAGAACTTTCTATTCGTCATCAATAGTTTTCATAAGCCGGATAATCATCCGGCTTTAACGTTTATTAAAGAATTTAAAGTTCAAATGTTTAAAGATTATTTTAGAGGTAGTTGGAAGGTTATGTGGAATCAATGCCGATATCAGTATCTGTGAAAATTATACCGAAGGTATTCCAAAAATTGGTTAATTTGTGATAAAACAGCTTCATTTTTTATATAAGTTTTTCTAAAACCAATTAGTTATGGGTATATCACAGGTTTTGATATCGTGATTCCACTTTAAAGTTTAAAAGATAGCTTATTTATCTGACTAATTTCAATAAATCTAACTTGCCTCTTAAAACCACAGAGAAAATTCAAACAACAAGGTAAGTTTTATGACAGAAAAAAGCATTACATTTCAAATGGCAGGCGGGAAAAGCATTACAATAGCAACAGGCAAAATTGCCAAGCTTGCAAATGGCTCATGTACAGTTCGCAGCGGCGACACTGTAGTTCTTTCAACAGCATGCACAGGACCAGCTAGAGAAGGCTCAGACTTCTTTCCACTCCAAGTAGACTACAGAGAAAAATACAGTGCTGCAGGAATGTTCCCTGGCGGCTACATTAAGCGTGAAGGCAGACCTTCAGATAGAGAAATACTTATATGCAGAATGGCAGACAGACCAATAAGACCATTATTTCCAAAAGGATATTTTGATGAAGTACAGATATGCTCTCTCCTTTTAAGTGCAGATAAAGAAAATGATCCTGATGTTTTAAGCATACTTGGTGCATCTGCTGCTCTAACAGTTTCAGATCTTCCATTTAATGGCCCCATTGGTGCATTAAGAGTAGGACTTATTGATGGTGAATTTGTAGCTAACCCAACTACAGACGAAATAAAAAGAAGTAAACTCGAATTAATTTATGCTGGCTTAGCCGATAAAGTAATAATGATTGAGGGTGATGCAAAAGAAATTAATGAAGAAACCCTTAAGGGAGCAATGGAATTTGCCAATGAACAGGTAAAAATTCAGATTGAAGCTCAGCTTCAACTTGCTGAACAAGCTGGAAAAGTAAAAATTACGCCAAAACTTTACCTTGTGCCTGAAGATTTAATGAATGAAGTAAAATCATTTTGCAATGGCAAGCTTGACACAGCATGCTTCATCGTCGGCAAAGAAGACAGAAACAACGCATTGAAAGTCATCGCCGCTGAATTAAAAACAGTTATAGCCGATAAATTTGCAGGCAAATATGAAGAATCAGATTTGAAATTCAAGCTTCAAATTGCATATGATGAAGTGGTAATGGAAACGGTAAGACAAGCTATTCTTAAAGAAGGCAAAAGAGCAGACGGAAGAAAAATAAACGAATTAAGATCTATTTCCGGAGAAGTAGGAATTCTTCCAAGAACTCACGGAACGGGTCTTTTCAACAGAGGTGAAACCCAGGGATTAATAATCACAACGCTTGGTTCACCAAAAGATGAACAGATTACAGACTCAATTACAACTAGAGAAAGAACTTTATCTAGAAAGTTTTATCTACATTACAACTTCCCCAACTACAGCGTAGGAGAAGTTGGAAGAATATCAGGTCCAGGAAGAAGAGAAATTGGACATGGCAACTTGGCTGAAAGATCTTTAGCACAGATTATTCCTGAAGATTATCCGTATACAGTCCGCTGTATTTCAGAAATAATGGGTTCAAACGGCTCAACATCAATGGCAAGTATATGCGGTGGTTCACTTTCACTGATGGACGCAGGAGTTCCGATTAAAGGACACGTAGCAGGTATTTCATGCGGCTTGGTAAAAGAAGGAAATGACGCAGTTATTCTTACAGATATTTTAGGTTCAGAAGACCATTATGGCGACATGGATTTTAAAGTAGCAGGCACTCAATATGGAATTACAGGATTCCAGCTTGATCTGAAAATTCCAGGTATTTCTATTGATCTTCTCTATGATGCAATGCTTCAAAATAAAGTTGCAAGATCACAAATACATGAAATTTTAAGCAGCATAATAAGTGCCCCTAGAGAAGAAATGAGTCCATACGCTCCAAGAATACACATAATAAAAATTAATCCTGACAAAATAGGAGCATTAATTGGTCCAGGCGGAAAAAACATTAAACAAATTACTGAATCTTCAGGTGCTGAAATCAACATTGAAGATGATGGAACCGTAAGTATATTTGCTACAAATAAAGATTCTTTAGAAGATGCTTTATACTCGGTAAATTCAATTGCAGCTGAAGTAGAACAGGGGAAAATTTATAGAGGAACTGTGGTAGCAATTAAAGATTTCGGTGTGTTTGTAGAACTTTTCCCTGGTCAAGATGGATTTGTCCACATTTCAGAATTAGCGGATTATAGAGTAGAAAAAGTTACAGATGTATGCCAAAAAGGCGATAAAATGTCCGTTAAAGTTGTTGGAGTAGATAACCGCGGAAAAATCAGACTCAGCAGAAAAGCTGCTTTGGCTGAAATTAATTAATTTAACCAATTTATAAGGCTGAACTTTTTTAAGGTTCAGCCTTTTTTATTGCTAAGCAGTGTAATTTTAACCTCTCTTTTAAATACCTTTAACACTTTAAAGTAAATGAATATATTAGAGATAAACAACTTAAATATTGAGTTCAAAGACAAACATTCATCAAAAATGACAAAAGTAGTTGAAGATGTCTCCTTTACTGTTAAAAAAGGTGAAATTTTCGCTATTGTCGGTGAATCAGGTTCAGGAAAATCTGTTACATGCTATTCGCTACTCGGTATTTTGCCAAACTCAGCCATTATAGGTGGAAGTGCATTATTCAAAGGCAGGGATCTTTATGCCTTAAACGAAAAAGAATTTAGAAAAATAAGAGGGAATGAACTTTCAATTATTTTCCAAGAGCCAATGACTTCTTTGAATCCCTACCTAACTATTGGGTATCAAATAACTGAACCGCTTATTGCACACACAAAAACCTCGTCAAAAGAGGCTAAAGCAACAGCAATTGATCTGCTAAATAAAATAGGAATTAAAAATCCCACTGAACGTTTTTCTCAGTACCCACATGAATTTTCAGGCGGTATGCGTCAAAGAATAATGATTGCAATGGCTCTTATTACAAAACCTGACTTGTTAATTGCAGACGAACCTACAACAGCACTTGATGTTACGGTTCAGACTCAAATCCTCAAACTGCTTGTAAAGCTCAGAGATAACTTTGAAATGGGAATTATTTTAGTCACACATGACTTGGGCATAGTCGCAGAAATAGCTGACAGAGTCGCTGTTATGTATTGTGGAAAAATCCTTGAGATTGGCAGCGTTGAAGATATTTTTTATGCATCAAAACATCCATATACCATTTCTTTGAAAAAAGCACTGCCGCTTATCACGGGGGAAAATAAAGGACGACTTTATACAATTCCTGGTATCCCACCTGAATCTGGCACGAAAAAAAATGAATGTCCGTTTGCAGATAGATGTTACATGATGAAAAATAATTGTAAAAGTACGTATAAACACTCACTTTATAAAATAACTGAAACTCACAGTTCCTCATGCATCTTTTTTCATGAAATTTAGCTTTTGTCCTTGCAATAAAATCAAAGCAAAGTATTTTATAGTTCTTCATCGATGCGGGGTGGAGCAGAGGTAGCTTGTCAGGCTCATAACCTGAAGGTCGTAGGTTCGATTCCTGCCCCCGCTACCATTTTGATTTTATCCGTTTTAGCGTCATTAAATGACTTTAATGGAAAATTACACTCATTATTTGCGATGTTTAAATTATTACCTACGTCATTAAGCGAATTATCATGTAACAATAAGCCTAGCGAAACTGCGTCTATGCCTGCGTTAAAACTTCCGAACTAAAATCTTATTGGCAGACTCTAACCTTTTTGCACTTGTCAATTAAAACAATAAGTTATAATCTATTGTAATGTTTAATTTACAAGAAAGGTGGTTACCACAAAATGGACAGTTTAGAATCGAGAATTCATAATATTTTGCGGAGGTATGAATCTGCGGCTATAGCATTTTCAGGTGGAACAGACAGTACTCTTTTAGCATTATGTTCAAAAAAATTCATTAACGGAAAAGTTATAGCGATAAACATAAATTCTCCTTTTTCTACCGCAAACGAACTTAAATTTGCAGAAAAATGGTGCAGAGAAAATTCAATAGATTTAATAATTATCAAAGAAAATCCTCTTAATGACGTAAAAGTCAAAAATAATCCAATTGACAGGTGTTACCACTGCAAAAAAATATTAATGAGTTTGATTATTGAAACTGCGGCCAAACACGGGATCAAAAACATTTTTGATGGAACCAATCTAGATGATCTAACTGATTATAGACCAGGAATAAAAGCTTCTGATGAGCTTGGAATCATTCACCCATTCCTTGATGCTAAATTTGCAAAAATAGAAATAAGGGAATTGGCAAAATCATACAACATATCAATATGGGATAAACCATCGTCTGCATGTTTGGCATCACGTATCCCATACGACACCAAAATTACAGAAACAGATTTGCGAATTATTGAAAAAGCTGAAGAGCATATGCACGATCTTGGATTTTTACTTTGCCGTGTTAGAAAATTAGGGAACACAGCAAAAATAGAGGTCCCCAAAACACGAATTGAAGAGTTTATACTTAACTATGAAAAAACAGTTGAGTATCTAAAAAGTATTGGGTTCAAGCATGCATTATTGGACTTAGAGGGCTATAGACAAGGCTCATTAAACCCTTAAGAAGCAGTTGCAGTATAATTTCATCATAAAATTAATGGTATTTAATTATGACAAACAAAACATTTAATAGAAAATTACTCCACATTAAACCTATCAGTGAAAGAAAAAATAAGGTATTTATAGAAAAAGATTACATACATCCAAACACTCAGTATAGAGCTTTTTCTGAAAATGAACTTAAAATTCTAAATGAAACTATATCAAAAATTAAAAACGCCAAAGATAATAGAAAACCTATTATTTTAACATTTGGGGCACACAGCATTAAAAATGGGCTTGGTCCTATAATTATTCAATTAATGAATAATGGTTGGTTGACACATTTGGCTACAAATGGTGCTGGAGTTATTCATGATTGGGAGTTTTCATATCTCGGAGAATCAAGCGAAGATGTTAGGACAAATGTAAAACTTGGCGAATTCGGGACATGGCTAGAAACAGGATTTTATATAAATTTAGCAATAATATTAGGTGCTTTTGAAGGAATTGGATACGGAGAATCTGTTGGGAAAATGATTGAGCTTGAATCTCTTTCAATTCCAACTGTTGAATACCTTAAGGAATTCGTGCGAGATACTATGGACAAGCCAACACAAAAAACTGCTGCTGCTGTAGACTTGATTACTACCATAAAACAATTTAATCTAGCACATGGTGAAATATCCATACCACATAAATTTAAAAATTTCAGTGTACAAGCTGCTGCATATAAATTAGGCGTGCCTTTTACTGCACATCCTATGTTTGGGCACGATATTATATACACGCATCCAATTAACAATGGTGCAGCAATTGGAAGAACTGCGGAAAAAGATTTTTTAACATTCGCTGAATCTATTTCAAATATTGAAAATGGTGTCTATCTTTCAATTGGTTCAGCAGTAATGTCTCCAATGGTATTTGAAAAGTCAATGTCTATGGCACAGAACATTGCATTACAAAATGGAACAAACATCACCAACCATTATATTCTAGTTGCAGATTTAGCTGAAAATTCTTGGGATTGGAACAAAAACGGAGAACCTCCGATGAATAATCCGGCTTACTATTTAAGATATTGCAAAACTTTTAATAGAATGGGCGGAAGCATGAACTACCTTACTATAGACAATAGAGATTTGCTCTTATATTTGGTTCAAAACTTAATTTAGCAAAATAAAAAAGCTTCCTACGTTAAACATAGGAAGCTTTTATTTCATCAGTTAGCTAAAAGTTTACTTATGATCTACAAAACGTTCTCCATAAGCTTTTCCATAAATTTCAAAACTTTCTGAGACTTCGTTAAAAACTTTTTTAACAACTTTTAATAATTTGTTACTCATATTTTTCTCCTATTAATTATATGTACCAATATATCTGCATTCTATTTTTTCGAAGTCAGACGCAGATATCTCCTGACTTTCTACAACATCTAGAAAATTCATTGCTTTAACAATAAATTTTTCAGAACCTTTATTTTTATCATGCTCAATAAATTTGAAGCAATCACTTAACATATATTGTTTATTATTTAATTTTATTCCTTCACTAATTCCAAAAACATTCATTTTTTATTTCCCTCTGCTTTTATACGCCTATTCAATCTTAATTAGGCTTAAAATTATTTCTTATTTTGTTGAAACTTAAAGTACCGCCTCAAAATAGATAGTAAATTAAAAAAAACATTAAAAATGTGAACTAAAAATGCCAAACGACATAAACAGTGATTGCCAATCACATTCGTTACGCCAAATGACATATTAAGATTAAACAAAGAATTTCCTCTTGAAAAAAAATATTAAATAGCCTCATTTTATTATAAAAATGAATTTGCTTATGATATATTATTCTTGTGCAACTAATTCATCCTAGATAATTTTTAAGGAGAACTTATTTATGAACGAAATAAAATCCAATATGGACAAATTAATAGAAAGTGGAAAAATTAAACTGTTTGCAACAAAACACAATGGAACATGGAGCCATAAGGATTGGCTAGAATTCTGTAAAGAACTTGAAGCATCTGGTCTTGCTCCACTAGATTTAAACGAAGTAGGACTATTGCTTGAAAAGGAAAAGAAATTAATCAAAAACAAAATTAAAAAAATAAATGATATTTCAGAAACGAAAATTTCTAAAAATCAAGATATTCCAAAGGCTCTTAAAACTCAAAAAGCTGAAAAAAAACAAGAAAACGAAAAAGTGGCGGCAAAAAAAACAAATACTCTTCCAGAGTTAATACAGACTCATCTTCCTTCTTTAAGCGAAGTAACACTGCATAATAATATAGCATATTCAGAATCATCAATCATAGAAACAGACTATAAACTATTTTTTTCAGAAAATTTCGCCGCACTGTATAGCGAACTTATCGAAAGCATATTAACAGCTTGCACAAAAGTTCACGAACTAAATATAAAATATTACGAAGAAAATCTAAATCTTTTATTAAAGAATAAATGAAAATCCTAAATAGCAAAAGCTGTCTTTAGATTGCTTAGTTGCTAAGTTAAGCATAGATTTCAAATTAAAATTTATTAAGCTTTTGTATAAAAGCATTGATTGAATTTAAGAATTTTAATATAAAATTATATTTAAACTCAGTTTGGGTTGAGATTTCTCAATGTTTTCTTTAGGCTATTTAAAAGAACTCTTTTTAAACAATAAATTCAAAAATAAGGTTTTTTTGATGAAAAAAGTTAATGCAATGATTCTTACAATTTCGGCATTTATAATGCTAGCATGCTCAGTTACAACATTTGCCAATTCAGATACAGGCTCAGCATTTTGGGCAAAATGGATGAAACCGTTTCAAGGTCCGAGTCAAAACATGACGACCATTATGATGACAGGAAATTACTCTGAATCAAGATTATTGGCAGAATTAATTCAAAGAGAAAACTATCAACCGATACTATTAATACCAGCAGTTGGTCAAGATAAAGTATACTTCATGCCACCTCAAACACGGTCAGCTGCTTTAGAAATTCCGCTAAGTGAATTAAAGAATTTTATAAATTTTTTAGGAGTAAAACAAATAGTCGTCATCGGTAATAATGAATACGTTCCTGAAAATTTTTTAGAACAAATACCAACTAATCAAACGATCTGGACAGTTACAGGTACAAATTGGAAAAACATCGCTTACTCAACTGGAGAATTTCTAAACTTACCTAACTTGTCGAGAGATTATAATAATCTTTACGACAAGTTGAAAAGCGAAACAAATTACCAACGAGCAGATACTCAAATACCATCTGCAGATAAGACTGTAAAAGCAATCGACGAAGAATATTTTACCGATTTTGCTGAAATCCAACCTGTAGATAAAAATGAGACAAATACTATAATTGATGCATCTACTAAGTAGATATACCGAAGGTATTCCAAAAATTGGTTAATTTGCGATAAAACAGACTCAATTTTTATCTTATTTTTTCTAAAACCATTTAGTTTTGGGTATAATAGATTAACGAACAATAAAGTTAACTGGCGACTTTTTTAGTCGCCTTTTATGTTTGTATTTAAAATAGTCTAAGAACATCCTTAATGGAATGAATAGTCCTGCAATTTTCATGTGAATTGATTAGATCTTCGTCAATCTTTTCATACTCCCATGTATTTATACAGGGTATATACACTGCATGACCTCCAATTTTTAAAACAGGGAGAATATCCGACTTCATGGAATTGCCTATCATTACAAATTTTTTTGGAACTGTATTAAATTTATCCAACAATTCTAAGTAAGTTTCTATATTTTTTTCTTGAACAATTTCTATATTTCTAAAATATTTTGAAAGGTTTGATTCTTTTATCTTCTTAGATTGTTCACTACATTCACCTTTTGTAATTAGCCCTAAAGTATACTTCTTTGATAATTCAGCAAGAACCAATTCAACATTATCGAACAACGAAACAGGAGTAACGAGCATTTTTCTAGCCATGGATATAAGTGCATAAAGATCAGTTGCAGAAACTTTATTAGATGTTACAGACATTGAAGATTCAAGCAGGGACAAAATAAACGCCTTTGTTCCATAACCATAAAATGGTATATTTTTCACTTCTGTCCTTAGAAGCTCTTTTAATGCATGCTGGCTATCAATGTCATACTTGGCAAGAATATCAACAAAAACTAACTCAGCTTGTCTAAATTTAGTTTCATTTTCCCATAAGGTATCATCTGCATCAAAAGCGATAAATTTTATATCAAAATAAGCATCCATTTTTCTAATTCTTCCATAAAATTAAAAAGTCTCGCTTTAATAAGTGAGACTTTGTTTTTAAATTAAATTTTAATTATACTTTTATTCCTCAGGAATATTAACTATCTGGCCAGGTTTTAATTCTTTTTCTGATGATATTTTTTGATTTGCAGCTTTTAAATCCTTTAAACTGACTCCGTACATATCAGAAATTGTATTCCAAGTATCACCTTCTTTTACTGTGTGAGGAAGCAAATTCTCCGTCTGTTCGGAAGGAGCTGCTGTTGCTTGTGTGTTTGTAGCTGTTGATGTCTCCTGTGAAGAAGGCGATTTAACTGTATTATTTGTAGGCGAAACAATCTGATTTAACAGTTGAGAATCTTCTGCAGAAATTTTAACTTGCCCTGTAGATGCAGATGCAGATGTATTTTGAACCGGCTCTTGTTTTTGTGCTGTTGATGGAGTTTTTTCATTTACAGAAGCAACTGATCCAGCTTTTTGAATAATTTTAGGTGCAGCTTTAGATGCTACCTGCGAGCCACCTTTAGGTATCACTAAGATTTGTCCTACTTTTAAAGTAGAATCAGCAGAAAGCCCATTAGCATCTGCCAATTCTTTCCTTGTTACCTTCAATTTATTTGCAACGGTCCAGATAGAATCACCTTTTGCAACAGTATATCCACCTGCATTTGCAATGTGTTTATTAGAAAACTTTACGGTACTTGAGCTTAAATTTTCTGCTGTCGATTCATACCTTCCTCCAGGAGGAATTTCAATTACTGTACCTGCTAACAAAGGTTTATTAACATCCATCTTGTTATACGCTGCCAATTCTTTTACGCCAACTCCGTAATTTTTTGCAATTTTCCAATAAGAATCACCCTTTTGAACAATATATTTTATTTGTTCAGTAGGAGCTGTCATTATTTTTCCACTATTTTTTGATGATTCTGATATTTTCGAAGGTGTTTCAACAGGGAGCGCATGCTGTTCAAAAGAAAATCCATTACTTTCAGAAGCTTCTGTCTGCGAAGATATTTGGGGAGGTTGGAGCACAGGAGCGGGTATATAATCGCGACTGGAAAGTACTTTAGGACCTGAACATCCAGCCATTAACATAACTCCACCAGCGGCAGATAATGCCAATAGTACTGGTAATTTAACTTTTTTAACATTTTTACTCATTAAAGTCTCTCCTATTTATTAAAGTTTTAAAGTGATTTCCTCTATCAATATAATCAATAAACATATCCATACTGGCACATCCAGGCGATAATAAAACAACATCACCTTTTACAGCAATGCGCCTAGCTGAAATTACTGCATCTTTTAATGAAAAATGCTTACTATAATTTAATATATCTTTTAAGATTTTTTCCAGTGCATCTTGTGATTTTCCTATTAGAAAAACATGCTTTATCTTATCAACCTCAGAAAGCATAATAGAAAAATCCATATTTTTATCAAGTCCACCTGCAATCAAACAGACATTTTTAGAATTTCCAACAGCCCTTAGAGCTGCGACTAAAGAATGTGGATTCGTTGATTTTGAATCATTTATATATATAACTTCATCTATTTCATCTACAAACTCCAATCTATGAGAACCATATTTAAAGCCTGACAATGAACTTAATATTTTTAATACATCAATATCCAATAAGTTAATCAATAATACAGTAGCTAAAAGATTTTCAGTATTATGAAAACCACTTTTTATAAATTCATTTGGTAATTTGTATTTTAATTTTTCAAAATTTAGATATACGCAATCATCAGAACAAAGACAGATATCCCCTAAATTAATTCCAAAAGTCTTTATATTTTGGTTTAAATCTTTAAATAAATCTAATAATTCACTATTAATAATCAGGTTTTCAGTATGTTTTGAAATCTTTTTTTTAGAATTTTCATAATCATAATAAGAACCATGCCAATTAATATGGTCCGATGAAATATTTAAAATGGTTGCTGCAAAAAGGTTTAAATTGTCAACATAATGCAATTGAAAAGAGCTAATTTCTAAAGTTATTACATCAAACTCTTGCCCCATCATAACTATTTCTGACAAAGGCTTCCCTATATTGCCTGCAGATATAGCCTTTTTCCCCAATCTATTTAATGCATATGTGCACATTTCAGTAACAGTAGTTTTACCGTTTGTTCCAGTTATTCCCAATAGTTTTGAATTGCAAAAAGTTGCGGCAAAATCTAATTCACACATAACAATTCTTCCAGAAAGAGCCACCAAATTCCCTATTTTTGAAAATGGTGATATCCCAGGACTCATAACTATATGTGTCGAAAAAGGTAAAAAGTCTTCTCTGAAATTTAAAAATACAGTGCCGCCTAATTCTTCCAGACAATCTTTCTTCTCTCTTAATTGCAAATTATCAGACTCATCCAATGCTGCAAACGTTAGGCCTTTGTATGCTGCCAACTTTGCTGCAGAATAACCGCTTATACCGAGACCTACTATTAAAAAAGAGTCATTTTTTGAAAAATGCATATTTTTTATTTGTTTCTTTGTTTGCTTTTTTTATAAATAACATTACCTTTATAACACTTTTAAGCGAGCGTAGCTCAGTGGTAGAGCTTCACGTTGCCAACGTGAATGTCGAGGGTTCGAATCCCTTCGCTCGCTCCAATTTTACATCCCATTTAAGATCTTCTTATACGATGATTTCAGTTCTGATAACTTAAGAACAGCTTCATTAATTACCATATATTTTTCGGCAATTGTAACTCCAATTTTTGCAAACTTAAACCCGTTCATCAAATTTTGGAAATCATTAACACGTTCTGGAGAAACTGAAACGATAAAACGCCCTCCTGACTCAGAAAACATTAATTGATTCAAAGACATTTTAGTTTTAACTGATATTTTACTAGAATCAACTTTAACTCCAATATTTCCTGCCATGCACATTTTTGCTAAAGCAATGGCAATGCCACCAATAGCAGGAGTTATTACCGCATTAACTATTTCATTTTTTATCACGTTAGAAACTGTGGCGTAAAGTCGATTAAATTCAACAGCATCAGTTTTAGGAATTTTATTGCCTACAAATCCCAACATTGCGAAATATTCACTACCACCAAGCTCATTATCAGTTTCACCTATTAGATAGACGCAATCACCAACTTTTTTAAAGTCAAAAGTTTGAGATTTAGTAACATCTGAAATTTTACCTATGGTGCTAAAAAGAACAGTAGGTGGAATCGATATTTTTTTACCACCTTTAGTGCTGTCATTTTTCATGCTGTCTTTGCCTGAAATACAAGGAACCTTGAAAATTTTAGTATAATCGTACAAGGCCATGTTTGCTCTTACCAACTGAGCCAGCTTATATTCACCATCAGGAGTTTTTTCACTTTTTACAGGATCTGGCCAACAAAAATTATCAAGCCCTGCAATATGACCGAAATCAACACCTGCAGCTACAGCTTTTCGAATTGCCAAATCTATAACTGCCCCCATCATGTAATAAGTATCAATATCGCTATATCTAGGCAGCAAAGCCGATGTTAATACGATTCCCTCACGACTTAAAGGTTTCTCCATAAAAACAGCAGAATCACTTGCAACATCATGTTCTAATCCCACAAAAGGCTTTATGACACTTAATCCCTTTACTTCATGGTCATATTGACGTGATTTAAACTCATTGGATGTGATATTAAGACGCTCCAGCATTGAACATATATCGCTGGCAATATTTCTACCTTCTAGGATTTCGAGAGATGGTTCTTTCCATTTTTTTTGTGCCCATTTAGCTTTTAGCTGCATTTTTGGGCATCCATTATGAATAAAATTCAAGTCAAGATATGCAACTGTTTTTCCATTATGAAGAAGATGTAATTTTCCTGAATTTGTAAATTCACCCAAAACCGCAGCCTCAACTTCACGTTTCTTTGCCAAGTCTAAAAACTCACTAATTTTCTCTTTAGGTACAGCAAAAGACATACGTTCTTGAGCCTCGGAAACTAAAATTTCCCATGGTGTTAATCCTTGATATTTAAGTGGTGCTTTTCCTAAATCCATAAAACATCCACCTGACTCTTTAGCCATTTCACCAACTGAAGAAGACAAACCTCCTGCTCCATTATCAGTTATAAAACGATAAAGTTGTAAATCTCTCGCCTCATAAACAAAATCCGCCATCATTTTTTGAGTTATGGGGTCTCCTATCTGAACAGCCTGTACTGGACTTGCTGAGTGCAGCTCTTCGCTTGAAAAAGTAGCTCCATGTATTCCGTCTTTGCCGATTCTGCCGCCAGTCATAACAATTAAATCGCCTGGTAATATCTGCTTTTCAAATCCTTTAGATTTGCCAATTATCTTAGGGAGCAACCCAACAGTTCCGCAAAAAACTAATGGTTTCCCAATATAACGTTCATCAAAATATTCCCATCCTAAACCGTACGGTATCCCACTCTGATTGCCACCATCAATAACCCCTTTGTGCACACCATCTCTAATACGCTTAGGATGAAGCAAGCCTTGTGGGACATCTTCTACTTGCGTAAAAGGCGAGCCAAGGCAATACCCCCACGTATTAATAAGCAACTCTGCCCCTAACCCAGTTCCCATTGGATCACGATTTACACCTACAATTCCAGTCATTGCACCGCCGTATGGATCCAAGGCTGAAGGACTATTATGAGTTTCTGCTTTATAAACAAGGTCTAATTGATTATTAAATGATATTACTCCAGCATTATCATGAAACACTGAAACAAGCCAATCCACTTCTTTGGAAATTTCTTCGGTGCTTTTCTTAATATACGATTTGAAACATGAATCAATATTTTGTATTTCTCCATTTTCATTCTCGTATGCAATTTTTGCATCAAATATTTTGTGTTTACAATGCTCTGACCAACTTTGTGCTAGGCACTCAATTTCCACATCTGTAGGATCATTTTTAAGCCCAAACAGCTCTCGCCCGTTCATCTCATTAAAATAATTTTGAATAGCTTTCATCTCCTCAAGAGAAAGTGCCAAAATGCCTTCTTTACTTATTTCAATTAATTTGTCGTCAGAGACATTCAAATTAATTGTTTTCACTGCTAAATCTAAATTTTCTTTCACTTGACAATTCGAAACAAGAAAATTAAAGCTTAAACTTTCATCGAAGGATTTTATCTCAACAGAATTAATCAATCTGTTAGATAAAATAGAATCAACAATAGTTTCAAAATCTAATCTAAGCAGTTCAAATTTAAAACTGAAAAAATATTCGGTGGAACTCATAACAGATATCTTAGATTTGTCCAATTTTCCACCTAAAATATCAGAAATTGCCGTAAGTGCTGTTTTACCAAGATTATCTGTAACACCAGTTTTAAATCCTATCGAGGCCATCCAATCGAAAGAATCTTCACAAGAAACACCTATATAAAACTGTTCAGTAACAGGATTTACAAACTCAGACGCAATTTTATGCACCTCTTCATTCGTTAAGTCTGCTGATACAGTATAAACATCTCTGGATTTTATTTTCAGAACGTTAATTTTAAAGGATTCTGATATTTTTTGTTTTAACGTTTTAGACTTAATGTCATACAATTCTGACTTAGGTGAGATTTCAATTCTAAATTTCATCATAATTAACCCATTAATGACGGCTGTTTTTAAGATAAGTAGATAAAAATTTGAGCTTTGTAAATCTACCCCCTAAAAGCTGATTAATTAACTATAAAATAAGTTATTTTATTGGGAATATATATTAATAATTTAAATAAATTATCGATTAAAAAAAAAGCATGTCAATAGAACATTGACATGCTTCAAATGGTATTTGTATCTTCTAAATTAGAAGCGACGTCCACCTCTGTCACTACCTCTTTCTCCAGTTCTTGGAGAGCTAAAACTTCTTTGAGGTCTTCCAGCACCCATACCTGGGCGACGTGCTGGTCTGTCTTCTTTTGGGCGTGCTTCGCTTACAACAACTTTACGGCCACTGAGTTCTTTTCCGTTTAAACCTTCAATTGCAGCATTTGCTTCTTCTGCATTGCTCATTTCAACAAAAGCAAATCCTTTTGAATTTCCTGTTTCTCTGTCTTTTACGAGTTTAACAAGATCAACCTGTCCGTAACTGGCAAACATTGTGTTAATTTCTTCTTCTCTTACCTGATATGACAGGTTGCCTACATAGATGTCCATGTTTTCTTTTCCTTAAAATTGATTTTCTCTTAAATTAATCTAAATGGCGACCGTTAAACTCAAGGTCTAAACAAAATTTAGATTATTTAAAGTGTAAGTTAGCACTCCAAGTCAATAAAAAAACCTATTTTATTAAAATAATTCAACTTTTCTTTATATTCATGTATAAGTTTATTGATATTAATGTGTTAAAATCATAAATTTTCTTTATTTTGAGCTCTTGGGTGTTTTAATCTATATATTTTTTTCATTTGTTCAACACTTACATGAGTATAAATTTGTGTCGCTGCAAGACTGGAGTGCCCTAAAAGTTCCTGCACATTTCTTAAATCAGCACCATTATCAAGAAGATGTGTCGCAAAAGAATGACGAAGCTTGTGTGGCGTAAATTCCAAAGGCAGCGAAGCTTCTAAAAGATATTTTTTAAAAAAACGCTGAAATGACCTTGATGACAATCTACCACCTTCTTGATTAATAAAAAACGGAGAATTAGGCTTTGAATCAGAAAACCATCCAACTCTTAGCTCTAAATACACTTTCAAAGCATTTACTACAGAATTTATTAGAGGTATAACTCTCTCTTTACTACCCTTTCCATGAAGTTTTACAGTATGGTTTTTTAAATCAACATCTCCAATATTGATTGATAATGCCTCACCTATTCTAGTACCACAACAGTAAATTATTTCTAAAATTGCAGAATCTCGTCTTTCTGAAAACAGTGCACTTTCCAATGAGATTGTATTATTTTTTTCTACAGCAGATTTCCAGAAAGATGCAGGAGCAGAAAGAAGAAGATCAACTTCATTTACTGAAAAATACTTTGGGAGACTTTCCTCTTTTCCTTTTGAGGAAATAAGTTCAAAGGGATTATTTAACAAAACTTTTTCCCTAATTAAAAAGTTATAGAAAGAGCGCAGGGAAGATATTTTTCTGTTTAGCGAGCGTCTTTTACAATCAAGCTCTTCAATATATGCAGCAAAATTAACTACATCCTCTGAATCAATTGCATCCCATCTGTTTTTAGATTCAAGATTTGAACCAAATTTAAAAATGATGAACTGATTAATATCAAAGAAGTAACTTTTAACAGTATTTTGTGAATAATTTTTTTCGATTTTTAAATATAACAAAAATTTCTGAAGCCATGCATCTGAAATGTTCATGATTTAAGTCTAGGTATATATGACGTTCCAACAAAATTAATATTATCAGCGACTACTGCCTCAGGATTTAATTCTACCCCATCAAGAACCATTCTTTTAAATTCATGATAACCTGTGCGATCCACAATGTAGCCCACATGCTCTTTTGTAAGAGTTTTATCGATATATTTATCGATGTAAACATATGAATTTTTTATAATTTTTATAACAACTTCTTCAGAAGCCCATTCTATAAATGGTTGGGCTATCCGTGGATTTTTTTTGCCAGTACGCCCCATAATAACAATTCGAAATAACTTGACTGGTTTGCGCCTCCACGCATGCATAGGACAAGCGAGCACACATTCTCCACAACCAATACATGATGTCGAATTTCGTATTATTCTATTTTTTTTATTCTCCAATGCTCTTGCTGATAGCTTGGTACATTTTTTTACACATGCATCGCATGCGATGCATGAATCTTTCAAATAAACAGGCTCCACCATTCCTGTTATTCCAAAATCTTGCATATGAGCCTTTATGCAGTCATTAGGGCAGCCTGAAACAGCAATTTTCACATGGTAATCATTAGGATAGATCTCCTTTTCTATTTTGAGCGCCAATGCCGTAGTATCAAAATTAGCAAAAGGACAAACTTTATTCCCTATGCATGCTGTAATATTTCTAGTTCCAGCTGCAGGATAGCCTTTTGCTGCTTTTTTTATTTTCACGCCATTATCAATTTCAACTTCTTTTATCAACGTTGCTATTTCATGATTAATTCTAGGAATATCCTCAAATTTTATGCCAGGCACTTCAAAACCCTGCCTTGTTGTAATATGCAAAGTGCCATTCCCATATTTCACTGCAATCTTGTTTATCAAATCAAGATGCTCTGACATTATTTCACCACCCGGAACCCTTAATCTCAGAGCAGTGATTCCGCGCACTTTAGTGAACCTAAAAGCATTTTTAGTAACTTTACTTCTATTTATATCCAAAGCCATAATTTACTCCGCTTAGAAATCTTTTTAAAATCAAACCAACGTTAAACTTACCGCATTTCAAATAGGAATTAATCGATTAAATTTGACGCTTCCTCGAAATTAAACACAGGTCCATCAACGCAAATATATTTATAATCAATTTTGCAATGACCACATTTTCCTAATCCACATGACATTAATCGTTCCATAGAGACAATGATATTTTTTTTGGGGATATCTCTTTTTAAGTAAGAGAGTGCCGTGTATTTAATCATCATCGGTGGGCCTACTATAATGACACAACAATTTTCATTATCATTAATGCTAAGCTCATTAACGAAATCTGTAACAAACCCCGTTTTACCTCCCCAACCATGACATGGAGAATCAAGAGTTATATGTGTATTAAATGCAGCTTCCCATTTATCTAAATCATTTTTAAATAAAATAGATTCCGTATTTTTAAATCCTAAAAGCAAAGATAAAGACTTTACATGTTCGTGCCCATTCAGAATAGAATTAATTATACTTCTTACAGGAGCTGTGCCTGTACCTCCTGCAGTAATAATCAACTCTTTATCCCTAAAAAGAGACGGTGCAAAACCATTGCCATATGGACCTCTATAAAATATCGTTTCGCCAACTTTCATTTCATGAATTACATTCGTAAGCTTACCGACACCTCTTATCGTGAAATCAATCCACCCTTCCCCTAAGTCAGAAACAGATATCGGAGCTTCTCCTATTCGTGGTATCGAAAGTTGAAAAAACTGACCGTAAGCTACGCCTAAAGATGAAAGTTCAAGCCTAAAAGTATAATCAACATCTGTTTCTTTATTAATGCTTATGATCTTTGCTGGACTTGGTTTATATGGATTATTTTTTATCATAAATCACACTCTTTATTAGAATTCTGGAGATCTGTTATGTCATAAAGCATATTAATACAGTTAATAAATGAGATATATTCGGGACAGACATCGTCACAACGTCCGCATCCGACACACATATTTACACCAAACCTTTTTTTGAAATCATATATTTTATGAAGAGTTTTAAATCTCATTCTTTCGTCTTTACCTTTTCTAAAGTCATGTCCGCCAGCCATAGTGCAAAAACCATCTATGTGGCAACCATCCCAAACTCTGCAACGCTCTCCACATTTTTCATTTTCATCATAAAAAATATCAAAGCTCGAAAAACATGAACAAGTTACGCATGATGTATTGCAGCGCCCACATGCAATGCATCTGGAGAAGTAATCACTCCATATTTGTTTATCAAAAGCGATCTTTTCCAATTTTTCAGGATCTGGAAATTTTACTTTTTCTTTATTCTCCATTATAAATTTAGGTGTGTATTCAATTCGTTCGCCAGAAGCAAAATAGGTTTTAAATTTATCATCTTTTACTTCAAGCAATACATTTTTTGTATCTCTTTTGAATCCTACAGAAAAGTCACTAAAAATATTAGTTTCGGAAGAAACACAAAAACATGTTTCGTAGCTATTAGTGCACTCTATTAAGAAAAAGGAAATCCTCTCTCTCAATCTTTTATAGTAAGGATCTTGACAAGTGCCATTTTCAAGAAAAATTTTGTCTAATCTCAAAATTCCGTTGGCATCGCAAGCACGCAAAAAAATTATTATGGGTTTTGTATCTACTTCAGGTTCTTTGTAATCATTTTCGGTAAAATAAAACATCGTCTCACGCGGTGGAAATACAACTTCCTTTGGCGACATAGAAGATTTTAGTTCAGTTTCAATTTCTGAAAAAGTGAGAACTGAAGCATATTTTACTAAATCTGTATCTGAAAAACGTCCCTGCTCTTTTATTTTTACAGGTGCGTATATTTTAAAACCGTCATTGACAAGTTTTAAAATAGCATTGTCCATTTGTGAAATTGTTAATTTATATGCCATCTAATTTACTCCTAACTAACGTCTTCGTCTTTCCTCTTCCAATATACCAATAAATCAACCCTATTATAAATGCACCGCCAACTATATTTCCTAAACTCACAGGTATTAAATTATCTGCGATTCCTGAAATTGAAACTATGGGATGATGAAGATTTGAAAAATATGCAACACATAACAATGTCATATTGGCAACACAGTGTTCAAAACCAGATGCAATAAAAGCAAAAAGGCACCAAAAAATTAGAAAAATTTTTGCGATATCTTCTTTAGTTCTTTGAGACATCCATATAGCAAGACATATAAGCATGTTGCAGAGAATACCTCTAAAAAACAGTTCCCAAAACGGAGCCATTATTTTTATTTCTGCAGCTTTGATAACAAATGCACTGGTACTATTATTTGATAACCCAGAAGCTACAAACACCAAGGCTAAAAGAATAGAACCTGCAAAATTCCCTGCATAACATATAAGCCATAACCATAAAGTGCTTTTCCATGTAACCTTTCCATCAAATGCCCCTATTGCCATAACCATATTATTGCCAGTAAAAAGTTCTGCATTACCAAAAACAACCAAAGTAAGGGCAATACCAAATGACACCCCCATCAAAAGCTTTAAAAATCCTGATCCAAGTGCTCCCAACGGGGCACCTATGGAAAAAATAAGAATTATGCCAAAACCTACGTACACACCAGCAAGAACTGATAATAAAAAATATCTTACAAAACTATTTTCTAGTATTTTCAATTTGCTAGCAGACACTGCGGCAAAATCATCTACAATTTTTGTAATCATTTATCTCCTTATCAGGTTATTTTTAAAACGATAGACCAAAGCAATTCACATGCCAAAAAATTACAGTCAATAAAAGTACAATTTAATCACGTTATCATATTACAAATATGTGTTTTTGCTACAATATTGTCACATTTTAATAAAACTTAATAGATTCATATTAAATATAAGATTATATTCAGAAGTTTTAAAAATGAATTTTATAAAAGGATAGTCTAGATGAAAAAAATTATAGTGACAGGCGGTGCAGGATTTATAGGTTCAGCCCTGATACGACATTTAGTAAATTACACTGAACATATAATTTTAAATGTAGACAGTCTAACATATGCAGGTAATTTGTCTAGTCTTAAAGGAATTGAAAAGTCTCCCAAATATTCTTTTATTAAAGCAAATATTTGCGATAAAACTGCAATGGAAACTATTATTAACGAATTTAAGCCTACTAATATTATGCATTTGGCAGCCGAATCCCATGTGGATAGATCTATCGATAATCCTGATGAATTTATTAAAACAAATATTTTTGGGACATATAATTTACTTGAAACATTCTATAAGTTTTTAAAAAATTCAAATCTACTACAAACAGCCAATCCACTATTTCAGCATATTTCAACAGATGAAGTTTACGGTTCTCTTGGAATGGAAGGACTTTTTACTGAAGAAACCCCATATTCACCGCGTTCACCTTATTCAGCAAGCAAGGCATCATCAGACCATCTCGTAATGGCATGGTATCACACATATAAACTTCCAGTCGTAATAACTAACTGTTCCAACAATTATGGTCCATATCACTTCCCAGAAAAACTTATTCCTTTAATTATTTTGAATGCAATGCACGGAAGAGAACTTCCAATATACGGAAAAGGTGAAAATATCAGAGATTGGCTTTATGTTGAAGATCATGCAAAAGCCTTAACATTAGTTATGGAACACGGAAAACCAGGCGAAAATTACAATGTTGGTGGGAATAACGAAAGAACAAACTTACAAGTTGTTGAAACGGTATGCTCAGTTCTTGATAATCTGGCGCCTAATCTCAAACCAAAAGGTATGTCATCTTTCAAAGAACTTATCACATTTGTAAAAGACAGACCTGGACATGATTTAAGATACGCAATTGATGCATCAAAGCTTAAAAGCTCTCTTGGTTGGAAGCCAGAAAATAATTTTGAATCAGGAATTCATAAAACCGTAAAATGGTATCTTGATAACGAATGGTGGTGGAGACCTATAAGAGAAAACAAATACAAAGGTGAACGACTTGGAAATTAACAAAGTTATAAAAACTTGTTATAAACACATTATTAATGGGAAAATATGGAAATAATAGACTGTAATTTAGATGGCATAAAAATTATTAAACCAAAGTTTTTTGGAGATTCCAGAGGCTTTTTTTTCGAAAGTTTCGAGTTCAATAGATACAGAGATTTAGTTGGAATTGAAGATAATTTTGTACAAGACAATATTTCAATGTCTTCTGCAGGCGTACTCCGAGGACTTCATTTTCAGTTGAATAATACACAAGGAAAGCTTGTTACAGTAATAAAAGGTTCTGTATTTGATGTTGCTGTCGACATCAGAAAAAATTCAAAAACATTTGGCAAATGGTTTGGCGTTATTCTGTCAGATGAAAATCATTGGCAGTTATGGATTCCAAAGGGTTTTGCTCATGGCTTTTACGTAATGAGTAAAAATGCTTATTTCCATTACAAATGCACTGATTTTTACGATCCAAAATCTGAGGTTAGTATTATCTGGAATGATCCAAACATAGGAATCGAATGGCCAATAACAGTAGATCCTACATTATCGGCAAAAGACCTTTCAGGAAAACTATTAAAAGAGTTGCCTAAAAATAAGCTTTTATAGTTATTCTTCACCAAACCATTTTTCGATAAATTCCTTAGCCATTGGGGCATTAGTCATGCCGCCTGCTTTACCAGATTGTACAAAAATAGACATAGAATATGTGACACCATCCTTTTCCCAAAATCCTATAAACCAAGTATTTAATCTCTTTTTTTCTCCTACTCCTACCTGTGCCGTCCCCGTCTTGCCATACAAAGTCACAAATTCATTTTTAGCCCTTCTACCTCCGCCTTCAGGATCGTTTACAACATCCCACATTCCATGTTGGACTTCTAAAATACTTTTTTGAGAAACGGGCAGCTTATCCATAACAATCGATGAATTTTTATATAACAAAAGCCCAGAACTAGAATAAATTTCATCTAAAAGATATGGCCTATAAACAGTTCCTCCGTTCGCTATTGCAGCAGTATAAACAGCTGCTTGAAGAGGTGTTATTGAAATCAAACCTTGTCCAATAGAAATCAATCCAGTGTCAAAAGCTGTCCAGAGATTGCCATCTGATTTTTTTTTCAACTCTCTAGATGGTATCAAGCCTGCACTTTCCGGCAATCCAATTCCAGTTTTTCTTCCTATTCCTGCGTGTTTATACATTTCATAAAGTTTATCAAGTCCCAATCTTAATCCTTGAGTTACAAAATATACATTATCCGAATCGCGCAATGCTTCATATAAATTTTCGTTACCCAGCCCACCTTGGCTGTAAGCCCAAGATTTGATCTCAGCGTTTCCTATTTTTACACCTCTTCCGCTAAATATTTCTTCGTTGGGGTCCAATCCATCTTCCAAAGCAGCTAATGCGACAAGTGGTTTTACTATAGATCCAGGCATTGAAGTACCCAACAATGCTCTGTCTAAAAGAGGTTTATCTGGAGCATTAATAAGTTTGTCCCAAGATTTATATGAAATTCCATTTGTAAATTCATTTGGATTAAAGCCAGGTGTAGATGCCAAAGCTACGACAGCCCCATTTTCTGCGTTCAAAACAACTATAGCTCCTACTTTTCCATCTAACGTGGAATATGCCGCCTTTTCTGCGCGCCAATCAATTGTAAGCTTTAAATCATTACCGTTTTTTGCAGGAATAGATACACCAAGGTCATCATGGACAAACCCGCGAACATTTACTCTTAAAAGAGAACTGCCAGCCTGCCCTCTTAATCCAGCATATCCAGCCCCCATATTAATTTCTTGATCATAAAGTTTTTCTATACTACTTCTACCCACAACATCAGGGATATAATATTGATAATCACTTTTATCTGCTGCCTTATTTGGATCATCTTTGCCGACATAACCTAAAATATGGCATCCAATTTCTCCGTATGGATAATATCGAAGCGGAAGAGAAATAATTTCCAAACCCTGTATTGATGGTGAATATTCTGCAATTTTAGCCATTTCCTCCTGAGTAAGCCCTGTTAATACAGTAATCGGAATGGCTGGCCTTAAATTCATGTGTTTAATAATATCCTGTTTAGTCAAACTCAAGTGTCTATCTGTCAGCCTTGCTGCAAGTTCGGCCTTTTCATAAATATTAGCTACTGTCTTGGACTGTTTGCCAGAAGCTCTCATTTCTGAAGGATGAAAAACTATGTTATAACTTGGGATATTTTCAGCTAGAATTACATCATCCGATGATATAATTTTCCCTCTTATCCCTGGATTCCTGACAATTCTAATGCTCTGCGTATCTATGGAATCTGAATATTTATTTTTGTCCTCAAGCTGAACTTCTCCAAGTCTAACAATAAGTACGACAAATAAGATGATAATTATCCCCACAATAACAAATAAACGATACCTTTTAACAAACAAATTATTCACAAAACACACTCATAGCAAGCTAAATTCATAGACAATCTATAAATCAATTTTAATTTAATTAATTTTCCAATTTTTATTTTTAAGCCTTTTTTTGGAAGTTCTATAAAGATTAATTCTCAATTTAAAATTCAAAAAATCCAACATCAATACTAGTGGGATGAAAACTAAAATGGAAATAAAAATAATCAAAATAAACAGTATTAAAGATATGATAAGATAAGAAGCTCCTAAATTAAAAAAATAACCATTAACTATAAAAATCGGCAAGCAATAAATTAATGTTGAAATTGCAGCAGGTATAAACTGAAGGTATATGTCATGGGGAATTCCTTTATCTACCCATAAAACAGCCCAAAAAACAACAACTGGAAGCGTAATTAAAGACAGGCAAAAAGTTCTGCCATAAAGCAGATCCAGCATTACACCTGTAATCATCGCAGGGAAAAGCATAATTTTCCAACCATATACAACTGTAAGATAAAAAATAATAAGACCACAAAGCGGAAAAACTATACCCACACTACCTAGAAACAGTTGAAAAAGCAACGCTAAAAACAAAAGGATAAAAATATATGCGACATGTATCATATGTTATTCTTTTACTAAAACTAAAACAAAATTCAACTTTCCAAAACTTAAAAAAGGTTTGATATAACCTGTAACGTATAGGCTATTGTATAAATTTGAATTTTTCTGAACAATTTCGCTAATAACTCCAACAGGAACATCGCCTGGGGTAACAGCACTTAAGCCAGAAGTAGTAACTTCTGATTTTTCATGATATATCAAATCTTTAGGCAGATAGTGAATAATTGAATATAGCTCATTATTATTTAAATTTGCACCTTGAATAATACCTGTTGCTCCATTCTCAGGTAAAGAAACGCTCAACTTACACTCATTACTCATTATTGTGTAAACTACAGCTGTATGACCTGACACATTTCCAATTCGTCCAACTACAGCAAAAGAACTGTCACTATTTTCAGATGGAGCCACAACTAAAGCTCCTGATTCAACTCCATCATCACTACCTTTGTTAATAACAAACTGTTTTTCCCATTTTACAGGATCCCTCAAAATAATTTCTGAATATAAATATCTGTAATCAGGTGTCGATTTAATCTCTAAAAGCTTTTTGAGTTCGCTATTTTCACGTTTATACTTTGTTAAATATGCACACTTAGCAGCGAGTTCTATATTTTCTCTTTTCAAAGAAATAATCTCTTCAATCAAAGAATCTTTGTTCATCGTAAGTAATGATTTATTGGCAGCACTATCTCTCACGCTGTCAGAGAAACTTAAGAAAGGGTAAAAAAAATCTGCTGAAAAAGAATAAACGACATCTCTCGTTTTTTGAAAAGAAAGCGAAATCAATATAAGGACAAAAACCGATAGGTATGTTAGATTTTTAAACAGCATCTACTTTTATAATTTTCTTAATTTAAGCTAAAATTTTTCTGTAAGCGTATTAAAATTATCATTGAAGAATTTTATTAGGACTCAAAGAACCTTAATTCCAAGTTCTACATTCCAATCAATATCCCAAGAACTGCCTAGCAGTACATCTGTTGGATTGCCCCACGTATTAAAATCAATAATAAGTATTTTTTCACTAGATGTGATATATACATCCATTACAATCGTTTGGTCAGGTAAAAGCCAAGAAATGCTGTCTACAAATGATTTTGCCTTTTTCCAATAATTTTTTGTACGTCCTTCAAGTCTTCCATAATGTCTTTTCAACCAGCGTTGAGACATAAGTTTTAATGAGCCGTTATATATAAAAAGCCTAAATTCCCTCGCATAAGTAATATTTCTATAAGGTCTTACACAAATACAATCAAATTCTCTATTTACTGCGGCTGAAACTACTTTTTTACTCAAAGTAAGATTATTCCAAGCACTTTGTGCTGAATGTACAGCTCCTTTTTTCGTTTTAAATCTTGAAGTATCGTTTGGACTCAATGTGTCAGCAAAAACAAATGTTCCACCAGAAAATGCATATTGAGCTCTCTCTATTCTTTTAACAAGAGATTTTACGTCATCGCCTTTAGTCACTTTTTCAGCTAACAAATTCATGTCTGAATCTTTTAACTTTACAAACGTTGTCGGGAACGTATAATCAGCTAGGGTAGGATACCATCCTGATACTCCATATTTTTTTTGCAAATTCGAATTCATAAGATAATAACATTCCTTATTTAACATTATAGTTAAGCAATTTTAACGAAAATGAAGCCTTATTTTTGATGTTACAGCTACCAAATAAACCACAAAAACAATTATAAAAATTGTCTGATACTGAATCCATGGCGGCTGTGTCAATTCAAACAAAGTACTAATAATTGTAGCAGGAAAACTTGCATAAAGAGACATTATAAGAAAATTTTTATATTTAAAGTTTCTATTAAAATTTCTTCCTGCAAATCTATAAATAAGTGCAAAAATGAGTGAAAAGAAAAGAGCAATTGCAAAAGCAAAAATGACATCACGCAAAAACTCAACAATCATCGCGGCATAAACCATTGTTCCTGAAAAAAGTGAATTAAATGATAACGCACCATTAATAGGCAATGAATTATAATAAAGGAAATTACCTATCATATAAAGAGTGAGTGTAGGGTTTTGAGGCATCTTGGTAAGCTCTGTCTCAGTGATAAACTTGTCAATTTGATTTGCGTATATCAACGCGGCCGCACCTTGAGTATATTCTGGAGTCAATCCCTGGAACACATAAATTTCATTAGAGGAAACTCCGAAAGCAAACCAACTAACTATATTTTTAGGCGTAATTATTATCCCTGATCTATTCATTTCGGTGCTAATTTCTATCTTTTGTATATCTGACTCAGTGGGGGCGTACGTAAATTGAAGATAATTAAAATTAACATTTTTAAACTCATCAGGCTTAACTGTTGTTTTTATACCTGTAGAGGTATTCGTCAAAGAGCCAAATTCACTTTGAACTATTTCACCAACTCTTAATATGTTATGCTTCAATGAAGGCAGATTAAAAGCAGCCATGACAAAACCACAAATAAGGCTTATCAAAAAAAGATGCCATATTGCCTTTTTAAGATTACCAAAAGAAAGGTTCAAAAAAATTGACGTTCCGCTGCATACAGCGACTAGTGTAGAAATAAATTTTTGTTTTTTACTTTCCATTATCTGTCAAAGTTCCTTGCTGCTGCCTTTTTTTTCAGCCTACGTAATTTTAATTCTATTTTTTCTAATTCAAACTCACTCATATTATCAGTAAAAAGCTTCCCTTCAAGATGGTCGCATTCATGCTGAATTACAATAGAAAGAAATCCACTGCAAATTAAATCTATATTTTTACCATCAATTAATTTTGCTTTAAGATTTATCGTTTTGTACCTAGAAACTTTCCCATAAATTTCGGGAACACTCAAACAGCCTTCTTCGGATTCTACCATCACAGAATCAACACTCTTAATTTCAGGATTAATTAAAGCAAGCGGCATTAATGGGTATAAAAAAACTTCTCCTGAAGATTCTGCTGAAACAAGGTCATTCGGTTCTGGTTTTGTATCAATAACCACGACTTTTTGATTAATTCCTACCTGAGGTGCAGCAAGACCAATACCGTTGTATTCATACATCACATCTATCATGTCAGAAACAAGCATCTTAATCTCGGTCGAAATTTCTTTTACAGGAAGCGACTTAACTGACAATGACGGGGCTCCAATCAATTTTACTTTCACTATTAAACCCTTCTTATCACAAAATAAACAATCTTTAAAGATACATATTACCTATATCAAAAGCGTTATAGGCTGAGTTATTTCAAAACAAATTAGTTTGGGGTATAAAATAACCTAATTTTAAAAAATTGCATAATTTTAAAAAATTATACTTAAAGTATTTTAAGTTATGAATTAGACATGATAAATAAAATCTGCGATATATGATCCTAGATTACAGGTAGATGAACACGCAATTGCAGCCTTGTTAATACTTTTTTTTACCTTAGGAATATTTGAATCTCCTTCAATATCTATGTAAAATGCATATTCATTTGGCTTGCCGTGAATTGGCCTAGAAATAATCCTGCTCAAATTTACTGATTCTTCTTTGAAAGGGTAAAGAAAATCATAAAGGGATCCTGGGCTATTTTTGATGAAAGCTGATATACCAGTCTTAACGTTTAACGCGTTCTCTGTACTGATATTTTTTTTAGAAGAAATAACATAAAATTGTGTTATATTTGGCGAATCCTGTTCAATTGGAGATGCCAAAACATCAAGACCATATAAAACAGCAGATTCTATTGAACCAATGGCTGCAGAATTTTTTTCACCTGCAACTAAAGAAGCAGATTGAGAAGTACTGGATAATACATTCAATTCAGCTTTAGGGTAATTTTTCCTTAACCAAGAATTACAATGATAAATTGGTACTGGATGAGAATAAATTTTTTTTATCTCTTCATCTTTATGTCCGATAAGCGACAGTTTTATATGCATATCTATTGAACTGTTTATATAAATATTAAAAGAATTATTAATAAGCAAATCTAATGTTTCTGGAATGGGACCGCCTGATGAATTTTCTACAGGCACTAACCCACTATTATTTTCATTTTGGGAGGTAAATTCAAAAACATCAAGTATTGATTTTTTAGAAACAAGCACATATTCATCGCCAAAATATTTTTGGGCGGCAATATAAGAATAAGATCCTTCAGGGCCAAGGTAAGCTGCAAATTTTTTTTTATAATCAACCATTGTTATATAATCCTTATTGGCTATTCAATTTATACACAAAACTAATTGGTTTTAGAAAAACTTATATAAAAGTTGAAACTGTCTTATCGTAAATTAACCGATTTTTGGAATACTTTTGGTATATCTCTTACAATATCATACTTTTCTGCTTTATTTCTCAACTTTTTATCTGTATAGAATGTAGCAAAATCAATATAAAACTGTTTAAAATCAACATTCTTCCAAGCGGCATTATTGGCTTCTTTAGGTGAATTTGTTTCAAGAAAAACATCATAATATTCATCTATTATCTTAGTATAATCTCTTCCTTTATACTGCTTAAAAACTGGTGCTCCTTTTTGTAAAAAATAAATCAAGGCCCAGCCTATTGCATAGTTATTTCTCATATTATAAAAAATATCATCTTTTGAATAATACTGTTCAGAGCTCAAATTAATAAATCGCTCAAAATCAATCTGAATTTTTGCAGTTAATATAGTATCTATAGTTTTTTTATATTTTTCAACTTCTACAATTTTGATTGGATTTTTGTAATTATTAAACTCAACTCCTTCAAAAAATGCGGCATTTCCTTCATTAAACCACATGGATGAGGTTTCATTTCCTAATGCATAAAAGATATATTGATGAAACCCTTCATGCCGCAAAGTCGCAAATAATTTTTCAGCTTCTTCTTTCTTAGTTTCTGAGGCTTGAGGTGCTATAACAAGTTCCTTCTGTGATGCAACCCAAATTCCGGTACTATGCGCATATCCCTCGCCTATATATTTTACATAGTCTTTATGATTATTAAAAACTCTAACAATAGGAACTTCCTTAATTTTATTTTCTGACGGATAAAAAAGCTTATAAAGCTTGATAGAATTATAAAGTTCAGACTCAAGATTATCGAGATAAGAGGTATTTGTCGACAGATAATTTGTCAAAATGATAAAATCAGTTCTTTCAACATAGTGCCAGTCTTTCATGTTTTTTATGCTTTGAAGTGCAAGTTCCTTACTTTTTTGTAATTCACTTTTTGATTCAGCACCATTTTCGACGTTTTTAGTTTTTCTTTTTTCGTAAAGAGTTAAACTCGTAATAGAATCAAAGATAGACTTCTGTATTTCATTTCGTTCATAATCGCCATTAAAATCATAAATAAAACATAAAAGTTGAGAAAAACTGCGTATTTGTACCGTTAATACAAAATAATTATTTTTTATATCTAGCGGATAGTACATTATTTTCAATGATTTATCTTTTTTAACAACCTTTGGCTTAGAAGATACTCTTTTATTTGTAAAGTTTTCAATCCAATTAATCACCTCATTTTCACTCCATTTCACACTTTCAGAATCTCTATCATTGAATATTGAAATATTATCTTCTTCTACATGTTCTGGAAGTAGGTCACTAAATGGTATTGAAATTTTAACTATACTGCACGTCCCTTCTGAATCTCCCCAGCGACCAACATACTGATTGTAACGCCATATTTCTTTTGTAGAATAAAATTTCTTTTCGCTGTTAACGGCAAATTTTCGTTCGGGGAGTTGAAGAGGAAGAGATTTAAATGAATCATAAATATCAAAATATAAACCGTCTGACTTTAACGTAATCCTCTGACCTATAGGAAAATTAACTTTTTTATAAGCATGAACAGTAAAAACGAAAGTCGAAATTAAACATAAACTTATCAAAAGTTTTAACATTATAGTCAGCCTTTCGCCGAGACGCATAGTGAGCTTAAATTTTTAATAAACTTTAATTTCATAACTCAAAACTGATCTAATTATTTAACGCAGAGCAGTAAACCCTGCAGCGAAATTGATTTTCTGTCAGCCAATTTTCACTAATTTTCCGTCAATTAAATTCATAATTTTATTCGTAAAATTCGTGGTCTATATCCTTAATTTCTTTATTATAATCCAATATTTAAAATCTAACATCTAATATTCACTATTATTGTCTCCCCCCCCAAAAAAGGAGTTCACAATCCAATTAAAATAAAATTGTATATCAAACCATTAAGCCTTTTGCAAAACTCATTTAGTGTAGCCTGTTAATAACTTTTTTCGTACATAAAATAGCTTTAGAATGCTATTTCCACCCTATTATACCAAAATTTCTCAAAATTTATATAGTTTTCTCCTATGCTGTACTCAGTTTTGTAGTTGTTGTTACAATTATAATTTTTTACATGTAAGTACTATTACAGAAAGCATGATGTTTAACTTTACTTTTTTACTGCCTTTAACAAATATACTTTCTAATCCGTAATTATCTTTAAGTTCTGATAGTATGTTATTTATAGTAAGCTTAATATAGTATAAAACTTCCTTTTTTACACTCAAATTGAGGCTAAATTTTTAATTTAATTGATAGTTTTGCAAAAGGCTCTCATAGTAGCATTTTCATGGAGGTTCATTTATTCCAAGTTGACAAAGAATAAATTAAGCAAAATTATGAAAAGTCAGAAAATGTACGTCATCTTTCTTTTTAAAAACTTTATGGATTAAAATATTTTTTGCTAATTTATTTAAAAGATGTATGTTAAACATTTCAATAATAAGATTCAACAACATAAAATAAAGAATGAGAAACGTATTTTGTTAAAAGTATTAAAAAGAATTTTCGGGCAAACCGAGAAAAAAGAAGTTAAGAGCTCCCTTAAAGAGAAACCTCAAAAATCTTACAATAATTCAATAAACATAAAAAATAAGCCAGCTGAAGGCTGTAAAAAAAGAAGCAATCCTAATTCTGATTTTAAAAAAACTGTATCTAAAAAACAGGAATATTATAAGAAAAATTATACTTCAGAGAAGCATAAAAGTGAATCGCAAAAACCTATTGAGCATCCAATTCGATTAAAAGAGCCAAGACCTGAATTAATAATCCAGGATGAGTTGGAAGGTTCTGCTAGGTTTACAGATTTTGAGTTAAGTAAAAAGATTTTAATTGGATTGCAAGTAACTGGATTTAAGTATTGCACGCCTGTTCAACAAAGCACATTCCCGTTTGTTTTAGATGGTAGAGATGTCTCTGTGAAAGCTCAAACTGGCACCGGGAAAACAGCTGTATTTTTAATTTCTGCTTTTCAATATTTATTGAAAAATCCGTTAAAAGAACCAAAACGTGGACATTGCAGAGTACTTATAATTGCTCCGACAAGAGAGCTGGTTATTCAGATTGCAGATGATGCTGCTAAACTTGGAAGATTTTGTAATTTTAATAATTTAGTTGTTTATGGCGGAACAGGGTACAAAAAGCAAGAAGATGCATTGAATAATCAGATAGATATTTTAGTTGGTACTCCAGGGAGGCTTCTTGATTTTTCTCGCAGAGGAATTTTAAATCTTTCAAAAACGGAGATTTTTGTAATTGATGAAGCTGACAGGATGCTTGATATGGGTTTTATTCCCGATGTAACTAAGATAGAACATAGTCTTCCTCATTCAAAAGATAGACAGACCATGATTTTTAGTGCTACTCTCAGTGATGATGTCATGTTTTTAATAAAAAAATGGCAAAAAAATCCAGAAACAATAGAAGTTGAGACAGAAGAGGATGCTATACCACCAATTGAACAGTTTTTTTACAGCGTAAAAAGTGAAGACAAAAACCGTTTTTTACTTTGGTTGTTTAAAAATAAACCATTAGAGAAGGTGCTAATTTTTGTTAATACAAAAGATCAAACCTTTAGGGTAAAAAAATACCTTGAAAAACATAACTTCAAGCCTGCTGTTTTATCGAGTGATATAGCGCAAACAATACGTATCAGGACGCTGGATGACTTTAAGAAGGGGAAAATTAATATAATTATAGCTACAGATGTAGCATCACGCGGAATACACGTAGATAATGTCTCTCATGTCATTAATTATGATATCCCTGAAAGAGCTGAGGACTACGTTCATAGGATTGGCAGAACGGGAAGAGCAGGCAAAACAGGTGAGTCAATTAGTTTCATATGTGAATATGGCTCGTATTATATTAATGAGATAGAAAAAGTGTTAGGTAATGAAATTAAGTGCTTACAGCCTGAATCTTACATGATTGAACGCCATCATGCAAAATAATTCCTTATATTGACCATTGCAAAATAACCTGCTATGCTTATCACTAATATGTAATATTACTAGTTTTAGTACAAAAGGGGCAATATGCTGTTTTACATTGTAATGATTCTATTTTTGCCGATAATCGTATGGCTGCCTATTTTTATATTTCTTGTCATCGCAGATATTGTAGCAATACTTCATATCTTGACTAGTAAGCGCGAGGAGCCTACAAGCGCTCTTTTGTGGATATTTTTAGTTTTAGGTTTAAGCATTTTTGGGCTTATTGCCTATGTTTGTCTTGGAATTAACAAGATTCGCACTAAGGCATTAGAAATAGAAACTGCTAATAATTCAATCGTTGAACAGCGCACGCTTCATTCATCTTTTTGTGAATATTTGAAGCATATCAGTAAATATATTTACACTAAACGCACTGGCTCAAGTTATAACGATATTCTGGATAGAGTAACCATTGACACTTATTCTGTTTCTGGAAATAAAGTTGAACTTTTGGAGGATGGTACTTCAGCTTACCCACGGATGCTTGACGCTATAGAACATGCAAAAAATCACGTGCATCTTCAATCATTTATAATATGTGATGACGCAATAGGAAGAAAAATTTTTGACACACTTCAACGAAAAGCTGAGGAAGGAATTAGAGTTAGAATAATCTTTGACAGACTTGGAAGCACTCACGCTTATAAATCAAAATTTTTTAAAGAATATAAAGGAAAATCGCCTAACCTTGAAATAAAAGTTTTTTCAAAATATAACATATTTGTTCCTTATAGGATTCAGCTTAGAAATCACAGAAAACTTCTCATTTGTGATGGAAAAATTGCATTTATCGGCGGTATAAATATAAGCGCTGAAAATGTAATCAATAAGCAAAATGATTATATTCATGATCTACACTGTGAAATAAGAGGACCAGCTATTGGAGAGTTGCAATTTTCATTTTTGAGAGATTGGAAACTAGTAACAAAGATGGATTCGGAGAAATTGTTAAGTAGTGGTGATTTTTTCCCAGAGCCTACAGAAGAAGGAAGCTGTATTGTGCGAGTAAATCCATCAGGACCTGGACAAGCATATTTTTATTCTAAAAAATTAATGTTGACTGCTGCAAATGCGGCTCAAAAATCATTGTGGATTATTACTCCTTACTTTGTTCCTGATTTAGGTTTGATGCAGACTCTTTGTTTTACTAGTGCAAGGGGCGTTGATGTCAGGGTAATAATCCCTCACAACAATAACCATTGGTATGTACGTTATGCATCTAAAAATTACTACGATAAGCTGATTTCGTACGGTGTCAAAATATACGAAAAAGAAGGAGTTTTTTCACATGTCAAAGCGACATTGGTAGACAGAGAATGGGGAATAATGGGATCAAGCAATTACGATATGAGAAGTTTTAGATTGAATTATGAACTGGATTTTACTGTTGAAGGAGACGAGTTTATCAGTGTATTTGCACGACAATTTGATTCTGAATTGGCAGATTCTTTTATTATTACAAAAGAGATGCGAGATGCAAGAAGCTTCTATGAAGAGATAATGGAAGCTATTTGTGCGCTGTTTACTCCTATTTTGTAACTCAGAATAATAAATTTCAATTATTGAGTAAATGAAGTGTAAGCCGTATAAGATTTTCGCTGCTTTGTTCATTTTCTGGTATTTCTGCAGATACTTTCCCTACGGCTTTTCTTGCAACATCATATTTGAAACCGAGTTGCAACAAAGCAAGAACTGCTTCTTCAGCTGATTTTGAGACAGATTCATTTTTAGGCGCTTTACCAAAAGCAGCTTCAGGTGAAATGATTGAAATTTTGTCTTTTAATTCTATTATCAGTCTTTCAGCCGTTTTTTTTCCCAATCCGTTTACTTTTGTTAAAATTTTTAAGTCAGAATTTGAAACAGCTTCTACAAATGAGAATACTGAAATACTGCTTAATACCTTTAGTGCTAACTTAGGTCCAATACCAGAAACTAACATAAGCATTCTGTAAAGAGATTTTTCTTCCTTTGTAAAAAATCCGAATAAGGATATTTCGTCTTCTCTTACGTATGTATGGATAAAGAGAGTGATTGGTTCGCCAACTTTTGGAAGTTTGTCATAAGTGCTTAATGGGATAGCAATTTCGTAACCAACGCCGTTTGTATCTATAATTACTTCATTTATAGATATATGAATGAGTTTTCCTGTAATCATTCCTATCATAATAATACCTTGCTGTTTGGATATTTATTGAATTAGCAATATAAATTAAATCTTGTTTGAAAATGAAACTACTTGAATTTAGTTGAAAAACAAGTGAAAATATGATTCTATGCTTAAATCTTAAAATTATTACTTTGATAAATTAAACCATTTTGAGGAGAACAATAGAGTGAACCTAATTCAGTCGCCTAATCTTGGTCAGCATATACTTTTATTTAGAGGAGATATTGTCACTTTCTCTTTGAAATCTGATAAAATACTTGATGGAAGTGCGTATTTAAGAACCAATATGGAAAATTCATCAATAACGCAAAAAGAAATCATAAAACAGGTCTCTGATAAAAGAGCTGCTGCTGGTCAAGGTTGGCATAATATTCCAATGATGAAAATATCTGAAAATGAGTTTAAAATTTCTCTATCTCTTTTAGAAGTGGGACATTTTGAGGCTATATGCTATTTTGTTCCTGGTGAATTTTCAGACCCAATCTGGCCCGGTTCAGAGAACGTATGCATAAATGTAGAGCCTGCTGAGTATTTTTGTGCGAATAGTATTTATTGTGCTTTTGTAAGGCAGTTTGGACCTAACAAAAATTATCAGTTTTCAAAGCCTATATCAGGAATCAGCAATGTAGATATGCTTCGCTTTGATAAGGAGGATTTTACAATTATACCTCCTTCTGGTAAATTTAGAGATTTAATAAAGGAACTTGATTTCATAATCGGGACTTTAAATTGCAGAATAATTCATTTGCTGCCTATTAATCCAACACCGACAGTTTATGGCAGAATGGGAAGATATGGAAGTCCTTATGCTTCTCTTGATTTCAGCAATATAGATCCTGCATTGGCGGAATTCGATACAAAAGCAACACCACTTGAACAGTTTACAGAGCTTGTTGATGCTATTCATGCAAGGGATGCAAAACTTATTATTGATGTGGCAATTAATCACACAGGGTGGGCTGCTAAGCTTCATGAAGAACATCCTGAATGGCTCATTAGGAAAAATGACGGTACTATTGTAAGTCCTGGAGCATGGGGTGTAACATGGGGAGATTTGACAGAGCTTGATCACAACCATCAGGACCTTTGGGAGTATCTTGCAAATATGTTTTTGATTTGGACTTCAAGAGGCGTAGATGGTTTTAGATGTGATGCAGGATACATGATTCCATATGAAGCATGGAAATATATAATTGCGAAGGTAAGGCAACAGTATCCATATACGATATTTCTTCTTGAAGGCCTTGGAGGAGATCCACAAGTAACTTTTAAACTTTTGAATAAAGCAAATATGAATTGGGCGTATTCTGAGCTTTTTCAAAATTATTCAAAAAGAGACATTATAAATTATGTTCAGAAGAGCTTTGAAATAGGTAAACAGGATGGACTGCTTGTTAATTACGCTGAAACACATGATAACAGTAGATTGGCTTCAATATCAAACACATATGCACGAATGAGAACTGGTGTTTGCTCTCTTTTGTCAAGTAACGGTGCCTTTGGGTTTACAAATGGTGTAGAGTGGTTTGCAAAAGAAAAAATAGACGTACATGAAGCTTCTGCTTTAAATTGGGGTGCCAAAGAGAATCAGATTGATTTTATTGCAAATATAAATAATTTATTGATTTCGCATCCAGCATTTTATAGAGGAGCTACGCTTAAGTTTATAGATAATGACAATGAAAATGTAATTTCAGCTATCAGAACAGATGAGCACGAAACAAGGAAGGTTTTAATATTAATCAATTTGAACTGTGATAAAAAAAATGAAGTTAGTGTTAGTGTTACCACAGATGAATTTAATGATGATGCGTTTTATGATTTAATTTCAGGTGAAACATATGTTTTAACAAAGAGTTGTGATAAAATTAATTTTTCATTGGTGCCAGGGGAAGTAAGATGTTTTTCTTCTAATGAACATGATCTCGAAATTGTATTGAAATCTGCGTATGATGAGGTTCTTAATCCTGATAGAATCCATATCCAAAAAGCTAAAGCCCTTGCACTTTCACTTTTAAAATGGATAAATGGAAGCAGTGTTATATTTGAGCCTGAAAAGGTGGAACTTTACGCAGAAAAAATTACTAAAGATCCAGTAGATTTTTTTAAACAGCTTACCAACGATTGTACAGATGCTTCAATGATCACATGGCATTGTCCAAAAGATTTCAAACGCAAGGTAATCTTGCCTCCAAGTCATGTAATGTTGATACAATCAAAGAAACGCTTTAGGATAAAGTTTAATTCAAATGGGAAAGTAATTTCAGTAATTGACGGAATTCTATCCTGCAAGGGATATTATTTCAATTTTTTTATTCCAATTTATAATGCACCTAAAAAGCATAAACTTATCAAAATGGATGTATCTCTTTATGATAAAAAGGAATGTGAGAAAAGTACTGCTGAGCTACTTCTTCTTACGAGTGATGTTAAAGAATTGCCACAATGCTTAAGCAATGAAGATATTAGAAGAAATGGCGGCGTATTTCTTTCAACAAATGGCATTGGCGGCATGATACATTCAGATATCAGATGGGGAGAAATTTCAAGTAAGTATAATGCGGTTCTTGCCGCCAATCTTGACAAAAATGTTCCTGTTGACAGGCATATTATGTTGACAAGATTCAGATGCTGGGCAGTCGTTCAAGGAAGGTCAACAGAGTTGAAAATTGATAATACCGAGAAGTTTTTCATAAATTCGGTAAATGGAGGTACATGGCGTTTTCATGTACCAGTTGGAAATGGTCTGTATTCTGATCTCTCTATCTCCTTAAAAATGCATGAAAATAAGAATATTTCAGTGATGACAGTTTACAGGCATAAAGCTGATGGTAAATCTGATTTGTTTGATAGTAAAGAGTTACGGTTAGTAATACGACCAGACATTGAAGATAGGAGTTTTCACAATAATACTGTTATTAATAATGATTTGTATTTCAGATGGCAGTCTTCAGTTATTCCAAAGACTAAGGGATTTGATTTTAACCCTTCTGGAGCGAGGAAACTAAATATTGAATCTACATTCGGCAGTTTTGTCATTGCTCCAGAATTGCAAAAAGGTATATATCATCAAATTGAGTCAGAAAGGGGAATGGATGCATACTGTGATCTTTTCAGTCCAGGATATTTTAGGGCAGAGTTGAATGGAGGTGAATCTTTTAACCTTTTTTCGTCTATTTCCTTAATTAGTGAAACTATTATCTATGATGTGTTACATTCCTATGTGCCGACAGATATTCTAAAAGAAAGAGAAGATGATATTGAATCTATTTTTATCAATGCCGTTAAAGATTTTGTAGTCAAAAGGGATGAACTAAAAACTGTCATTGCCGGCTATCCATGGTTTCTTGATTGGGGACGCGATACGCTTATATGCGTTAGAGGCATGATTGCTGCAGGTATGACTGACGATGTTAAAAAAATATTGCTGCAGTTTGGCAAATTTATAGAAAATGGAACTTTGCCAAACATAATTCATGGCAACAGTGTTGGCAATAGAGATACAGCAGATGCACAGCTGTGGTTTTTTGTTGCATGTAGTGATTATTGCTATGTTGTCAAGAATCAGAGCATTTTGAACGATAAAATTGATACTAATCGAACACTTCTTGATGGTCTTAAATCTATAATTTCAGGCTATATTAATGGTACGCCAAATGGTATAAAAGCAGACAATGAAACAGGATTAGTTTTTACTCCATCTCATTTTACATGGATGGATACGAATTATCCAGCAGGCACTCCGAGAGAAGGTTACGCAATTGAAATCCAAGCACTTTGGCATTTTGCACTTAAATTTATTTTTAAAGTTTCTGGTGAAGGAGAATATGAGAAATTAGCCAAGAAAGTAAAATCGGCTGTTCTTAAATTTTATGTGAAAGATGAAGTTGACGAAGATAACGAAAAAACAGGTAGAATGTTTTTATCAGACTGTCTTCATTGTTCAGCCAAACAGCTTCCTGAAAATGCATTAGCAGATGACCATAATAGACCAAATCAACTGTTTGCTGTTACTCTTGGACTTGTTGAAGAAAAAAAACTTTGTTCATCAATACTAGAATCGTGTTTTGATTTAGTTATACCAGGAGCTATTAGGACTCTTGATGATAAAAAGACTATATATCAACTTCCAATTAAAAATGGTAATGCCATGCTTAATGATCCTGAAAGTCCATATTGGGGCAAATATGAAGGTGATGAAGATAATAGGCGTAAACCTGCATACCATAATGGCACTGCCTGGACATGGGTTTTCCCTTCATATTCAGAGGCTTATTATTTAACGCATGGAAGTTTTGGTAAATCGCATTCGATAAGTATTTTGTCTTCTGTTTTTGAATTAATGAAAAATGGATGTTTTATGCAGCTTCCTGAAATTTTGGATGGAGATTATCCACATAAACAGCGTGGTTGCGACGCACAAGCTTGGGGAATTACAGAAGTTTACCGTGTTTGGAAAATGTTGCATTAACTATAAGTAATAGTTATAGTAGTATTATTTCTCGTTAATTTAATCGTTGAGTTTTTAACCTAAATTTAGGTGTTTATGAATGTTTTATTTGTCTGTACAGGAAATACATGCAGAAGTCCTATGGCTGAAGGATACCTTAAGCATCTTTTAAAAGTTAATAATATAGCAAATGTTAATGTTGTTTCAGCAGGTACACACGCTCATGATGAATCTCCTGCCTCTGAAGAATCCATTAAAGCTATGAACGTTTTTGAGATTGATATCTCTGCTCATAAAAGTAAGTTAGTTTCAAAAGAAACATTAGAATGGGCTAATCTGATCGTTGGCATGACATATCTTCATGTGCAGTCAATTTTGACTCTTTTTGGTTTTGAACATAAGAAAAAGCTTAAAATTCTCCATGAGTTTGATCAGAAAAATACTGATGTCGTGGATCCATTTGGGGGAGATAAAAAGATTTATATGTCATGCTTTGAAGAGATGAAACCTGCTATTGATAATATTTTTGCAGAAATAGTAAGCATGTTGGATAAAGCAAATTAAGGAGATTGTATGTCTGGCGTTTTTAAATCATATGATATTCGTGGTATTTACGGCAAAGAATTGACACTGCCATTGGTTGAGAAAATTGGTTATGCCTTTGTTGAATTTTTGAAAGCTAAAAAAGTTGTTGTTGGAAGAGATATGCGTTCTCATTCAGGTGATGTTTTTGAAGCTCTTGCAAGAGGTATTAATTTAGCTGGTTGTGATGTGATTGATATTGGTCTTTGTTCCACTCCTATTTCTTATTTCGCGAATGGCTTTTTAGAGGCAGATGGAAGTATCATGATTACTGCATCTCATAACACAGGAGAGTGGAATGGGCTTAAAATTTGCAGAGAAAACGCTATACCTATAAGCGGAGCTACTGGAATCGCCGATATTGAAAAGAGGGTTAAAAATCTGGATATATTAAAAAAAACAGATTTTACAGGAAAAATTGTTCATAGAAATTTAAGTTTTGAATACGGCGAGCATATAAAAAAATATTCAGCAGTTAATAAAAAATTAAAGATTGTAACAGATTTTGCCAATTCTATGGGCTCTTATGAGATTGCAGGAATACGTGAGCTTTTTGACATAGTTCCAATGTATGAAGAACTTGATGGTAATTTCCCTAATCATGAGGCTAATCCCCTAAAAACAGAAACACTTGAAGAGCTTTGCAAAAAAGTAAAAGAAGTAGGTGCTGATTTTGGAGCTGGATTTGATGGAGATGCAGATAGATGTGGCTTTGTAGATGACGAAGGTAATGTTATCTCTATGGATCTTTTTACTGCTATTTTAGCACAGGATGTCTTGTCGACTGAACAAGGTGCTGTAATATTGTATGATTTAAGGAGCAGTAAGGCTGTTAAAGAGTGCATTGAACAAAATGGTGGTAAAGCTGTGATGTGCCGAGTTGGCCATGCTTTTATTAAGGCTCAGATGAGAGAATGTGGAGCAATATTTGCAGGCGAGCTTTCAGGACATTATTATTTTAAAGAAAATTATACAGCCGAATCTCAAGCATTGGCGATGTTAAGATTTGCTAATATTATTTGTAAAACCGGTAAATCTTCATCTGAACTTTTAAAACCACTTAGAAAGTATTTTGGAAGCGGCGAGATAAACTCTCATGTGTCTGACAGTTCAAAAATATTGAAAAAAATAAAAGACAAATACGCATCAGGTAATTCATATGAATTGGATGGTTTGACTGTTGAATATGATGATTGGTGGTTCAATGTTAGATCCTCCAATACCGAACCTCTTTTGAGGCTGAATGTAGAAGCCGATACAGAATCTAAAATGCTTTCCAAACGTGATGAACTATTATCAATAATAACTGATGTTACGTAAAATCAAATGTTTTTTAATACCTAAAAACCATTGAAAATGAAAAAAAGTTTATTTGTTCTCCATACTCATACGCTTTGGGATTTAGGTATTGCACAGCATTGCTCCACACTCAATTATAAAAATTACAGGGCACAAATTTAACATACTTTAAGTATACATTGCGAAGAAAAAATAAAAACTTTCAATTATTTCGTATTTAAAAATCTTATGAGTATAATTATGCACATTCCTGAATTTGAGAGAATCTTTGTTTTTGGCGACAGCTTGATGGACAATGGAAACAGAAGAGAGCTTGAGAAACAACATTCAAATAGGAAGATAGCAGAAGAACCTTACTGGAATGGGAGGTTTACCAATGGATATAATGCACCAGATTATCTCTTGCTATTTTTAGAGGAAATATACAAAAATTTGAATGATAAGTTAAAAATAAAACTTATTAATAAAGCTGTTGGCGGGGCTACGACAAGAGGATATGGTGAGGGAAAAAGCTATGTGCCAAGTATTATAAAACAGGTAAAAACTCATATTAAAAGCAATGGCAGCTTTTCTGATAGAGACCTAATTATATTTGGGGGAGGTGGTAATAATTTTAATTTTGGATTATCAAAATTGAAATTAAAGTACCTTTTTGGTATAGCAGAAGATTACAAAAAAACGCTGGATATCCTTATAGGCTCAGGAGCTAAAAATATTCTTCTTTATAATGTTCCTGATATCTCTCATACTGTGATTTTTAATTCTCATACAAATTTTGTTTCAAAATATGCTTTTAAAGGACTTGGTAAAGTTGTAACTTTTTTAACTAAAAACATTAATCATAAGATTGATAGATATGTACTGCGGGAAAAAAGTGAAATAAACGTTTCAATTATAGACGTTTTTAACCTTATGAAAATAATGGCTCAATCACCTGAGGAATTTGAATTCAAACCTATACATCATTGTATGATTAGGGATTTCGGTATTGGTGGAAATGAAAAAGTGAAAGAAAAAAACAGAAAGATAAAAACTTATGAAGATGAATACAGCTACTTTTTTTTCGATTTTCTCCATCCTAGTACCCATGCACATTGTATTGTGGCTAAGATAGTTTTGAATATGTTGGCAGACGGCATGAAACACATTAAATATCCTAACATGCACCACCACCATCATGTGAATGTAGACACCCTAAACCGTTACATAAAAAATGTAGAATCCAGATTAAACATCTCAATCAAAGAAATCTCCAATCCTGCATCCCACACCGTATAGCCTTTATATACTCATACGCTTTGAGATTTAAGTAGTGCACAGCATTGCTCCACACTCAATTATAAAAATTTCACGGCATAAGTTTAACATACTTTAAGTATGTAATTCAAAATTTTAAATAGAAAATTCTCTTTCTAGTTTGTCTGCTTGGTTGTTTTTATTGGAGTTTTTGTAAAGTATATTATGAAAAATAAGTTTATTTTTGGTTTCTTACAGTTTTGTTATTTATAAATAAAAAATAGAGGTAAAAATGTCAAACGAATTTTCCTATCTCTCAGAGATTGCCAATACTAAAGGTAATCTCATTAAAGGGTTGCAGTTCATTCATGAGCATGAAGGGTATCTCTCTGATCAGGCTATTGAAGTGTGCTCCAAATATTTTGATGTTCCTGAATCCGAAGTCGAAGGAGTGGTCTCTTTTTACGCTCAATTTAAACGTGCAAAACCAGGCAAATATAAAATTTGCGTTTGTGACGGTACCGCATGTCATATTAAAGGGGCGACTCTTATAATGGATTGGGTTGCTGGTGAACTTGGGATTAAGTGTGGAGAAACAGATATTAATGGTCTTTTTTCGTTGGAATCAGTAGCATGTCTGGGATGCTGTAGTTTAGCTCCTGTCTTAAGTATAAATGGGCAAGTATTTGGCAATCTTGACAGAAAAGGAACAATTAAAATTTTAAAGAACTTTAGAACTCAAGGATAACTCATGTCTGAAATAAAAAAAATAAGAGTTGGTGTCAGTTCTTGTGGACTGGCAGCTGGGGCGGAAGAAGTGCTGGCCTTTTTTAAAAAAAATACAGATATTCCTATAGAAGGAGTAGGGTGTATAGGGCATTGTTATGCTGAACCACTTATTGAGGCTGTTACTGATGATGGTGGCTATTATTTCGGAAATGTAAAGCCAGATAAAAAAACGCTTGATCAGATTTTAGCTCTTGATGGCACTAGAATGTTAAAAATGAGAAAGGAAAGAACAGTTAAAGAGGCTTTGAAAGTTACAAAGTTGATTGGGCTTTTTACTCCAACTGATATTGAAAAATATATTGAACTGGGTGGTTTTACTGGGTTAAAAAAAGCACTTTCAATGCAGCCCGAAGCTGTTGTTAATGAAGTTAAACTATCTGGTTTGAGGGGCAGAGGCGGCGGCGGTTTTTCAACTGGAATGAAATGGTCATTTCTAGCTGGCAAAAAAGATGCTGAGCATAAGGTTCTCATCTGTAATGCCGACGAAGGCGACCCTGGTGCATTCATGGATAGATCACTGATGGAGTCGCTGCCTTATCAAGTTTTGGAAGGTATGCTGATATGTGCACATGCTACAGGCGTTACAAAAATTTTTATATACTGTAGAGCAGAATATCCTATAGCTATCAAGCATTTAAAAATTGCTATTACTGAAATGAAAGCCCGTAAACTTAATATAGTAAATGGGCGTGAGCTAAGTATTGATATTAAAGAGGGAGCAGGGGCATTTGTATGCGGTGAAGAAACTGCGTTAATTCATTCACTTGAAGGAAAACGCGGAATGCCGCGTTTTAGACCTCCTTTCCCTACTGATAGCGGTTATAATGGTTACCCTACAATGATAAATAACGTAGAAACTTTTGCAAATGTTCCTTTGATTATAAATGAAACTGCTGAAGAATACTGCAAAATAGGAACAGGGAAAAGCAAAGGCACAAAACTTTTTGCTCTTGCTGGGGACGTTAAATATCCTGGATTAGTCGAAGTTCCTATGGGAATAACAATTGGCGAGATTGTTTATGATATTGGTGGCGCAGATCCGAGCGAAGTTAAAGCGGTTCAAACAGGAGGTCCTTCTGGAGGCTGCATTCCTGCGGAGCTTTTTAATACGCCTGTAGATTATGATTCGTTGAATTCGCTTGGTGCGATAATGGGGTCAGGAGGAATGATTGTTATAGGTAAAAACAGATGTATGGTTGAAACTGCAAGATATTTCTTAGACTTTACGCATAGAGAATCTTGTGGGAAGTGTACGTTCTGTAGAATCGGTGCAAAAAGGATGTTTGAAATTCTTGAAAAAATTACACATGGACATGGAGAAAACAGTGATCTTGATTTTCTCGTAGAAATGGGAGCTAAGGTAAAAAAAGGGTCATTGTGCGGTTTGGGTCAAACAGCCCCAAATCCTGTTCTTGCCACTCTTCGCTATTTTCGCGATGAATATGAGGCACATGTTAATAAAAAACAGTGTCCAACGCTGGAATGTAGTGCTCTTGTAGACGTTCAACTGCATCAAGATAAGTGTATTAAATGTAATTTGTGTATAAAAACATGCCCTGTAAATGCTGTTAGTAAGGATTTTGTTATAGACAATACTCTTTGTACTAGATGTAACAGTTGTATAGAAGTTTGTCCTAAAAAAACAATATCTAGAGTTCCTCATCAAGAAATGGCATTGAATTAGAATTTTGTGAAAGCTAGTTGAAAATCTGGAGCTGTTTTCAAATCAAATGTTTTTTATAATGGCTTCACTATAAGAGGTTGATAAAGATTATGAGTAATTTAATAAATTTTACAATTGATAATAAACAGATGTCGGTTGGAAAGGGTAAAACAATCCTTTATGCAGCGACTCAAGCTGGAATTGAAATTCCTACGCTTTGTTATAATTCAAAAATTTCAAAAACTACATCATGTTTTGTATGTGTAGTTAAAGATAAAATAACAGGAAAATTTTTGCCTTCTTGTGCATATGAACCTTCAGAAGGACAGCAAATTGAGTCTAATACAGAAGAAGTAAAAGATATGAGAAGGACAGCTTTGAATCTTTTACTTTCCGATCACACTGGAGATTGTGAAGCTCCATGTACAATTTCCTGTCCAGCTCATGCAAATGTAGAGGAGTATGTGAGAGAAGGGAAAAATGGTAACTTTTTAGAGTCATTAAAAATTATAAAGGAACGTATTCCTCTTCCAATGTCTATAGGAAGAGTTTGTCCGAGGTTTTGCGAGAAAGATTGCAGACGAAATGTAAAAGATACAGCTGTGGCTATTAATGAATTTAAGCGTCTTGCTGCTGATCTTTATTATGGTGAATATGTAGAAGAATGTAAGCCTTTTACTGGTGAAAAAGTGGCTATAATAGGGGCAGGACCTGCAGGGTTGGCAACAGCTTATTATTTAAGGTTGAACGGTGTGCAGTCTGATTTGTATGAGAAACAACCAGAAATAGGGGGAATGCTTCGTTACGGGATACCTGAGTACAGACTGCCAAAGGGAATTTTGGACAAAGAACTTTCACATTTTAATAAACTTGGCGGAATTAATATTTTTTGCGGAAAAGAGGTTGGCAAAAATGCAGCTTTATTTGACTTAAAAAATAGATATGATGCAGTTGTTGTTACTATAGGATGTTGGAAATCTTCTCCTATGCAGATAGAAGGTGAAAATTTGGCTGACGATGGTATCGTTTGGCTTGAAAAAGTTGCGCTAAATGACTGGAAAGGCGAAAATCCAGGAAAAGTTATTGTTATAGGCGGAGGTAATACCGCAATGGATTGCTTAAGAACATCAGTTCGTCTTGGAAGTAAAGATGTGACATGTTATTACAGAAGAACTGAAAAAGAGATGCCAGCCGAAAAAATTGAAATTAAAGAGGCAAAAGAAGAGGGAGTAAAATTTGAGTTTTTAGTTGCACCTTTAAAAATTTCGAAAAGCAATGGAAAGTTGATTTTGACTTCAATAAGAATGGAACTTGGTGAACCAGATGCTTCAGGCAGAAGAAAGCCTATTCCTGTGAAAGGATCTGAATTTGATGTTGAAGCCGACTGTATAATTGCTGCAATTGGGCAGAAGACATCTGCATTCCAAGGTTTAAAAATAAATAAATGGGGCGATGTAGATGTCAACCAAAAAAATCTTGAAGTTGAAAATATGATTTATTCAGCCGGAGATTGTGTGACAGGTGCAGCCACAGTAGTTGAAGCAGTTGCTGGCGGTTATAAAGTAGCCATGTCAATTATTGATAAGTTGGCAGGAAAAGAACACGCCGAACCACCTGTTATAAATGTATCAAGGGGACATTGGAACTCTTTAAAAGAAGACGATTTGGTTTTTCTTAAAGAAGTTAGCCAAAAAGAAAGATTGACTCTTCCGCATATTTCTAATGAAGATAGGAAAAACAGTTTTAAAGAAGTAACTGGAACAGCTTTGAAGGATGATGTGTTGAAGGAGGGCGAACGCTGCATTGAGTGTTCATGCACTGCAAAACATACATGCAAGCTTAAAGAACATGCTGAAAAAAATGGAGCAACACCCGATGCTATTAAAGGAGCAAAAAACATTATAAAATATGACGTCAGACATCCTGCTATAATATTTGATGGCAGTAAATGTATAAAGTGCGGAGTATGTGTAAAAGTATGTTCGGAAGTTGTGAATAAATCTTTGATAGGATATAAAAAACGCGGATTTGGGACAGAAATAGGAACTGCCTTTGGCAAAGCACTTCCTGTGTTATGTGAAGAGTGTATGAAGTGCGTGGAAGAATGTCCTGTAGGAGCTTTAGGTAAAAAAGAAAAAACTGAATAAAAACAGCACACAAAATATTCAGATTTAGGTGGCTTTTAGCCACCTTTTTTATTGAGTTAAAAAAAGAAAAACTTAACGTCTTAATTGTTAATAAGTTCAAAGTACTAAGATTTACTTCTTTTCAGCTGGGATATAAGTAATAAGACCATTTTTGTATGTCATTTCCCGTAATTCATATCTGGAAACTCTAATATTTACAATAAAATCATTAACAGAAAGCATCAATATTTAAGAATTGTATCCTGTTTTGGTTGACAGTGTCCAATTAGGGTCAATTTGATATATTCTGAACATATTTCTGATTTGTCTGCTTTTTGCTCCTATTATCCTTTTTTCTAAATTAAACCATTTTCCTATTTTTCGTACTGCTATATGTGGCTCTGAGATTTATCAACTAAAAAGTTTATCATTCCAAGTGTGTGCATTATACTTGACCGTCAAGTTTTCTGTGCATGCCGTTTAATATAACGTGAGTTCGACTAAAAAAAATAAGCGAAGGTGTTAACTTCTTATCCTTGAAAGAAAAAGAAAGTTGGAGTTATTAAAAATGTCGAGTACTAAGATTTTTTTCATATATTCAACTTCTTTCTTAATATCTCCAATTTCAAACACAAATAGTGTTCATTACCTATTTTTTCATAACGTAGGAGTATAATTACCGAATTTATGAGCTCAACTCAATGATTTAATCAAATCGTAGTAGTGCCTTAAATTCTTTATATCCATTATCTAGTAGAAGTTTATCTTCTATAGTATAAATAGATTTACTTACCATATATTTATATGCCATATCAATATTATTAAATCTAATACATTCTGTATAAAAATAATCTTAGTACTCGACAATAAATTTAAATTGAGGCATTGAAAAAGTTGAGGCTAAGAGATATAGAGCATATTAAAAACTTTAACCAAAAAGGAAAAATATGCT
>ORMF010978728.1_pt1 | contig 49886 bp, 51 predicted proteins | sample 1779871 | NCBI WGS metagenome assembly ORMF01 (sample SAMEA104232316, study PRJEB22302) | groundwater metagenome | biome: forest; feature: aquifer; material: groundwater | place: USA | collected 2011-08-07 | depth 5.4 m | reverse complement strand
CATAAAAGATGTTTACGCGCCGAAGCGCTTCATCCACCACGCGGTATCGCTCGATCAGGCTTTCGCCCATTGTCGAATATTCTCGGCTGCGGCCCCCCGTAGGGGTATGAGCCGTGTCTCAGTCTCATCGGTGGGGGTCACCCTCTCAGGTCCCCTAAACGTCATAGCCTTGGTGAGCCATTACCTCACCAACTAGCTGATATTACGCAGGCCGCTCCAGAAGCGATAAATCTTTACTCTTGCGAGACCATCGGGAATTGCACCGTCTTTCGACGGAATATGCCCGACTTCTGGGTACGTTCCTACGTGTTACTACCTCGTCTGCCACGGGTCTAAACCCGTTCGACTTGCATGCCTTATCCATACCGCCAGCGTTCACCCTGAGCTAGGATCAAACTCTCAATTAAAGATGTTTGAACTTTAGTTCAATATTACTTTTTTAGGATGTTCTGCAGTACCTGCCACATCTCGGTAGACCACGCGGGGCGTGGCTTGGGAGAGTGGAGACTCTACAGAACAATCAATCGCTAATTGCTTAGCAATCGATTGGACGGAACAAAAGAATGTGCAATTTCTCTTATTGAGAAATTGCATCCTGCGAAGCTCCGTTAGGAGCGGAGCAGGATCCTTGTTCCGCTTACTTTTCTTGCTTGCCTGCCCTTCGTAGCCACGTTTGACGTGGCGAAGTAGGGCTTGTGTGTGTTTTGTGTTGTTTTACCAATGACCAACTATAAGTTGGTCGATGCGTACAATCTTCAATATTCTTATGTCAATGTTCGTTCCGAAGGCTTTCATATAAGTATTTCGGCTTGTCCTGCGAAGCCTTGTCCTTCGAAGCTCGTGAGAGCGAAGTAGGATCGGCGAAGCAGGAGGCATCACTTTTGTACGCCATGCCTACTGCGCTCCACAAGTGGAGCTACGAAGGCCAGCGCAGGAGCGATGGTCAGAGGAGTATATAGGCAGGGGTATTTTGAGTCAAGCTGCCGTACGCAGTCTTATGCTGCCAATCAACACCGGAGGTGTTTGTATACTTCCGCCTCACTTAGTCCACACTTGGCAACCAGGTAGTCCTCCACAAAATCTTTCAACAACGCTCTATTTATAGGAGAGTGCCGAGGGATTTCAGAACAATGCCCCGTCGCTACATGTTCTACTTTCCAATGTTTTGTCCCCTCCTTGTCCTTAAACCCGCCGATCTTTTTGAGTGCCTGCCAAACGTCCTGCGGCTTACAGTTGGCAAGCTTAGGTCTGCCGCCCGAAGGTTTAGCCACAGAGGTCTTTTAGCCTACCAATTCGGGCTTCCGAAGAGCTAGGGTTGTTTTCTTTCCACCTTTCTTTTGCATCGCGGACAGCTGGTTAAAGAATTCTTCCCACCGCAAGTGATTTTCGGGAACAGGCAGGTAAAAACCTACTTGTTCTCTAATTTTTTCCGGTACGTCAAAGTGGGTCTGAACGGCATCATTGATCATCACGACAAGTTCGTTGATATTTTCAGCTTGGGTATAACAATTGGAAAGTTCCCCGTCAGGCGTCGTTATTTTTGCCCAAAAACTCCCGTCTTCGTTTTTGATAGTGACGTTGATCCTATCGGGGAGCTTGGCCCTATATTCTTTTATTTGTTGCTCTTTTTTCATATAGATACCGACGCTAGACTTATATACCATCTTACGCCCGATGTACGGTGTTGGATGAGCATCCTAACAGAATTTGGGGAAAAACACTATGAATGGACCCGATCTCAACGATCCTTTAGAGCCTTTGAACATGTTGAATTGCCGCATGACTTCTCAATTACGAGGAGTGCCATATGTATCTGAACTTATGCAGCAACCTACATCTAAATGAAGAAGCTGTCTGCAGGGAGTGAGAATGTGGAACTTGGCCCTCGTTCCACTTAGCTCGACTTTGGACATCGAACTACCGCGCGTCTCACCTCCTGCGCACAGCTCCCGTCGGGACTTCGTGTGAAAGAACTCAACTACTCCCCCACTTCTTCGGAAACGGGGGTTTCGTTGTTGGGGATGTGCGTCTTGGCAAACACGTGGGCGGCCTTGAGCACTGTGCGCCAGTCGTCGTTCAAGGTGTCATCAGTAGCCATTCGGAAGAAGACGTCCTCGGGGATTGTGATGGTCATTTTGCCCTTAACGATAGCCTGTAGGTGGAAATCCGGGTCAGCGAACTCCTGCATAACCCTCCCTTTACGCACAGCATCTCGTGTTTTCAACTCCATCTTCGGCCTCGGGTGTACACGCGGATCGGTGCGAGGGACATGCTCCTTACGCGTGGCGGTGCGCTCTTTCAACCCGGCGATCTCGCACAGTCGAAGAAACACGGGAACGGCCGTTTCCACAATGCGGGGGGTTGCCGAATACAGCACGCGAAACTCATCCGCTAGGTCTGCACGAGGAAGATTGTGAGGATCTTTTACCGACTCAAAGAGTTTAGAGTAGGACGACAGGACGATTTCTTTGAACGCCTGCTTACTCTTCTCCTCCGACTCAAACCGTAGTTTCTCCATCAGTGGTGTAGGCTCGCCTTTGTCGTTGATAGCGCCGAGGAATTTAAGAGCGCTGACCGCAAGCGCTGCATCCGAATTATTGAAACCACGTCCGGCGAATACCGCCGTAGAAACCGATGACATTGTGCGCGTCTTCACGAGCTCTAACACCTTATTCAACTTCGCCACGCTAAGGTAAGGAGGTGGCACGGTGCCGCGTTCTTCGTTGTTCATAGTTTGTAGAATACGAGATTCCCAAAGATTTGCAAGTCCCCAAAACACCAAATAATATATCTCGTCAGTATTTTGGCTCTATTTATAGGTTTATTATTGGTGCCTAAATACACTCAACAATATGGGCTCTAAAAGTCAATACCATGGTATGGGATTTTTCCACAGCGAGTTTATTTCTATACTTTATAAACCTAGCCTCGTAGGACGGTACAGATACATGGAAAAAAATTTGAGACCTCAGTAGAGTTCACAGACGCAAGAGTCAGAGGTCAAATTAAAGCACCCTTCTCGCCTGCAGGGGAAACGGGGGTCCGACCCACAAAAAAGCAAAGGATGTGGGGAAATTCTTTGGGGTCGGGGGCAGATTCGGACTACCCTTTTCGGGCAAAGGATGAGCAGGGGGAGGAGACGGCGCCCGGTAGCGTTTTCCAAAAAAGAAGGGTCGCCGAAAGGGACCCTTGCTTCCTAGTGCGGCTTCGCGCCGCTTACGGATACTGGTTGTTGTAGAGACCGGCCACCTTGCGCCCGTACCGAATGCAGGCGTGTGGATGGAATGCATCGTTGCTTTTCCTCCTGCCGCCGGTTTCGATGTCGGTACAGGGGCGATAGCCCAGCTGGACGAGCGGCCGAAGCATGTGCGTGACGTTGTTTTCGTTGAGCCCACCCGCAACAACGAGGCCAAGGTCGGGATTTTGCTCCTCGATGCACCGCAAACATTCGGCGGTGAATGGAATTTTCATCTCCCGTCCTCCTCCAGCGCTCAGGTCGACGATGGCGTAATGGATGAGGGGGCCGTACTCCCGAAGCCTCAAGGCCAGCGTATCGAGATCCTCGTCGACTTGCGAGAACACGCGCCGGTTGAGCTGGAGCACGATAGTCCCTTTGCCTGCAGGCGCCCAGGATTTATAGCGCTCAAGGAGACTAGGGTCGGGCAAGCCGGAGTCGAGGTTGAGTTGGAAGCCACCGCAGCCCGCGCCGACGAGTTCCTGCTCTTCCCGCATTTCGTCCAAGAGCTTCAGGGAATTCCACGGACACATATGCACGAGATTGAGAGTACCGTCGATGCCGTCGAAGAAATTTCTCCGCACTTCCTTCACGGGATAGCGGTTGGGAGGGCTATTCGGCTTGCCTGCGAGGAGACCGAGCATGACGCGATAGCCGATGTTGGACAGGCCTGTGGCGACACGAGCGGCATTTGCCTTGCTGTCGGGTCCGGTGATGCCGATGTAAAGATTTTCTGGCCGCATGGCCTCCTATCCTTTCTGCAGTTCAACGGATTGGAACAAGAACGGCCATGATTGTACTATAAAATCTTACGGTTAGAAAACGATGTAAGGCACCATTGAAATTCTTTGGGGTCGGGGGCGGATTCGGACTCCCCTTTTCGCCTGCCTGCCGGCAGGCAGGGGCAGGTGCCAACATGTCGTTGAACGGAACGGGGGTGAGTATATTCAGGCGGCGCAATCGTTTGGTACAATTTTGACAATGGGGTCAAAGGATTTTGACGCATGGAATGAGGTTAAGAAGAAAACACAAAAGGTTGAGTTTACCGATTATGTCCATGCGCGCGAGGTATGGTGGTGTTCCTTGGGTGTGAATCTCGGCTCTGAACAGGACGGCCAGCGCGAATCATATGAACGTCCGGTCCTCGTCATCAGAAAATTCAACAAGGACATGGTGCTCATTGTGCCCGCCACAAGCCGACTTAGGCAGACGTCGTATCATGTCAGTTTTATCCACGAAGGCGGCACGTATGGTGCTGTTATTTCGCAGATCCGCCTCATAAGTACCAAGCGTCTCAAGCGGAAAATATTCCGAATGGATAGCGATACGTTTGCAAATATTGTCCGGGCAATTCAACACATGGTCGCAGACGAAAAGGATACATAAAAACGATCCCCCGCTTTCGCGGGGGTCTCGGAGGCCACACGGCCATAGTGGTGCCATCGTACACCCAGCAGATTAATTGTCAATGAATGACTGTGTGTATGGGAAGCGGGGACAGGCACAACATAGAAATTCTTTGGGGTCGGGGGCGGATTCGGACTATTCTTTTCGCCTGCCTGCCATGCCTGCGCAGGCAGGGGCATGCGATCGCATCCAAGAATTGACGCTTAATTACACTTCCCTAAACAGAAGATCATCAGATTCGATGAACGTACGAGTATAGTCAACCACAGTTTTCACGTCGTATGGCTTGCAGCTATAGATGTCTGCCGTAAAGAAAGACGCTTCTGAAAATGCGTAGACATGACAACCCGATTCTTTCCACGCAATAAAGCCATTGAGATCTACGAGCTGAACTTCGGGGTGCGATCTATCGTCTGGCGGCCAACAATACGGTCCTGCAAATACGGTCATGCTCAAAAGCTGAGATAGAGTGGCCAGGTATTCTTTTATGCTGTCGCTATTTAATTTTGCTTTGAAGTGTCCTTCGATAACGAGTCGTTGGCGAAACACTCGCGGTTCAATGTCTTCCATGTTTTCAGTATAGCAAGAGTGAGCAAACCGTGGCAGATAGCATTTGGAGACGCATCAGGAAAGGTTTTCACCTTTGCTTACTGCGTCGCTCGGAAACGAAAGCGAGCTTTCGCTTCTCTCACTATCCTCGCAAGATAAAAACACCAATTAATTACGGTAGTCCGCCCTCGAGCTTGTTTGTCAGGAATCGCACATCTCGAAGCCTGCGGCCATGTCCCGTCCGAGCACGAAAAGTCATTAATGCAGAATTCAGCCTTTATTGTCCGCGTAGTTTTGCCAAGAGGCCTTGGACAGCGGTCAGTACATTCGCGATAGCAGAAAGGGATGATTTCGTCGACTGGTCGCTCTGCGCAAGGGACTGGGTGGAGCCATCGCCCTCGTACGAAACGGTATTGGTGGTGTCGGTTTCGAGCACATTGATAATCGGCCATACGGTATAGAAAGAAATGCCGCTGCTGTTTTTGACGCGCTGGTACGTTTTTTTGCAGAAGTCCAGGAGCTGTGGGTCAAGTTGTCGCACGAGGCAGAAATAAATATCGTTACTCTGATCCTGCAGTTTTACGGGAGAAACCGTGTCGATGATATCAAGTGCGGCCTCTCGTGCAGTGGCTTTGAATGAGGCGTTGTTGGTCGCAAACCCAGCCCGTGCGAGTTCGTAGAGCGGGAAATGGATGTGCGCTTCGTAGTCATTCGTCGCGTGATACACATAGTCGAGATCGGTGTAGCCGTAATTCCTCGCCTCCAAATTACCCGCGACGCCGAGCATGGCGTAGTAGCCAATGTTGCTGAATGATCGCTCCACCGTGCCACCCGAACCATCGGGGAAGGTGTACGAGCTGTAGGGACTGCCCACGCCGCCAAGCGTCATCGCAAGGCCCATGCCTGAGGTTGAATTGACGGCGAAGTAGCCCGGATCATCTGCAAAGTAGTGGTAACGAATAACTAATTGATCAGCGACTTTTGAGGGACTAAAGCGTGAACCACCGACGGTGTAGGTAGAGGCGATTTCATAGGGACCGTACGAAGCTGCTTTTGCGCGAATCTGCTGCTCAGTAGCCAGATCGTACTGCCTAAACTCCTGCGGCCAAAATCCGCCGTTCCAAAAAGCGCTGCCGTTGATGAAGGCGGTGAGGTACTTAGGGTCGTGCGTTGCGATGTAGGCATCGGCGATTGCGGTAAGCGCTTCGTAGGAGGCGTAGACGGTGGGGGCTGATGCAGGTGAGCACGTGCCATTATCCCAAGCGTCCCAGGGCGAGCCGAAGGGGTTCCAGCCAATGCGGCCGGGAGTAGTGTCGTTGTAGAAGTAGGTGGCATTGGCGTTCTCGATGAGGTAATCGGCGAGTGAGAGAAACTTGGCGCGCAACTGACTGCTGAGAGCAGGATACTCGGGATCGCCCTTGGTGATGATACTGCCGGATCGGAAGAGTTCTGCGGCGCGGGCAATGTCGGGCCAGTCGCGAGGGCCTTGATAGTATTGTATGGTTACGCTGCCATTGCAGGTGCTTGCACCCGCAGTTGTGCCGAGTGGCACATTCAAAAAAACGTTGTCAAAACTGTTGGGGCCGATGAGCTGCTCCACAAGGTACTGGCGAATTTGCGGGTACGTGTCGGGCAGCGCGTATGTGGATTCCTGCGTTCCCGCAAAGTGAGCAGAAGTCTGGGAGGGGTTTTGTGATGGCGAAAATGTTGATGGCGACAAAGACGATGGTGAGCCAGTCGGCTGCACGCTCGAGTGCTGAGAAGAACGTGCGGCAACGAGTACCGCCAGCTGAGCTTTTAATTTTAGAATCAGAGCAAGAAGTGCTTGCACTCTAGTTGAAGTATTTGAAGTTGGTGTTGGCGTCGCCACCCCTAAATTAGCGGCTTGGAAGTACCCCGAAGCAGCAAGGTTGGCGGGAGTGGAAGGAGGTGGAAGAGTGGACGCATGCGCGTTTCTTCCTAAAAAAAGAAAAAGTGTTAAGAGCAAACACGCGCTAAGCATGATGACGGACCCTGTTCGACCGTGCAACAGCAGTGATTTCATATAATGGACATTATACCGCAAGTAAACACATCGGTATTCCATTGTGCAGAAGTGGCGCCAGATAGCATTTGGAGACGCATCACAAAAACGCCAATGAATGACGGTAGTCCGACCGCGAGTTTGTTTTATTTACCCTGACAGGATCCAAAGGGTAGCGTGGTATGCTTTTAGGATGGCAATCATTCAGCACAGGATTGGTTCGAAAAATCCCATCCTTCGGTATCTCGTTGCCACACCCCTGACCTGGCTCATGATCGTTCCGGTCGTTATTACTGATATTTTTCTTGAGCTCTATCATCGAATTGCGTTCCCGATATATGGCATCCCCTATGTAGAGCGCTCGCACTATATCCGTATTGTTGATAGAGAAAAACTTCCGTATCTGACGTGGTACGAGAAAATTGGGTGCGCGTATTGTGGCTATGTGAATGGCTGGCTCCACTATGCGTCCACAATTGCAGGAAGAACGGAGAGTTACTTTTGTGCAATCGCACATCTCGAAGAGCGCGGCTACGTCCCCTCCGAGCACGAGAAGTCATTCGTGAAATATGGTGATGAAGCAGCGCTCCGTAAGCGCTACGCGACGCATGAGCTCACATACGGCACACAGGATCAGGTATCTGAAAACTAAACAGAGTCTGACAGCGCTTTTCGCTGATAGGTCTATAGCTAAAAACAAAACAACCGTCGAGTAGTGCGACGGTCGGGTTTGGTGAACGGTGCAGCATCAATTGCTGCGAAATGTGCTTGCTCTCGAGAATGATCGACGGCGAGACTTCCAATCTCGCCGTCATCCCACCATACAGACGGAGTGCCGTCCAGCGCTCGGGCGACCGAGACGTTCAGATCAGGTGGCAGGCTGCCCTCCGGTGATATACGCCTCGAGCTGCCGGGCGCGATACGCGACATCATCGAGCCGCGCCTTGGTTATATCGCCGGTCGAGATGACCCCGGCGATTGTGCCGTCTTCATGGAGCACCGGCATGTGCCGGAACCTCCCATGACTCATTCGCCCCTCCATGACTTCCGCATCATCATTTGGCCCGCAGGTCACCACTTCTTTGGTCATCAGTTGCTCCACCGGCAGCGCCAGCGCGTCTGCGCCATGTTGGGCAATTGCCCTTGTGGCGTCGCGCTCCGTGATAATGCCTGCGAGACGCTCTTTCTTATGAGCGCCCTCCCCGATCGGCTCGACCACGAGGACCGAACCGATCCCGTTCTCCACCATCGTTTGAACTGCGAGGTGGAGGCTAACGTTTCCGGTTACAGTAATCGCTCCCCTTCCGGTTGTCCGGAGGAGTCGATTTACAGCGATAGCCATTGGCGTTCCCTCAAAGTCCAGTGTTGACCCTGCCCTAAGACAAGGTTCTCCCCTCAGGAGTTTTCAAACACTACTGCCTCACAGCACCCGCGGTCAAGCGAACCGTTCGAGGGCGCGCCAATATTGGTACAATGCGGGGATGAATTCCATATGGAAGAAGCCGAGTGCCTGGATACCCCTCGCGCTATCGATCGGTATATTGGTGATGGAGTTTTCCTTTTTAGTTTTCGCCGACCCAGCCCAGCCGCAGGCCGATGAGGGCGTGGCCGCTCACCTCTTCCAGCTGTGGCTCGTCGCAGAATTTTTCTTGGTAGGATTCTTCGCCTTCAGATGGGTGCCGCAAGCGCCGCGGCAGGCACTCCCGATCCTCGCGCTCCAGGTCGCCCTCGTCCTCGCTGGCATGTTCCCCGTCTTCTATTTCCATCTGTAGCTAAATAGGACGCGCCGGCACAAGGTCGGCGCGTGGATCCCATTCAGAACTGGCCTACATTGAGGGCGGTCTACCTGATCGGCCAAAGGCACTCGGTCGGTGGGCCAGAAAGATAGGCAGCAGAGGGTACGCCGCACTCGGTGTTGTCTCTGGCGATATCGATCGCTTCAGCCTTCGCCCTCTCCAGATCCGGGTAGGAGCCATGTTCCCTCGACTCGATGCGAACGAACCAATCGCTTCCCGGGTGCTCCTTTAGAACATAGATGTCCGTCATGTGCTTCCTCCCATCGAGGCGGGTTTGAACGGTGCCTCTAAGAGAGAAGTGTATACCTCATTTCGATTAATCAATCATGCACAGTGCGTATCTAAAAAACGAGGGCCGCCGGCAGTGTGCGCGGCGGCCTTTCGGAGGTTCAGCCTGGTCTGGGGTGCTCCCGCACGATGATGCTGCAACCGCACGGACCGTGAATATCGAACAGTATTTTGTACGCGCACAGCACATGTATTGCAGAAGATTCCTCAGGGGTACACGCACGATATCGGCCAAGATTATCCGGCCACGACGACGTGGGGTAGGCCATCTGGTAAAACCAGAGCGCTCCTCTCTTATCGCGAACGACCCACAGACGCCCGGGTCCACTCCCAGGATGGCGAGGACGAATGAGCGCCTTAATCTCGGCGGCCGTGCGGTAGTTCTCTAGGATCGCCGCGTGTTCGGGATCGATCTGCAAGTTCGCCGCTTTGCCGCCCGCTTCCATATACCGGCGTACGTCGACCATTTCCCCTCCTCAAAGATCATGAACGAAAAACCCCGCTCAGTGCGGGGCCTTTGGTTTTTCGTTCGGTTGGAATTTACCGACGCGCCAAAGACCCCGTCAGAGCGACGAGGATGACGCGAAGGATCGAAGCGAATTGCTTCATACGCTGAATGTAGCAAAGCAAGAAGAGCTGTCAACCGCCACAGATGAATACACTAAAGTTGCGCTATAGCGTAGGTTAAGTGTATGTGAGAAATTAGGAGAACGTTGGAATATGAAAAGAAAGAACGGCGGGGTGGAGTCATCCGAATGGAATCATCCATCTGCCCGCCGCCCAACGAAACCGAGATCGATCTTAAGCGAGCGCCGCCGTGAACTCCGCTTCCACGTCCGCAAGTCGTGACCGGATATTGGTTATCTCGGCTTGCAGATAGACCAGCCTGTCCATCAGCTTCACCGTCGTATCGAACGCCTGGCGCTCAATCGTCCCGGGCGGTGCGAAAGCGTTCAAAAGGTGCGTCTTCTCGATCGAAACCTTGCCGCGAAGGTTGATGCCCGGCAGTGGTTCGCCTTCGCACCCAAGTCGCACGCTCCAGAACCGGAAACCGTCGTAATGCAACCAGCGCACGAATTGCAGGTTGAATTCGTAGGGGAAATCCTGCATGATGAATCGCCTGTCGCGCAGAAGGTCGTTCACCTTTTCATGCACCGCGCTCAGCGGTAAGCGAGTGAAGTCAATGCCGGTACGGCGCAAATCGATGCAGGGCGGGTACCAATCATTCCCTAGAAGCTGATCGAGGAGGCGAACCATGCGCGATGGGGCGATGAATTGGTCTTCGTGTAGCACGCCCAATGGCAACGTGCCGCCAAGTATCCTACTGCCCGGAAGTGGGAGCAGTTGGACATGGCAATACTTTTCCCGACAGCTATCGAGCAGCCGTTTTACCCACGTTTCGAGGTCAATCATCACCCATCTCCAGAGATTCTGGCCTGAAGCTGGCCTGGACTGAGCTTACATTAAATATTCGCTGAAAAACAGCTAGCTTACTTCCGCTTACCTACTTTGCGACGAGACACGATGAACACATTGGAGTACTTCTTCGGCCGGCGTGATTTCTGACCCTTGCCCGTGGGCTTGCCCCACATGGAGATCGCCCTGCGGCGGCCGCGGCCTTGCTTGCCTTCACCGCCACCGTGCGGGTGGTCCACCGGATTCATCGCAGTGCCGCGCACCGTGGGGCGCACACCCTTCCAGCGCGTGCGGCCGGCCTTACCGTACACCACGAGGCGATGCTCTTCGTTGGACACTTCGCCGACTGAGGCCCAGCACGTACCGATAACGCGGCGGATCTCGGTCGAAGGCATCTTGAGATGCGTGTAGCCGGCATCTTGTGCCACCACTTCGGCGTAATTGCCTGCGGAGCGCGCGAGCTTGCCGCCGTTGCCCGGCTTGAGCTCGATATTGTACACAAAGGTGCCGACCGGGATGTTGCCAAGCGGCAGGCGGTTGCCGGGCTTCAGGGGGGCACTCTCCGAGGCGATGATGGTGTCGTCCACCTTCACCTTCTGCGGCAAGATCACGTAGCGCTTCTCGCCATCTTTGTACACCGCAAGGCCGATGAACGCCGAGCGGAACGGATCGTACTCGATAGACGCGATGCGGGCCGGGATGTTCTTTTTGTTGAAATGGAAATCCACCAAGCGGTGCGATTTCTTGTGCCCGCCACCCTGGTGGCGCACGGTGATGCGGCCCGCAGAGTTGCGTCCGCCCATTGATTTGGCACCGCGCATCAGCGGCTTGTGCGGCTTGTGGCCAGAGAGGAGCTCGCGGTAATTGAGCGTGGTCATGCCGCGGACGCCAGGAGAGGTCGGTTTGTATTTTCGGATGGACATACAAGATTAGGTTATAGGTTGTTGGGACTAGGTTTTAGGAAATAGTGAGCGTTTCGCCCTTCTTGAGGTACACGTAGGCCTTCTTGCCGCCCTGCTTGATGCCCTCGCGGCCCGAGCGCATGTGGCGGACCTTCTTGGCAGGCACGGCGATGACCGCTACTTTGCGAGGGATGACTTTGTAGAGCTGCTGCACAGCGCGCGCGATGTCGCGCTTGGTGGCGCTCTGCGCGACGTCGAACACGTAGACGGAGTCAGCGACAGCCATGCTCGCCTTCTCGGTGATGCGAGCGTGTTTCAAGATGTGCGAGTAATTCATAGGTTCTAGGTTCTAGGTTCTAGGTTTGAGGGAACGCGCTTCGACATGCGGGACTCGATCAATGCGATCGACGCTTCCGGGTTCTCGATCACCAGATAGGTATTGCGCATGACGGAGAGCGGATTGAGATTGCGCACCGCGACCGCTGCCACATTGCCGATGTTACGGAACGATTTTTCCGTGGGCACCGTCTTGTCTAAGAAGGCAATGAGCGCAGCGTTGCGCGTCTTGGTGGCCAGCCGTTCGAATCCGCCCACCTTTGAGAGCGCTACGAGCGCCTTGCGCGCCTGCGCCGTCTTCGGCTCAGAAAGACCAAAAGAATCGACGAAGATCACCTGTCCGTCCTGCATTTTCTTGGAAAGGGCGATGGCGAGCGCTTTGGCCCGCATCTTGGCGGGGATGGTGCGCGCAAACACTTTTTCATTGCGCGGGCCGTGCGCTACACCGCCGCCTTTCCAGATGGGCGAGCGGATGGAGCCGTGACGCGAGCGGCCCGTCCCCTTCTGCTGCCAAGGCTTTTTGCCGCCGCCGCGCACGTCGCCCCGGCCCTTGGTGTGCGCGACATTGGTGCGCGCATTGTCCTGCATCGATGTCACCACCTGGTGCATGAGCGAGTCATTCCATTTCAATCCAAATACGCTCTCGGGCAATTCGATGGTGCCCGCCTTTTTCCCCTGAACATTGTAAATATCGGATTTCATATGATTAGCCACGAATCTCCACGAGCGTGCCAGGGCGGCCGGGGACCGCGCCAGAGATGAGTATCGTATTGGTCGTAGGGTCCACTTGCAAGACGCGCAGATTTTTTACCGTAATGCGCTCGCCGCCCATGCGACCTGCCATGCGCATGCCTTTGACCACGCGACCACCTGCGCGACCACCGCCGCCGATAGAGCCGGGCGCGCGCTCTTTATTTTTCTGACCATGCGAGCGTGGGCCACCATGGAAGCCGTGTCGCTTCACGACGCCCTGGAAGCCTTTGCCCTTCGAGATAGCGCTCACCTGCACGACGTCGCCGGGAGCGAATATCGAAATTTCTATTTTGTCACCGCGCCCGCCAACTGGCTGATCGCCCTCCGCAGGAGCGCTCGCGCGAAATTCACGCAGGTGCCGCAAGCTTCCCAAATCCTTGAGGTGTCCTTTCACTGCTTTCGAGAGGCGCGATTCTTTGCGCGTGCCTGCGCCCACCTGCACTGCGGCGTAGCCATCTGCTTCTTTGGTCTTCACCTGCGTCACCGTCAGGGGCGCGGCAACGATCGCTGTGGCGGCATGCACGACGCCGGTTTCATCGAAGACCTGCGTCATCCTGGCCTTTGTGCCGATCATGAATTTTGTTGCCATAAGTTATTTCATCCCTTTTTGCGTCTTCACTCGGACAACGTAAAGCCTGGCTTTTACTTCGGATCCTCGCTAGCCGCAATAAAAGAAAATTGCGCCTGGCACATCGGCGCATGGGCGCTTTTTGTACCATTGGTCGGCCCTGGGCCGACGTAGCTTGTCCTGCGAAGTCCTTCGGAACCTTTGACTCAGTAGGACGTGGCGGGAGTATAGCCAATGGTCTATGACAATGCAAGGGGCGGGTTTCCCTACTTCTCCTGGAAGATCGGCACGAGGTTCACGGTGGCTGTTTGTATGGGGGTCGACAAGCCGTCTATGGATCCCGTGCAATGCAGCGAGTACGTGGTCTGCGCGGTGATCGGCGCGGATTGTTCGCCAGAGTCCGAGCCACCGCCCGACCACTGGTCGCCATTGGTGCCCGTGACCGTGCAAGCGACATCCTCAGTCCCTCCAGTGCTCGTCCAGCTCACGGTGACGCGAGTGCCGGAGCGCACGAGCTGCGGCGCTACGCTGAGCTTCACCGTCGGAAGTACAGGGGTAAAGCACCCTGCCGAGTTGCCATTTTGCACGCAACCATACTGACACGACGGGCTGGTGGTCGGCGGGCAGGTTTCCGGGGGTGCGAACGTGGAATAGATGGAGCCATCAGCGAGACATACTGAATTCACGAACTGGCACTGTGAGGGGACGCATTGCCCGTCGACAAGCGTCGTCCCCGCGGGGCACTGCGACGACGCGACGGTCACCGAACAGCTGTAATCACTCCCCGATACCTTGGGACCAAAAGGATAATAGATGAGGTACCCGGAGAGCGTGTACGTAGCGGGCAGCGCGCCGACCGTCACAGCTGGCAGGTGCGGGGTTTCCGTCGGCGACACGTTGCCGATGCCGCCCACGGTCGCGCCGCTCGCGACAACGGGAAGGAAGTTGTAGAAGCATGCATCAGTGAGTGAGCTGCACGCGCTCGCCCACCCGAGGGTCACCTGATCTCCAGAAAAGGCGCTGAGCGGGGAAGCAGTGATGTTGCAGCCTTGTGCCGGTGCGGGGCAGTCGTTGGGATCGGTGCAGTCGTTGGAGCCAGGCACGACCGTGAAGGTGAATGGGGTCGAACAGTTGTTGGCTTCATTCGTTTCGACGATCGCACCAGATGGATCACCTTCTTGATGCTTGTCGACGCAGAATTGCTCCGTATACGTGCCAGCGGCCAACTGCCCGACGTGCGCCCGCAGCACATTGTAATATTCGGTGGATTGGGGGTCGTAGGTGGTGAGCGTCGCGGGTGAATCCGTTTCAAATACGTGGTGGTAGCCCGATGGCCCATCAAGAACGAAGATGTTGGGGAACGCCGCTCCTATGGTTTGCACGAATGCGGCCGCCGATCCGCCGAGAGCGAGCACGTCGTTCGTCGTCGCCTCATTGGTCTTGCCGGTCGATTGCCCCTCGAGCCATGGCCCCCACGGCACGAGGTCGACAGAATTTTCGGTACACATGAAGCTCTTTGGTTCACTGGGCGTTGCAGAATTTCCTGCAGCATTATGGCTGTATACATATGCGGTATACGAGTGACCTGTTATGAGCGATGCGGTAATACTTGTTCCCGTGTAGCCGGTGATGAAGCAGCTTCTATTTTGATTTGCAACCGATGTGCCGCCGTCTGTCCATCCGGTGGGGCACGAATCGTCTATCGGGACGTAGATCATGGGCTGGTAATCCGTTGCCCCTGCAACCGCGTTCCATGAGAGTGAACCGGTGCCCGCCGTACAGTTTGCCGTGAGCGTTGGTGCGTCTGGGAGATTCGGAGCATCTATTGTAACCACCAGCTTTGCTCCGCAATTATTGCCCTCGTTCGATTCAGCCACCATGTTACTGTATGGAGGATTCCAAGTCGTATCAAAATCCGCGCAAATTTCGATCGCATGAGTTCCTGCAGGAAGCGGAATGACCTGCGAGTAAATCAGTGTGGATGCTCCACCTCCCAAACTTGAGACGTAACCACTTTGCGCATACGTCAAATCCCATCCACCATCATTATTGAGGTCGACAACGAATATATTGTTGAACGCACCGGTGCCAACGGTCCCTGCATTACCTATGTTGCCATAAAAGGTGGGATTGCCGCCGACTGCCAGCGAGCCTTGATAAAAGACGGGCGGACTCGTATATAAGTCTGGGAGAGCAGTGGGAGTGCACATGGCGATACTGGCCGCATCTGCGCAATTGATTGCACAATTACACCAGAGAGCGGTTGTGTGTCCGGGATCTGATGGCAGGCCATAGTCCGTACAAGACGCATGCCATTGTCCATTGCCGCCACACCGAGCACACATGGTCGAGCTCCACTCTCCGGGAGTACAAACCTGCATAGGAGTGCACAGAGAGTCGGATGGTGTTGGTCCGGAGCAGGAGCCATCGCACTGGTAGGTGCCACCGGCCATGCCGCATGAGTTGAGGTTGCACGACTGACCGGTCTCGGGGACGCATGCAGTGGAGCACGTGTCGTGCGGATAATCGGGATTTTCCGGGACCGACGGACAGGATGCGGGCACGATGATGAGCCCACCGGCGGAATTGTCGGTGAATTTTACTTCGGCGGAAGAAAACGGTTCACGCGCCTGCGAGGAAAAGGCGAGTACGAGCGCAACGCCAATGCCAAAAACAAAAAGAACGTGTCCTTTTTGAATAAATCTCCACGCCGTGTGGAACTTTTTATGACGCATGCAAAATTGTATACGCGCTCCTTCCGCGATACTTCGCTCTATTGTACCGTACTTGAAGCAAGCGCGAGCTCTATCCTGTGCATATTGTCCGACACCGCGGTGCGAAATGTGGTCATGCCGTCTCCGGCAATCGCCGGGTCATTTCCGGGGTAGCTGTGGAGCCATTCTTTTTCGCTCACTTTTTGCACCGCGTCCCATGCTTTTTGCGCACGCTCGTGCGCGAGCGTGAGATTTCCCGTCTCGTAGAGCGCGATCGCGCTCGAGTTGAGGAGCCAGGGGTTGTCGGGAAAATACTTCAAACCTTCTTCGGTGGCTTTCGCCGCGTCTTCGAAACGCTCTGCTTTCAAGAGGACCCAGGCGTAGTCGTTGATGCCGGCCCAATTGGTCGGAGAGAATTTCAAAAAGTATTCGTAGTCATCCGCGGCGCTCGCGTAGTCGCCCATATACCCTTCGATGAGCCCGCGCACGTAATACGAATTGGGCGTGTCGTCGCCATGCGTGGCGATCTGCGCATTGATCTGCGTCATCGCATCACCAAAATCGCCGCGCAAAAAATAAATGCGGGCCATTTGGTGGTGAAGATACAGCATATCCGCATCGTACGTGAGCGCTTCGCGAAAAAAATATTCAGCGCGCCGGATATCATAGTTGTGTACATCCTGACCGTTGAAGTGTCGCTCTCCAAATGCATAGGCCTTTTGTGGACCCGGATAGAGCGCGTACGATACGTCCTCGTAGATTTTCGTCGCGGCAGCTTCCACGCCCTGGAAGTTGAACGCTGCGAATAGCGCCGCCGCGCAAACGCCAGCAACTGCAACATCTTTCAGCCCAATACCAATAGTAGAATTATTTTCAAACCGCAGGGGCTGCATCCATCGCGCCACTTTCTTTTTCAGACGATGCATATCCGTATTCAACCAGCTTCGTTTTAGTTCTCCTATGAAAAATCCGCCGCTGTCCAGCCACGCTTCATCAGGTACTGCTTGAAATCTGGATCGAGGGTCGCCATGCGTACCAAGTCAGCCTTCAGCCCGAGCCTATTCTCGCGCTCTGTCATGAAGAAGGGGGTGCCTTCAGAATAGGTCGGGTCGTCAACGAACGGCTTCAGCGCCTCTTTGAGTTCGCTTGCTCGCTGCTTGCCAAAGTACGAAAGGTACACCGCATAGTGATACCGCAACCCTACATCTTTAATGCCATATGTCTTCCACATCGCAAATGCTTTTTCAAACGCGGCATCCGCTTCCTGCACCGGCACCATACCAGCTGATGCAAGCTTTCCGAGAACGAATGCTTTGCCTTCAAACCCATGCGCGACAGACAAATGAAGTATGCTTGGGGCATTTTGCTTGCGGGCAATGTCAATATCGGCCGCACGGAGTCTGTCTTGAATCAACTTCAACTCTTCCTGCGCTTGGAGAGTGCTCGTGCTTTGCATGGTTCTTATATCGTCCGCATACCAGAGTGCGATATTTATTTCTGGTCCCGCCAACGGGTAGAGTGATATCGCGTATTCGTTGAGGTGTCGCACCGAGAGTGCAAGATTTCCTGGCACAAACATTGAGGCATACGGTTCACCCTTATAGACCTCCTGCACTACTTCGCGGCGGCCCGTCGCCTCGATCATGGCCGATAGATACTGCACAGAGTAGGCGCGAATATCGGGCGGATATGTAGTGTTGGCTATGATTTCTTTAAACAGCGGTATAGAACCCGGCCGATCTCCGCTTAAGTGAGTGGCATACGCAATTTTATATTTAACCTGCGCTTCCTGATTCCTACCCTGTGCCTCCAGAAGCGCCTGCTTATACGATTCGAGTGCAGTTTGATACTGATTATCTTTAAACAGCAACGTCTCCCCTTCCGCAAATGCGGGATTTGTATTCAGAAGCGCCGTATAGGGAGGAGGTTCTCTCTTACCTATGTAACGCTTATACAACCAGTCAATCCCATACAAGCCAGAAAGCAGTATGGCTACGATTACGATAAAAAAGAAATATTTTTTAAGCGACATGTTCTCCAGGTTCTCACTTTGATTAATTTTCTCGTCAAGAAAATGCAAAAGCCAACTTACCAACCCGTGTCGGCACTACCGGAATCACCATTACCAGCCGTTCCTGCGGAGTCGCCGTTTCCTCCGCCTCCTGGGCCGCTCCCTGTTGACCCACACCCAGCACCGCCCCCGGAATCGGAACTAGAGTCGGAGATAGAACCATCAACGCTACCCACAACATCGGCCCGTGCGATGCCTCCCGGATACAGGTTGCTAATGAGGGCTGGTTTGTAGGTGGAAACAATCAAAAGCACGAAAAAGAAACACACAAATAACACGGCTATGAAGGAGCGCGCTGCTGCCGACGGCTCTTTGATTCGCTCGACCATAAACAGGTATATTATACTCTAAGTACGCTTGCCGACCTTAAATGGCATAAGTAAAAGATGTGGATAGTAAAAGAGCATATATATGCAGAAAGCGGATGGACAAGAACGGTCAGCGAACGGCTTTTGGACTACCTACATCGGCCTCGATTTGCGTTCGCTCGCGCTGCTGCGCATACTTTTCTCCGCAGTCATCCTTGGAGATTTAGCCAATCGGTTCTTACATCTATCCGAGCATTACGGAGTTGGCAGTGCGTATCCGCCGGAGGCGATGCAGCACGTCGCGCCCCTTCAAAATGGTTGGAGTATTTTTCTTGCTTCTGCGGAGAATGTCTTTCCGTACTTTCCCGTACTTGTGTTTGCTGTGGCGTTTTTAAGCGCGCTTGCCCTCTTTGTCGGTTGGCAGACGCGAATGGCGACCATTCTCACGTGGGTTTCGATCCTGATAATCCAGAACATGGATCGCCTTATTTTGCAGGGCGGCGACACTATGATTCGTATTGTTCTTCTGATAGGAATATTTCTCCCATGGGACAGATACTTCTCTGTGGACAGCGCGCTCCGCTATGATGAAAAAAAGCCTACGCGCGCTGCATCAGTATGGACGCTGGCGCTTTTACTCCAGATTTCATTTATTTACCTGTTTGCGGCGCTAGAAAAATCTCTCGGCAGCTCATGGCACGATGGCACGGCCGTCTACCGTGCGCTTTCAAGTTTCTACGCATCACATCTCGGACTATTTTTTCTTCGTTTTCCCGACCTGCTCACCTTTCTCACGTACGCGGTGAGAATATTCCAGCTTTCCGTAGTATTTTTCATTTTTTCGCCCCGTGCCACGGCTGTAACACGGACGATTGCGATGACCCTGCTCATAGGTATGCATTTTTCGTTCAATCTCTTCCTCAATATTGGGCCATTTTCCTACATTTCAATGGCAATCGTCTCGGTCCTCGCGCCGACAGAATTGTGGGAGTATCTACGGAGAAAAACGCTTCGATGGTTTGGGAGCGTTACCATATATTACGATGGTGACTGCGGGTTCTGCAGAAAGTCATCCTACCTCATTCGGACTTTTTTGTTGCTGCCGAATACGGATGTCAAAACCGCGCAGGACGCCGCTGAAATCTATGCTGCTATGCGCGCGCACGACTCATGGGTGATCGTCGATGAAAACGGCAGGCGCACTTTCACCTACCAGGCAGCAATAACCCTTGTGGAACATTCTCCTCTTTTCTTTTGGATTGCTCCCCTTATGCGCCCGCGGTGGGCCCGTGCTATTGGTGAGCGCACATATCGCTACATAGCCAATAGACGGTCGCGAACGTGTACAATATCGAGATCAGCTACGTCGCTCCCTCCGCGGATATTGCGTGCGGCAAAGCTCTTTTCTACTGCTTTGGGAATAGTGTATATCGGTACGATTATACTACTAAATTATTCAACTGTGCGTACTCTGCAAATGCCCGACATGTTTTGGCGCATCAGTAATACGCTTGGGACTGCCCAGATGTGGAGTATGTTTGCTCCCAATCCGACGGCGAACCGAGGGTGGTACATTGTTGATGGTACGCTTGAAAATGGTGTGCACGTTAACGCGTTTGATCCCTCCCAACCTATCTATTTTGAGCCGCCTGAATATCTCCCTCCCACCTATGGAAATCATCGTTGGCTGAAATATTTGGAAGCTATCAGCCAGCCGCAAAATGCCGCATTCCGGCCATACTTTGCCGCATATCTTTGCGGATCATGGAATACCACGCATCCTTTGGATCGGCTGAAAAGCGTTGACATAACCTTTATGAGAGCGCGCGCGCTCCCCGATTCAAAAACATCATCTTCGACACCTGTACATATCGCTTCAAGCACGTGTGACATGAAATAGGACCGCTGCCCGCCGCCGGTACTCACTGGCGGCGGGAGCGGATCGCGGGCTACGACGATTTCCTGAATATTTTGTCTCGCACATCGACGCCCGTAAACGTTCCTCGGAATGTTCTGTTGTCCTCCTCAAAATAGAGGACGTATCGTCGAAAAGCCACCCTGATTGTCAATGTTCTGCCAGTGAGAATAGCGCTCACCCCTTCCATCCCGAACACGTGCACATCCCGTCTCCATTGTTTCATCGGGTATACGCCGGGTGGACTATCGACGAGCATCCAGACGCTCAGCGTCCCGACCACTTGGCCGGAAGCATTCATGTCAGTAATGCTCAACTCCGGGCCATCGGACGCACTCTGGTCGTTGTACCGCCCGATCAATTGGGCGACCAATACCTGCGGCTGCGCTTCCGACGCGCTTCCAGCATCCGCGGGTTGCTGGGTAACCCCAGTACTGCCCGATTGCGCCTGCACTGCTGGCGCAAGACCGAGAGCCGCGATCACCATCGCGACAAATATCGAAGATCTCATCGCCGTCTCCTCAATGCAACCTTGAACCCCAACGGCGCAAGGTGCTACTAAGTGGCACAATGCCTCAACTCTCATGAGTTGTCAATGAAGGCAAGCCCATTCTGTGTATATCTCAAAACGCTAGCGTTCCCAGGCTAGATCTCACGGAACGACGGGATGACGTTGATCGTGACCGAATCCGTGAAGGTCGAGCCGTCGAGGCCGTTGCAGGTGAGCGTGTAGGTCGTCTGCGTGCTGATGGCGCTCGAGGTCTTCGAGCCGGATGAATTGCCGCTGACATTGGTATTACTGCTCCATCCGGCCGTATTGGTGCCGGTCCCATCGCCGTTGGTGGCCGTCACGGTGCACGCGTGCCCGCCACTGTCGTTCTTCACATTCTGCACGTTCCATCCGATGAGCGATGTCTGACCTAGAGAGACGATCTGCGGAGTCGCCGTGATGGAGCCCGAGGTGGAGGGTGGCGCGATGCAGGCGTTGACCTGACAGTCGTATGAGCACTGCTGGCTCGTGGTGCTGCAATCAGCCAGTGTGCAATTGAGCGTCAGGCCCGCGCACGAGCACGAAGCCGTGCACTGCTGGGGCGTCGTCGAAACCAGTGAGAAATCCACCCAACCAATGACCGCGGCACCGGGGTCTGCATTTCCCTCCCATGCGTAGCCAGCGAATGCGCCGGTGACGCCGTCGTATGTAACTCCGTATCCTGTGCCGCTCATTGAGATGCAGCCATCCCAGCCGCCGCTTTGGGCTGTGCCGCCCGCAGTAGCGCGCAGCCAGCCCGTCCATATACCGCTCGCGATCTGTGAGATCGCGCCCGAAGCGCACGGAGCGATGTCACCGGCGTTGGCAGAGATCCATCCCACATTGTCGCTCCACGCATATCCGGTCACGGTGCCGGTCGTGGAATCCATGCTGAGGCCATAATTGCTACCGCTCATACTGATCCAGCCGATGCTATCGCTCCATGCCCAACCGCTGATGGGTACCGCATTTGCCGCGACACCCGCACGGGGCGATGAAAGCAAAATGGTCGTCAAGGTCGCACCGATCAGAAGGGAGATGCTTGCGATCGCAATAAAACGCGAAAAAGCTCCGCGCACCATATCAATTTTGAAGCGACTGGAGCACTTTCATTTTTTCGTCCGACGACTGCGATGGCGACGTCTCCACTGATCCTTGTGTCTGAGCGCTGTCCAAGACCTGTGCCTTATTTGAAGGCGAGGAGGTCGGCGCGGTCTGTGCTTGCGTCTGCGCGGTCGTGTCGAGCGTCTGGAGCATCCGTGATTTCTCTTGAGAAGTTACCGGCTGCGCGACGGGAGCATTTGCGTTCGCATCAGGTAAGGGGACGATAGGGGGCGCTACGAGCGCTGGCCAATAATTGAACGCGAACACGCCGCCTGCGATGATCAGGACCGCACCGATGACGATGAACACATTGCGCCCGGTGTGCGAGAGATGTTGCGACATTCCATTGAAACCATCCATAGAAAAGCGGCGCGCGGGAAAGCGCTTCCGTACTCCAAGTATAGCCGCGATGCGCACCCCACGCCGCGTTTTATCCACACTACGTGGAAAACTTGGGGCTTACATCATTTTGACGTCAATGCTTACCCCCGAGGGTAAGTCGATGTTGGTCAAAGCTTCGATGACCTTTGGTGCAGGATTCAAAATATCTATCATGCGCTTGTGCACGCGCATCTCGAATTGTTCGCGGGAATCTTTGTCGATGAAAGAGGAGCGGTTGACGGTGTATTTTCTAATATCAATAGGGAGCGGCACGGGCCCCACGACTTCGGCACTGTGACGAGCGGCCACATCGATGATCTGCTTGACCGCGCCGTCGAGGACAGCATGCTCGTACGCGCGCACGCGAATCCTCAGGCGTGAGGGACCTTCGGCTTTTCCGCCCGAGGCGGATCGGCCTCGGGCCGACTTGACTCGCGAAGGGCGCTTGGCTGCTATTTTTTCTTCTGGCATATGAAAGGAACGCTGGGAGTATGCACCAAAGCCTCCTAAAACGCAACTCTATGAAAAGGCGAGGTCCCTGACCGCAACGAGTGCGATCGAGGGACCAGGTGCTGTGCGGCGGCGCGAGCCGCCGCGATCTTACAGCGTTGACACGTCGGTCTCTGCGAGCTCCTGATCGCGAGTTTGAGGCGTGGCAGCCGGGAGCTGCGCACCTCCATGGAAAGTGCGGCCCACGCACTCCCGATCACGAGGCCGGATACCTGATCGGCGCTGACTTGTGCCGTACAGGGCGTGATCGGCAACTCCAGCGCAGTCGCCGGTACTTTCGGCTTGGCCATCTTCCACTCCATCAGAGAGCGTCCGGATCATCCGGACATCGCGGCAGAAGCTACGATACAATCAATACTAGTTAATATATTGATGTTTTGTCAAGGTGGCGCAATGTTTCAATAGCTTGGCAACACCCTCTCTGCGAATATGGCGTACATGGCATATACAAAGAACCCGCACATGCCCAAGGTCAGGCGCGATGCGGTCAGGCTCGTGAAGCAGCAGAACTGGAGCATCCGGAAAGCGGCGCGGTACTTCGGCGTTCAGCCGTCGACCGTAATGCGCTGGTGTCGAAAGGATTTCACGTATGGAGAACACGAAATACCGACACGATCATCGAGACCAAAGACGAGTCCCCGCGCTCTGTCGCGGACGATTGGGGGAAACGGTGTCTGGGGGAAACGGTGTCTGACACCGTTTCTCCGAAAACCGCTAATATTTCATGTAAATACCGCAGTGCCTGCGAGAACCACGTAGGTGGTCTTCGCAGGCACGGCGGGTCGCGGGTCGTGCCGCAGCAGTGCATCAGCTTTCGCGGCCTGCGGCTATCTCCCTGAGGACAGATGCCAGGTCGGACATCAGGATGCGGTCGCTATCCTTGTTGACGCCGCGCCGAGAGATTTTGCTGTAGTCGGCTCGGCTCAGGTCGAGTGCGTTCAAGAGGTCTTCGACATACCTGCCGACTTTTATGCCGCAGGCTTTCTCCAGTGCCTCGGCGATCTGATCGCCGAAGTGGCCCGCCGTCGGCGTGACGAGCAACTCTGGCCTCGTCAGCCGCTCGACGTTGAGCGTGGGGTACGTCATCGTGCTGCGCTTGGGATCGCCCAGCCACGTGGCGACCTTTCCGAGCAACACCTTGGAGTTGGGTTGAGCGGCTGCGCTAAACATGCTCGCCATGGTATCGGCCTCCTACGCGTAAGCAGAACTTGAACAGCCAGGTTCCTTCAGCGCGCTACCATCGACACTACCAACCAGAACCTCCCCTGGCAACCTCTCGGAGACCAAAAGAAACCGGCCCCGTCAGCAGAACGACGCGGTCGGTCTCGTGGCGGGGCGGCAGATGCGCGTTGGCAGCGGGGCGGCGCTCAATTCATGTAGCGAGGCCGCTCGGGATCCCAAAAGCGCATTTCCAGCGGTATCTGGGCTTCATCGACGGGACCTTCGAACCACGAACCTTCGATGGGCTGCCCTTCCGGCTTCGACAGTTCTTCCATACTGACGATGAAAGATACTTCGGCCCTGAGCGGTGCAACATCGCCGAATAAGATTCGGGCCTGGAAGTGTTGTCCGGATATGCCGTTCCATGACAGCAGCTGGCCCTCCGTTTTTGCCACCCCCGTGCATGCATTTCCGAGGAATTTCGCGACCATATCCTTCTCGCGGAACATCCTCCGTGCGATGTTGAACAGATCCTCAGTCACTGCGGGAGTTAGACTGACCCCGTCGATGGTCAAACACATAATTGACATCGGCTCTACCTCCCTGTTTGCCGAGCAGTATCGGCGATGAACCCAAACTTGCCTGAAGCTATCGTGATTGCCGTACCTAGTCAAATTTCAACATTTCGTTGCGTATGACCCCTCCATTTTTATATTTTCGAAATGGGACCCGACACTTTTGTAATCGGTCACCTTTTTTCACTATCCACAACACCCCCATTGTTCTGTATCACATATGTGATACAATTCCCGGTATGGCTAAAACAGGATACATCACGGCTCGTATCGAGCCCAAGCTCAAGGCGAGCGCTGAAAAGGTGTTGCGGAAGGTCGGCGTGAATACGTCGGATGCTTTTACCATGTTTATGCAGCAAGTCGTTATCCAGCAGGGACTGCCGTTCGACGTGTGCACTCGATCGCACGTTCCGAACGCAGAAACCCGCAAAGCGATCCGGGAACTGCGCCGAGGCGGCGGGACCAAGGCTCGCACAACAGATGAAATGTTCGAACAAATCCTCGGAAAAAACTGGCGCGCAACCGTTTTTAAAGATGCATGAAGACCGAGCGGTGGTGGGGAGCATACCGCAGGGACATCAAACGACTGGTGAAGCGCCATTATGATCTGAGCCGACTGTATCTGATCGTCGAATTGCTTCGCAGTGAATCAGCACTCCCCTCAGCTGCGCGGCCCCACAAGCTCTCAGGCAAATACGACGGATTGTGGGAGTGTCATATCGGTCACGATTGGCTTCTCATTTATAGCGTGACCAAAAAAGAACTCCTCCTCGCCCGCACCGGCACACACGCAGATCTGTTTGAATAAGTATTCTCCCGCCGTCTGTCTGACGAAATGGTACCTGACACCGTTTTCCCCTTTTTTGAAGGTCAGCCCCAGTTTCGGGGAGTCTGTATCAAAGCATCACCGTCGTCGCTGAAGCGTCTTCCCATGTGACTTATATCGAAATCTAAATGACCTTTGATCATAAAAATCATCTCGTCTTCTGAATAACGATTCAGGATAAAGTTTCGGTACGGGACGCCAAAGTAATTTGAAAGTAGTCTTTTACAAAGAGTAACTCGTAATCGTCTGCCCTTTACGCTTAGCTTTATCACGTAATAACTCCCGAAGTTCACACAGCAAACGACATCAATCTCGTCTACAAAATCAGATGTTGTTTTTACGACCAGTAAGCTGTCTGTGTATGAAAAATAGTTTATGAGAACTCTTGCTGTAAGTCCTGAGTACCAAAAGTTGGGGTAATCGACATTGGTTGGCACAGGAAATTGTGGAGGATAATATTGAGTTTTCGATCCGCTTCGAGGATGTGCTACGTCACCATTGTCGCGGGCACGCTTAAGAGTCTTTATCTTGGAGCAGTCATCACTGGAGAGTGAGAGTGCTTTGGCAGCTTTTAATAACTTTTTGTTGAAACTTTTACCGTCAAATGAAACGACTATCAGCTCAATGCATTTAAACAAATTTATGGTCAGCATCTCCGGAGGAACGTGTTTATGATAGCCCTGCTCGGCTTGCAATAAATACTGGAAAGCCTTCCTAAAGACATCGTCCTTCGAAACCAGCATTCTGTTTACGAGTCTTTTGTTAAGGGTCTCAAATCCTTTTATCCGAGGATAGTTCAACATCGACCAGCCTCCGCCTTGGACCGAAAAATCGTCGGGTGGAACTTCTTCGCCGGATTCTTGCAATCCATAAATCTTGGAGATTTGGTATTCACAGCCATGGTAATCCGAACGTTTATGTTGTTCGTTGAAAGCAGCGGACTCGGCAAGTGCCAAAGTGCCGCACACTAGATCAAATAATTTTATAGCCTGTCCTAACGCTGAATTTTCGTCATGGGCTTCCACATCACAATATATGACGTATTTAGTTTTGATTAGCCGGGAATCTATATATAACCCGCTTGTTATATAAGTTGTATGATATTTTGGATCGCCGGGATCTCGAGCCAAGACCTGTAGAGGCTTGAAACGTCGCTTTCTTTGCTCAACAAAGCTCATCTTTGCTATCGTGCAACCAAAAATGTTTGTTGGAGATACTGGGACAATCGGGGCGATGAGCTTAGAGTAAATTCTATATTTTCTATACATATTCCAATCTTTGCTTTCAACTATAACGTGAAGAGCCCCGCTTTCGCGAGGCTCTTCGGATTTAATTCTGGAGAGAATTAAACGACGATTTTCGTCACGACTCCTGCCCCGACAGTTTTACCTCCTTCACGTATAGCGAAGCGCATTTGCTCTTCCATGGCGATCGGGCCGACGAGCTTCACCTTGAAGGTGACCGTGTCGCCCGGCATGACCATCTCCACACCCTCCTTGAGGGTCACTTCTCCGGTCACGTCCGTGGTGCGGATGTAGAATTGCGGCTTGTAGCCGGTGAAAAATGGCGTGTGGCGGCCGCCCTCTTCCTTGGTGAGGATGTACACTTCCGCCTCGAATTCCGTGTGCGGCTTCACGCTGCCCGGCTTGCAGAGCACTTGGCCGCGGTGCACGTCTTCTTTCTTGGTACCACGCAGAAGCACACCGGCGTTGTCGCCCGCCTGACCTTCCTTGAGCGATTTGTTGAACATTTCGATACCGGTCACGGTGGTCTTGGCGATGTCGATGATGCCGACGATCTCCACTTCTTCACCGACCTTGATCTGACCGCGCTCGATGCGGCCGGTCACGACGGTGCCGCGGCCTTCGATGGAGAAGACGTCTTCTATCGGCATGAGGAACGGCTTGTCGAGCTCACGCACTGGCTGTGGGATGTATTCGTCGAGCGCTTTGATGAGCTCGATCACCTTGTCGCTCCATTCGTTGCCTGGAGCCGGATTCTCGAGCGCCTTGAGGCCCGATCCGCGGATGACCGGTGTGTTCTTGCCGTCGAATCCCTGCTTCTCGAGAAGCTCGCGCACTTCCTCTTCGACGAGGTCGATAAGGTCTTTGTCGTCTACCTGGTCGATCTTGTTGAGAAATACCACGACCTTCGGCACACCGACCTGGCGAGCCAAGAGGATGTGTTCACGCGTCTGGGGCATCACGCCGTCGCTGGCCGCGACCACGAGGATGGCACCATCCATCTGAGCAGCACCGGTGATCATGTTCTTGATGTAGTCGGCGTGGCCGGGAGCATCCACGTGTGCGTAGTGGCGATTGGGTGTCTCGTACTCGGAGTGCGAGAGCGAAATGGTGATACCGCGCGCCTTCTCTTCAGGCGCCTTGTCGATGTCATCCACACCCTTCGTCTGCGCAGCGTAGCCGCCCCCAGCCTTGTTCAAGACTGCGAGGATCGCCGCCGTGAGCGTCGTCTTGCCGTGGTCGACGTGCCCAATGGTGCCGACGTTGACGTGCGGCTTACTTCGATTGAATTCTTCTGCCATAGTAATTATATAAAACTAGTAATTTTTAAAGCCAACGCGTTTTCCGCCAGTTGGCGGATAAGCAACACCAAAGCCGCCTTCTGCGTACGGGCATAGTATCAAATGGCGGTTTCGCGTCAAGCCACGCTGCATATTTGTACATACCGAATCAAACGCATAGAATACCGCCAGCCAAGGAGCCAAAAGCTCTGATGTTCTTGAGTTCTTGGCTCTTTGTCACTAAAAGTCTCATACAGGAAAGGTACGCAGATGACTCGCATCATTTCCGTGAAGCTGGTTGACGACATCGCTCCGGTGGCCCAACAGAAACTGGAGGCCTACAATAACGGCCTCAGGTTCATCGTGGGCACGGACATCGCGAATCCGAAAGCGGTGATTTTCCGCAGCTCGGTGTTCGATGCCGATCAGGAACTGACGGTTGATCTCGCCGTTCGGGCCGGGGCTGAACCGAAAGTCCGTGGCAAACGGCTCGAGACCGGCGGGGTCTGTGTTGAAACGACGCCGGGCGCGAATTCGGAGTCCGTCGTCTACAAGATCTTCTACGCCTTTACCGGACTTGCCGCGCGCCTCTACGAGGCGGAATTCTACGGGCGGCACCCGACCAGCAAAAATAACGAAAAAGATAAGGGTGGCTTGGTCGGTAACGAGGATCCTTCGCTCACCCTCGGCATTATCGGTGCCGGCCAAATCGGATTCCGCGTCGCGATTGAGGCCGAAAAGCGTGGAATTCCCACTATCGTCTACGAGAGCCAGCGGCTCTCGCCCCTCTACCGGGCGCTCCCGTCGAGGGTGGTCAAGGCGCGCAGCATCGAGGAACTGCTCGCCAAGGCGGACATCGTGACCCTTCACGTCCCCGGACATGGCAACAAGAATCTGATCAACGAAAAGCGCCTTTCCCAAATGCGCAAAGGTGCTGGCATCATCAATTGCGCGCGGCCGGACGTGGTAGATAACCTGGCGCTTTACAAGGCGATCGAAGCCGGTCATATCGGCGGAGCACACATCGACTGGATCGATGAGCGATTGCCACAGGACCATCCGAAACTCAAACAGCTGCCGCATGTCTCGGCAAACACTCGCGAGGCGCAGATCCGGAGCGCCGAGCAGGCCGCAGATCAGATCATCGAGTTCTATCGGTACGGCAACGTCCTCGGCGGCTACAACTGGCCGGAAAATCTGCTTGATCCATCCGGCGTAGAACCGGTGCGTATCGCCATCCTTCATATAAACCAGGAGGGCATGCTCAAGCGGTTCGAGACGGAGATCGACCGCGTCGGCATGAGCATCGGGCCCACCCAAAACGCGATCGGCCACGACCGCCGTCTGGGCTATTACATCGCAGACCTGCAGAAACCGGCGGATCATGAACTGGTCAGCGCGATCCGTGGCGCAATCGAGGCCATTCCCGGGGTCCTCGACATGAAGGTCTTCGACCTGACGGTGTAACGGGCACAGGGCCTGGTCCACCCCCACCAAACTCGGACCAGCCGCAGGCGGAGGAGATGAGCGTATCTCCATCCCGCCTGCGGTCGCTTTTTTATACACACCTTGACACTCGTTTTGCAGCTGCTATTTTAGATACATGAGTAGCAAGCGTTCTCAGCAGGCAGCAGGCTCCACTTTGGGCCTCCTCCTTACTCTCGCGATCCGAGGGGCTGTTGCCTAGTTGCTCACACAACCAAAACAACAGAAATCAGCCCCTCAAAGAGGGGCTGATTTCGTTCTGGGAATCGCTCGCAAGATGTTGTGTGTGATTCCCAGGACAAGGATGGGGGACACCTTGGCCTGACAATTGCACCTTTGTTCCTCGTGGAAATATTGGGAGAACGTGATGACGCCGAATGAAGCCGATGAGTTTCTGAACGCCCAGCTGGACGGGCGTGCGGAAAACACTCGACCCGCCAATTGTTCGACTGGCAATAACACGTCGCGGAGGACGGTTCTTACAAACAGGGACATCGACAAAGCGTCGGGTCGCGAGGCGCATATCGTCTTGCCCCGCCCGGCACGGCGGCCACGGCGCCGCACCAGTCATTTGGCGGACTGAAAACAATATTCCCGCTGCCAGCCTTAGGGTCGACCTCCGGGTCGGCCCTACCCTTTTATAAACGTGTACCATTTATGCTACGACCGTGTACTAAATGGTAATCACAATGGACTTGACCAAAAACTATTCATCAGATACCTTGTCCGCATGGCATCAGTTGCCCGAAGGATTATTACGATCAGCATTATTGGCTCCTCGGGAGTTGCTTCGTGATGTCTTCGTAAAGTAAAAACCAAGACAGCAAGCGGCTCCCCAAGGGGAGCCGCTTTCGTTCTGGGAACTGTGCACGAATCCGCCAGCTGGCGGACGTGAGTAGTTCCCAGGATGAGCTCGCGCTTATTCCTGAATGATCTTTGGTTTTTCACAGAGGAAACGAGCATGGCTCAGAAACCGATCGTGTGTGTTTTTGCGACCCCCAAGGCGTTCGCCCTTGCCGAACAGATCGGCAAAGGCAAGCCAGACGTTCACATGCATGCTGTCCTCATACCGGAAACGCCGGAGGCAATGACACGCGAATTGCAAGCCGCTCTGAAGCGGAAATCCGACATGATCGTTCTGTGCGTTGGTCGCGATGACAGCGCCGTGGGCTACCATGCCTGGAACGATCTGCACCGCGCGTGTGCACTGCATGAGGGGCCCGTACTTCCGCTCGTCGGCTTGGTCGCGCAATCCAATGCAGAGATGTGTGAGCTTGCATGCGGATTGTACGAGCAAAAAAAGAGCTTCTTCTGCTCGCTCAACGGCGATACGTCGCGGCATGCTGGCGCGGTGTGGGAGTACATCGACATTGCATTGGCATCGCTGCAAGCTGCCAAGCAACGACGCGAGGCAGAGGCACAGATCGCGGAAAAACGCCGCATCGAGTTGCAAACTGGCCCAAGCTTCGGGCGTTTGATCGGAGCCGGACTTGAAGAACGCCGAAAAGCTGACGAAGAAAAAGCGGAGAAAAAGGAGATCGGCTCATGACACAACTCGGCGGAGACGACGAAGAAGCTCTCGATATAGGCTTTCTCGTGGGCGACGGCGGCCTCTGCTGGTTTCGGCCTGAGGAGGTGCCTGTGCATCCACTGCACTGGCGGACCTTCCTGCCCCGCGACATCAGCGGCCCGCTCCCGCCGCCGGCCAATGAGCCGTAAGCGGACTTGGATCCGCAAGCCTGTTCCCTTCCCCTGGCCGCCAGACAACACCGTGCGTGTTCGCTCTGGCGGCCTTTTTCTTTTCCACAACATTTCTCTGTCCCGGTCGTCTTGACGTCCATAGACCTGCGGCCTACACTTCCCGCGTGAACTTCACCGTTCGCTAAGGGACAACCTATGAAAACCCATCACGCGACCGGTACCGGAATCTCCGCACATACCAAGCTCACGGCAGTCGTGGGCAAGCCGATCCGCCACAGCATGAGCCCGGTCATACACAATGCGATCTATCGCGACCTGGGCATCGATGCCGTCTTGCTCGCGTTCGAAAGCACCTCGATCGAAGAGGTCATGACGGCGATGCGCGCGCTCCCCATTCACATGGGGGCGTTCACGATCCCGATGAAACAGGTCGTGATGCCTTTTCTCGATTCGATCTCCGACGAGGCGACCGCGATAGGCGCGGTCAATACGGTCATCAACGATGGTGGTAAGCTCCACGGCTACAATACCGACATTGTCGGCATCCGAGCATCGCTGCAGCCGGAAGAGATGAAGGGCAAGAACGCGCTGCTGGTGGGAGCGGGCGGCGTGGCGCAGCCTGTTGCCTATCATTTGAATAAAAGTGGCGCGAAGATGTATTGTACGAATCGCGAGCGCGCGATGGCCGAAGCGACATGCGCCAAATTCGGCGGCAACGTGATAGATAAAGAGCAGCTCGGCGACATTCCGTTCGACGTCATCATCAATGCCACGCCGGTGGGCGCGCCACCGATGCAGGACATGATCGCCATTCCCGAAGAGATCATTCGCCCCGGCGCCATCGTCTTCGACGTCATCTATGCGCCGCCAGAAACGAAGCTGCTCAAAGTGGCCAGGCAGCGCGGTGCGCGCCCGGTATCTGGCGTGAAGATGTTCGTCGCACAGGCCATCGAACAGGAGCGTCTCTGGCTCGGGCGCGACATCCCCGACAACGGCTACACCGAGCTCGTCGAAAAGGCCCTCGCGCAGCTGCTCGGGGGCGCTTGACTCCCCTTCGCCTTTCTGCTACCATGCCGGGTAGCTAAATCCAGCCGGTTCTCCGTCCGTAAGGATTAGGAGGTTGGGGCCGGTTTATGCTGCGTAGCCTCGGCGAAGCAGTATGAGGAGGTTTCTGCTTGCCCTAAGCGTGTCGAATGGGCGTGTGAAAATCCGGGCTCTCCCGTAACAGAGATAACCAGTGTCATCCGCCAGCCGGCGGACGGAGCTGGTGAAAGTCCGCCGACTGGCGGAAAACTAAGGTGGCACCGCGATCCAAAATCGCCCTTATTACATGAGCATTCGTTCATGTCATAAGGGCGGTTTTTTGTTTTGGTCACTGCACACCGCAAACCAGAGCAGGGAGCGCCGCTAGCGGTTCTTTCTGCTCTTTTCGCAACCAATACTGAACTGAACACTCGAGGAGAAAGTCATCATGAGATTCCTGCTGTGCGGGGTCTTGCGGAACGATCACGGTCGTGTCACCGACTGTCTGAAACAAGCATTCGGAGTGGCGGCTGAGGTCCAGTGCCAAATTGTGCAACAAAAGACGCCGGTCCGCGTGACCGTCTTCTATTCGCAGAAGGAGCAATTTTTCTGTCGAGACGAAGTCACCGCGCAGATAGACCGGGCGCTCAAAGCACCCGGCTGCGGGCAGCGCCCGTACCAGCTTGACGGTGCCGTGCACTTCGAGGAAGAAATCCCGGACGCGAATGCTGTCGGACAAATGTGGTAATTTCTGGAAAGGAACTTCGCAATGCCAATCCTACCCGTAGGCGGCCGTATCAAAGCCGCGAGCGTCGGGCTCGACCACCTCTTCTCTCCGGGAGAGGATGTCGATGACCATATCGCCCGGCTGCGCCAAAACCCATCGCCGGAGTTGTCTGCGGCCTTTTTCCCGCGGACAGGGCACGAGCTGGCTCGGATGCTGAAGGGCGTCGGATTTTTCCGCCCGTCCCTCAAGACCGATCAGGGCATGGGGGGCAACTTCCTACCCTTCTTCATCAACCCAACGATCGCGACGACCGATTTGAGCGTCCGGACGATATCCCACGAAGAGGGAGCTGTGGTCCCCGAAGCGTGGAGCGAGGAAGCGCACGCGGCCCTGAGACCGGTGGAGGTGCCATTCAGGCGACTCGACCTATCCGGGACCTATCGGACCCTCGAAGGACTGACGACACGGCGGGCAGAAAAGGGACGGTTCCCGTTCTTCTTCATTCGCCCGGCCATGCCCGATCGCCCGATCGTTTTGGGTCGGGATATCCTGGAAAAGGTGGAGGAGGCGGTGAAGATCGCCCTCAACCACATGGGGTTCACCCGTAATCTGATCTACTGCCAGCCAGACGTTTTTATCCTTCGGGATGGAAGCGTTGCGGTGGAGCGGATCAACTGCCCCGACGTCGGGCTGTTCTTCTCCCACTTCGATACGACAGGCTCGCAAGTGCTGCCACAGGTACGCGCGATCGTCGAGAAACTGCGCGATGCCGTCGCCGACCGTATCGTCGATATGATGGGAGAACGCATCTTCATCGTGACGCGCGACGACGTCCTCGCGTGCAAAGGGGATGTCTTGGAGTGTCGCGAAATCGAGGCGCTCGCTCGCGCACTTCTCGATCGCGGCGTGACGGTCACGGTCGTCGGTGCCTCTGATGTGGGGTCGCTCCCGCACGGTTCGCGCCTACTGCTGCTCAACTTGGACTGGCAGAACAACGCGGCGTCGCTCAAAATCTTGCTCCGGCGGCGCAACAGGGGAGATGTGGAATGTTTCCCCGACCCGTATCTGCAGATGACGTCCGAGCGGTGGACCGGCCTCCCGGAAATGGAGATCGCCACCGACAACCCGCACCGTCAGACCTTCCTCCAGCTGGCAGGTTCACTGCCTTCGAACAAGGAGGGGGCATCTGACGTGAGGAGACGTATCGGGCAGTTGCTTGATAGGGAAGGCATCACTGCCGAGATCATCCACGCACAGCTCGCGTCGGAAACGGTCCCGATCTTCCGGCGTTCGCTGCATTCATGGCGGCATTTCGCCGTCCGGGCGGCACGACCGGGCAATGCCGATGGGGCCATCCGCCTGCGCAGCATCCCTGCGCGGCCGGACAACCTCCTCTTGACGAGCACCACAGGGCCGCGGCTGCACGCGTTCCGGTTCATGTGGGTTGCGTAGCGGTTGCGAGCAGTAGTGTAGTACAGTAAGCGTATGACTGACCCGAGGGAAGTGGGTGCATCCGAGATTCTGACAACGGCCATGAACATGGTGCGCGAGGCACGGGAAACCGTACTCGTCACTATGCAGGCCGCTGAAGAACTCGCGCATCCACTCCCTCGGGACTATTTTTTATTACTGGAGCAAAAGATGCATGAGGGCGTGCAATTGATACGCATAGGGTTCGGGAGCAAAGAAGAGTTTGCTCACTTGCAAGACCAAACACAATTTTCACATTCTAACTATCGATTTTATCCCACAGAGAGTACCGATTACCGGCGCATGTTGCTCGTGGACAACAAAAAAATGCTATTTGCGAAAACCGATGCCGATGGCCGACATGTGTTCTACACCGAAGATCCTCGCTTGATAGCCGATCTCAAAACATACGCGCAGACGTTCAGCGTTTGACAATAAGATTACGCCACGTATGATGTCCCCTATGAGTAACGGTCGAGTCGGAAACAGCAGCTTCCTTCGTGCCTCCGAAGCCTTTGGCGGAGGGGCATTCTTTTTCTTCTTTAGTCCCTCAGGAGGGGTAGCTGTGTCGTTGCTCAAATAAACAAAGCAAAACACAGAAAAGCCCCTCTTCGGAGGGGTTTTTCTTTTGCGGGTTGGAGATTTGCTTCTGAGCCCATCGGGATCAAATTTCCAGATCGCAAGTCGACTGGTTCGCGGGCAAAGGGCCTGCGAAAGGTCTTTCGCTCTTTGATTCAACCCATCGTTATAGCAACCGGAGGAAAGCATGGCTGTTCCGAGAAGCGCGGAAACCGAACAAAGGCTCGCCGACTTTCGCACTCGAACCGAGCACAAGCCGGCACCCGAAAACGAAGAACAGGTGCCCACGCACATTTTGCTTGTGCTCCCCGACTCGCTCGGCGATGCGTACAGAGCGGCCTTGGCGCGGCACGCAAATGTCACCTGCGAAACGCTTCCTTACGACCCTCACGTGGTCATTGGGAAACTGTCAACGGCTTCGCATGTCATCCTCGCGCAAGGGATAAGCACTGACGCAGAGGAGCAGATCCTAAACAAAATCCGCGAGTCGCGCCGCTTGCGCGGAATGCTCCTCGAATTTGAAGACATCCTCCGCTACAAGGGCAAGGCCAACATCGGCCGCTTTAGAAAGCGCGAAGATGGTCCGGGAAAACCCTTCATTGTCGAGCGAATGTTCAACCGCTCCGATCTCGTGGGCGAAGCCGACAAGATCGTCGATCTGCTGCTTTCGCTCGGCTGAGCGATCCTTCTGCAACGCACGTTATTCTACGGGCGCCCTAGTTCTGGAACTCTGTTCCAAACTACGGCGCCCGTTCGTTTTTTATACAAAAACAAAGAGCGCCCGCCGACATCAGCCGACGGAGCGCCCCGAGGTTGGCGGCCTATTTGGCCGCATGTTCCTTTTTCATTTCTCGCAACGGCTATTTGCGGACGCGAATGGCGAGTCGCTTTTGCCTCATCGTGGCAACCTTACGTTCGACAAGTTCGGCGTATTGGGCGCAGTACTCGTTGTACTCGTACACCCACCAGAACAGTTGTTCGTCGCCACCCACGATACGCATGGCTTGATGGAACAGCTGTGTCGAGTAGGTCTGCACCTTTTCGTTGATGACGCCGCTGATGACTTCTTCGACGCAGCGGCCGAAGTACTGGGTGAGAAATTGGTATGCGCTCACCGTCCTGTCGTGCTCGTCAGCGTCCATCTGGTGGATATCCAATTTGAGAATTTCCGACCAGAGGAACCAGGTGCTGAGTTGTGCCTGCCGATGTTTGCTGTCTTCGCACATCACAATCGGCAAGCCCTTAAGGCGGTTTTCGTTCTCGGCGAACGATTGCGGCCCGAAGAGCGGATGCCAGAGCGACCACGAGACGTCAGGAGGAAGATTCCTCAAGACGTTGAGCGGGTGCAACTTCACGCTGGACACGTCGACGACGGTCCCGCGGAAAGTCCCCGCGCTCAGGATGCGGTCGACCGTGGAGGCGAATGCCGGGATGGGAACCGCCGGAACGACCAGGTCGCACGCCGCGACCTCGCGAAAGCTCGCGTTCCCCTTCCGTTTCGGATCGGTATCGAATCCAAGGATTTGGACCTTGTCGCCAAGCGCTTCCTTGATACGCTCCTGGAGAAACGCACCGAAGTTGCCGAGCCCAATGATGCCGACGGAATTAAAAGGAATCATCTGCGCGTACTCCTACCGTTGTTCTGTTACCTGTTGCAAGCGAAAAGAGCTCTGCAAGCTCCTTTCGCTTGCAACCAGTCGCGGGATTGCGATCTGGAATCTAATTCTTTAGAGAAGCAGTATCCAGACAACAGAAATGAAAACGCCCCCGGTGGGGGCTTGGTCTGTCAGATCTGCAAAACGACAAACTACCCCCGGGGGCTTCGATAGCTGTAATAATATGCTGCGCTCAAATTCATAGGCGATAGGAGTATAGCAAAGCAGTTGCCGTTTGTCCAGTCTGTGAAAAATTATGATATATCATAATTTTTCACAGATATTAAAGAACGCGGAAATTCTTGAACTGCCATGGGTCAGATGTGTCGATGTCTTCGGGGAAGAGCTTGCCGCGCTCCTGCAGCGGCGTCCAATCGCTGTACTTGCCGACCATCTTGCCGAGGTACGGCTTTGAAATTTTGAGCACGTAGTCGTGGTCGAGATCTTCGGCCTCGATAATGCCGAGCGAGGGGTTCTCTATCGCATACATCATTCCGGCGAGCGCAGCCACCGCCACCTGCAGCGACGTGGCGTTGTTGTATGGCACAAGCTTGCGTGTCTCTTGTATAGAGAGGTAACTGCCGTACCAGTACGAGGTCTTTTTGTGACCCATGAGCAGCACGCCGAGCTCATCCGCTCCGCTCGTGATCTCGTCGACAATGAGACGCTGACGCTTTTGCTGTTTGCCATTTTTGCCCGCCATTTCATGCAAAGAGAGTACGGCCGCGTCGCACGGGTGGTACGCGTAGTGCGTGGTCGGGCGGTAGATGACTTTGCCATCCTCGACGATGGAAAAATAATCCGACGTTGAGATCGATTCGTTGTGCGTGATGATAAAGCCGTGGAACGGGCCTTCGCCCGGCGTCCAGCTGCGCACGCGCGTTGAGAATCCCGGTCTACTGAGGTAAATGGCGGCCATGCAGCCGAAAGTGTGTTCATTCCCGTCATGCGGCAATTCTTTCTCGTGACTTCCCCACCCCATTTCCGCAGGCTGACCACCTTCCGAGACGAAGCCGTCGATGGACCACGTGTTGACGAACTCTCCCACTTCCTTGGGCTTGGGCGAGACCTGCGTGTCGCGCTCAGCCACGTGAATGACCTTGATGCCGAGTTGCTGAGCGAGCCGCGCCCACTGTTCCCGATTCTGAGGCTTGCTCGCCTTTACACCGGTATCGCGCGCGATATTCAGTAATGCCTGTTTAACGAATGAGGAGACCAGCCCGGGATTGGCGCCCATGCAGGAGACAGCGGTCGGACCCTCCTTGTGCTTTCGCTTCAGGGCGAGAATGGTCTCGCGCAGCGCATAGTTCGAGCGCTGTTCAGCGTTGAGGCGCGGGTCGGTGTAGTAACCTTTCCACGGTTCGGCGACGGTATCGAGGTAGAGGACACCGAGCTCATGGCAGAGTTCTATGATATCGGCCGATGATGTATCGACCGAAAGATTCAGGAGAAAATCACCGAGGTGCACGCGCTTGCGGATCTCCCGCTGATAATTGTCTTTTGTAAGTGCACACACCTGGTGCTTCACACCATACTTTTTGGCGACATTCGCGCCGCGACTGTCGGCCTCGATGATCGAGATCTGACCGGGCTTGATAGCGAGATGTTTGAATATGAGCGGCAGTATCGCCTGCCCGATCGAGCCGCAACCCACCATGAGAATTTTGCCGTCAAATGCCAACTTCCCCTTCGTCCCCTTTTTCGCTTTCGGCTTATTTTTTTTTGCTGCCACGGTATTTTTCTATAGTGACTAATAGCGGAGTGGCGAGGAAAATGGACGAGTACGTACCCGCAATAATACCGACCAAGAGCGTGAGTGCAAAATCACGCGTCGAGGCCGGGCCGAGGAAAAAGAGCACGAGGAGCGTGAGGACGACGGTGAGCGAGGTATTGATAGAGCGCGTGAAGGTCTGGCTGAGCGAACGGCCTGCAGTGTCGGCAAAATCCTCTTTCTTGCCCTTCTCTTGATTGATGCGCAAGTTCTCGCGCACCCGATCGAAAACGACGATTGTGTCGTGTACGGAAAAACCGAGCACTGTTAGGACGGCGGTCACGAAGAGCGTGTCGACGGAAGCGCCGGCGTATTTTCCAAGGACAGCGAAGAAGCCGACGGGAATGATGACGTCGTGTATGAGCGTGACGAGCGCCACCGATCCATAGACCCATGAAGACACCGGCTTTGAGACCTTGCGGAACGCGAAAGCGATAAAAAGGAGGATGCAGAGCATCACAACTGCGGTCGATACGAGCGCTTTGCTCTGGAGTTCGGCGCCGATGGTCGGGCCGATCTCGGAGAGCCGCGAGACGCTTGCCGTCATATTCTTGTATGAAAAGTCACTAGCAAGATTTTGGCGTTGCTCCGGTGTCAGCGATTGCGTCCGAAACGCGTACCCGTTGGAGCCGACCTCCCTGAGTGAAAAATCCTGATACCCTTCCTTGGTAAGAAGCGGCGTAAGCAGATCGGCAGCAGGTCGCTGTGTATCATACGTAATTTCGGCGAGGACGCCGCCGGTGAAATCGATGGAGAGCCGCAACCCGAATGCGATGAGGGCGATGAGCGCCACAGCAATGAATGCGCCGGTGAGTGCGAAAAATAATTTTCTGTTACGAATGATGAACATATTATTTTGTTAGCTCTGGTATTTCGAGGTGATCGGGTCCGAGAACGATGCGGTCCAGCTGATTGTAAAAGCGAATGAGTGCATTGCGGTCGTCTTCTTTTTTGATCCGATCCAGATCAGTATTAAATTCTCTGACTACTTTGTTAAACTCGTTGACCGCATCTGGGTCCGACTCGCCGAGTACGTGCATTACCATCTCTTGAGCGTTCTCGGGAGTATGCTTCTCGTACAAGTTGTAGAAATAATCAGCGTACGTCGGCAGTCTCTCGAGAGCGCCCAATGACCCCACGTCCGACGCAATCCCGGCACAATCAACGAATGAATTTCGTACATCCATATTCATACGAGTAGAGGTCAACTGCTCAGTAGCCGATCGCTTTTGTTGATCCAGCTTTTTCTGTTCTGCTTGTTCAGGGCTTCTCTTACCGAGCCCTTGGTTTAATCTTTCTGTCATATCTATCCATTACTGACACCGCTCCCGAACAAAAATCTTGCGCCGCTTCCCCTGGCTTCGATGCCGAGCGCCTTCAGGAATGTGCGGGATACCGAGATTGCCGTGAGCATCGACACAAGGACACCGAGCCCGAATACCAGGGCGAAACCCTGAATGAGCGACGTGCCGAAGGAGAACAAGATCGCCGCCGTGATCATCGATGAGATGTTGGAGTCCCGTATCGACGGCCACGCCCGTGCAAAACCATCTTGGATGGCCATCGCTGCGGTCTTTCCGCTCCGCAGTTCCTCCTTCATACGCTCGAAGATGAGAATGTTGGCATCGACCGCCATACCGATGGAGAGTACGAAGCCAGCAATGCCCGCCGCCGTGAGCGTGACCGGTATGAGCAGGAACAGGCCAAGCATCACCGCGATATACATAAGCAGTGCGAGCGAGGCCAAAAGACCCGGCAATCGGTACCAAAAGACCATGAAGAGCACAACGGCGATGATGCCGACGATGCCTGCCACGATGCCGCTATGCACCGCCTGCCCACCGAGCGTACCCGACACCGTTTGCGTCTCGATGAGTTCTATCGGCACGGGGAGCGCGCCGTAATTCAAATTGCGCGCGAGCGACTTGGCCGCGTCGGCGGTAAAACTGCCCGAAATGACCGCTGTGCCATCGGGGATCGCTTCGCGGATGATCGGGGTGGAGATCGGCACGCCATCGAGGAAGATACCGAAAATGCGATTGACGTTCTTGCCGGTGAGGTCGCTGAATATGTGTGCGCCACGCGCATTGAAATGGAGCACCACGACTGGCTGGTTCAGCGCACCTGTCGCCCCCTGGAATTGGAGCTCGGCGCTCGCGAGATCTTTCCCGGTAAGGGACGCCGGTTCAAAATATTGGGAGATCGTGGAAGTGGAAAGATCTTGCGGAAGCGTATCGACGCCCTGTTTGAGCAAGCGAAATTCGAGTACCGGCGTCTGACCGATGAGTGCGATAGCTTGGCTGGTGTCGGTCACGCCAGGCAATTCGACGAGCAAACGCTGCTCGCTCCCGTTGCCCCCCAAGGCGCTTCCTGTCTGTGTTTCTACCAAGGGTTCTGCAACACCGAAGAGGTTGACGCGCCGCTCGATAGTATCGCGCAGGGCCGCCATTGAGTCGGATACATCGGAGCCCTGAAGGTTGGAAAGATCTGCGCGATACACGAGCTGCGTCCCACCGGAGAGATCGAGCCCCAACTTGAACGGCTTCCAGGAGTGCGCATTTGCGGCATACACGAAGTAGCCGACCCCCAGGCCGATGAGCAGTACGAGCGCAGCGGTCATGCGTTTCTGTGCCATTGGGTGCAACCGTAACAAAAAATATGGGTTTTATAAAGACATTGACTTTATCCTTTTTGAATGTTACTATCGCAATCCTTTTCTGAGAGGATACGAAAATGCGTTCTTTTTTGCACGGCATCAGGGTCGGCATCACGGTCGGTGTTCTGTTGACCTTTTGCGCGGGTTGCACGGCTCTTCCAAACGAGCCGCCCCGCACGGTCGACATGACCGTCAAGGTCAGTGGCTGTCGGACGAAGCAAGTCGACGAAACACTCCACGCGGCATGCGCGTGGGCGCATCAGCTCCAAGAGCTGAAGGAGGCGTTGGAGAAACGCACTGGCCGAAAGGTTCAGCTCCTCGGCCGCAGCGTCATCAACTGCCAGCCCCACATGTGGGCTGGCGTCTGCGCGCACAGGGACGCCGAGCTCACGCTCGGGTTGCCCCTCTGATCCACCCCCGCTCTCCTGTAGAGGCCCGCACCCGCGGGCCTCTTTTTAAGACCGCGAATTCCCTATTGAACCGTCAGGGTGGCGCACGTAAGCCCTTTGCCCGTCGGTGTTTGCGCCGCTATCATATAGGTACCTGCAATTGAAGAGATGCGTAATTGAGTCCCCCAAAAATGGTCATACACACCGCTGTAAGCGGCCACTATTGCTCCGGTAGTGTATTGATGACAGAAATTTAAGTCATCTTTTGGCCCGAGAAGAACATAAACGTACCGGGTGCCTGTGGCCATTCCCGTAACAGAAATGCTCGGACTTATCGTACTTGCAGTGTATGCCGTTTTACTAAAAGAAATTTTGACCACTGGGAGCCTTGTTGACACAGCGGCTTCCGTGTTTGAAGTTGGTGCCGAAACAGTCAATGGTTGAGCAATCGTTTGAGTCTCCGCGTTTGATGTCGGTGCTACCACGGTTGATGATTGTTGCGCTGTTGATGGTGCAGCTGTCTGAGTGAATGTTTGTCCTGATGGAGAAGTGATGTACATGTAAACAGTGTGTATTCCAATCGAAGCTGTATATTGTCCCGGTATGGTAAACACTGATCCCGGTATTGTTGCGGTCCATCGGCAATATTTATTTACGGGAACTTGCATCGAATACGGGCGAAGTGGAAGGTATACATGTCCCAAAAAACCGCCCGACGCTGGCATGGAAATAGTAAGGGTCGTGCCTATGTTGTCATATCCAGTTATCGTGACTGGATGCCCAACGGTTCCCGCATATTTCACTTTATCCGGCGTGATTGAATACAATAGCCAACTATTACAAGTTCCGCCGACTGACGCAGTCTGAGAAAACTCAGGAGCTCCGGGAAGCAAAACACTTCCGCCTGCAATGACAATAGCTAACGCTGCTATATATAAATTGACTCTATTATTCATGAGTCAATGATTGCACCACCCCATCCTATGGTCAACGGGCATTTGGGGACAGGTTTTTCTCGATCAATGTCTTCAAATTGCGGAAAATCATGGCAACAGCGACCGGTCCGACACCGCCGGGGACGGGGGTAAAGACCGACGCGATCTTGGCGCACGCCGGATCGGCGTCACCGACCACCTTTTTGCCTTGCTCGCTGGTACCGGCGTCGATGAGTGCGACGCCATTTTTTATATGATCGGGCTTGATGAGGCCGGGCGAGCCCGCCCCAGAGACGATGATGTCGGCTGCTTTGAGGTCCTCGATCGAGCCCTCCTCGAGCGTGAGCATGCCGACTTGCGCTCCGCACGCCTTGAGGAGCTGCGCGGAAGGGGCGCCGACGAGCATGCCCGCTCCCACCACCACGGCGCGCTTCCCCGCTATATCGACCCCGCCTCTCTGCAAGATTTCGATGACGGCGAGCGCCACCGGCGCCTCCACAGGCCGCTCGATCGAGTGTCGTGGGTTGATGGCATCCACGTCTTTCCGCGCGGGTATCGAGGAGAGGACCGCGTTGGCATCGGCGGTCTTCGGCAGAGGCAGCTGGACGATGATGGCGTCCGTTCTTGCCGCAAGATGCTCGACGGCCTCGATGGCTTGTCCCGTCGTCGCTGTACCTGGAAGGTCGACGCGTACCATTTCCACACCAAGCCGCTCGGCAGCGCGCATTTTGATGCGCACGAATTGTTCGATGACGGGATTTTCGCCAATGACCACGATGCCGAGCCGTGCCCGGTGCGCTGTAAAGAAATCAGCTAATTCGGAATAGATATCCGCCGCTATGCTGCGTCCGTCGACGATCATGAGGTAAGTCCGGCTTCTTTTTTGAGCGCGGCGATACCATCGGCAAGCGTCATGCTCGGCGCCCACCCCAGTAGTTCTTTCGCCTTCGTATTGTCGGCAAGCGCGTCGTGCGCTTCGATGCGCGACGGACCGTAGATGATGTCGCCCGCCGCCGCCTGCCTGCCGGCAGGCAGGAACATTTCCGCGAGTGCCTGTATCGAGGTGTTGTGCCCCGTCCCGATGTTCAGCACCTCGCCCTTTCCCACCTTCTTGCTATCCGCTGCCAGTATATTGGCCTGTACCACATCGCTCACGTGGGTAAAATCACGCGTGATAGTGCCGTCGCCGAAAATAGTGATAGGCGTATTATTTTTGCGCGCCAGCAAGAATTTGCCGATTGCGAGCGCATAGGGGCCGTTGGGGTCGAGGCCGGGCCCGTACACATTGAAATACCGGAGGCTCACCGTCTCGATACCGTAGAGGTCGGGCCACATTTGTGCGAAGAGTTCTCCGACATATTTTTGCAGGCCATAGGGATGGACCGGCGAGGCGATCATCGTCTCGACGAACGGAAGCGTTCTCTGGTCCCCGTATGCGGAGCCGGAGGACGAGTACACGACCCGCCGTACTTTGGCTCGCGCCGCAGCGGCGAGCACCGAGACCGTGCCGGTGATGTTCTCGTCGGTCGTCTCCACGGGATGCTCTATCGAATACGGCACGCGCGGCACTGCTGCGGTATGAAAAACGACGTCGGCCCCTGAAAAGATATTTTGCATCTCATCGGTATGACGAATATCTTTTTCATGCAGTGTTGCCTCTTTCGGGAGCGATGCTCGACGAAAACTTGGATCGCGGTCGACGATATGCACCTCGTGGCCAGCCTGCACGAGCGCCGCCGAGAGATTGCTGCCGATAAAACCGGCTCCTCCCGTGACGACCATTTTCTTTGCCATAGGGCAAATACTACCAGATTATGTACCGCGCGCAGTAAATACGATCCGGAACGTCTGCAACAGAATATAGAGGTCGAGCAAGAGCGATCGATGCTTGAGATAGTAGAGATCGAAGGAGAGCTTCGTGGTGGTTTCTTCCATGTCGGCGCCGTGGTGCGGATCCCGGTCGTGCTTGAGCTGCGCCCAGCCCGAGAGGCCGGGAGCAACGAGGTAGCGAGCACTGTAATACGGGATGTGGGCGCTGTACACAGAGGCGAGTGCAGGCAACTCCGGACGCGGACCGATGAGTGAAAGGTCGCCCACGAGCACGTTCCACAGTTGCGGCAATTCGTCGACCCGCAAGAGGCGGAGCCAATGACCGACGCGCGTCACCTTCAACTCGGACAAGCCGTTCGTGCCATAGTTGCCCTCATCGTTGCCGTTCATCGTGCGGAATTTGACGATCTTGATGGGCTGCTGGAAGCGGCCGACGCGCGTCTGCGTGATGAAGAGGGGCCCTCCATCGTCGAGCCGGATCGCGAGCGCGACGAATGGATAGACCGCGAGCGAAACGAAGCCGAGCAGACACGCCGTGACGCAATCGATCGCCCGTTTGAGTCCGTCGTAGACGCGCGACGAGCTCACGTTCTCCAATATCCACTCGTAGCGCAAGAGCGAGAGCGGCACGCGCTCGAACATTTCCTGATAGAGATCGACCGCATCCACGAGCGCGAAGCGGCGCTTGCGAAAAGCAGCATCGTACATGATGGGGAACGACGCAGAAATCGCTTTGTCGGAAAAATCCACGATGAGAAACGCGACTTCGTCGTTCTCCATGGCGCGCAAGGCTTCGCGGATGACCTCGGCATTCGACGCACGAGCCGTGTCGACGAACGAATCGAGGGTGAAGGAATAGCGCCCGTCGTGCATGATCTCGGCCTCAAGCGCATGCGCGTCGGGCCCCGATGCAATGAGAATGCCTTTGAGCTTGCGGCCCACCGGCATGCGCGGAAAGATCCACACACGCCATGCCACAATGAGGGCGAACGAAACGGCGAGGTAGAGGAAGAGAATGGTCTTAGGTGCGATACCAAAGACCGGCACGAGAAAGAAAAAGAGTGCAGCGATGATGACGTTGAGGATCTGCGTATAGAGAATGGTCGCAAGAAGGCGCGTACGGAAGAGACGCGTGTAGCGACCGTAGACCCCGGCCAAAAAGAAAATGGCGATCCAGACCGCAAAAAGGAGTGAGAACGGGACGATAAAGAGCCGCAAGAGCTCGTACGAGGGCAGCGCCAGGTAGCGTATCGAGAGTGTAAGATAAAGGGCGACCAGAAAGATCACGACGTCTCCGGCCAAAAGGATGAGATATTCTCTCCTGGGGACGAGGGTCATAATCTGGTATAATGACACCAATTTGCTTATGAATCAAGTCCCTAAAAAGGTCCTCTTTCTCATTACAAAAGCTACGTGGGGCGGCGCGCAGAAGTATGTTTACGACCTTGCCACCCACCTGCCCAAAGAGCAGTTCGAGGTTTCGGTCGCGTATGGTGAGCCGGGCAGGCTTCTAGAGATACTGAGGGAGAAAAAAATTTCTACGCATCCCCTGCCAGCGCTCGGACGCGACGTGGCACTTTTTTCAGACATCGCAAGCCTCTTCCAGCTCGTACGATTGCTACGTGCTGAGCGTCCCGATGTCCTGCATGTGAACAGCTCAAAAGCGGCTGCGCTCGGTGCTCTTGCTGGGCGGATGTGCGGGGTACGCAGAATTATTTTCACCGCGCACGGCTGGCCATTCAAAGAAAACAGGAATTTCTTGGCGCGCGGGATTATTTATTTCATCAGTTGGTTCACTGCCGTTCTTTCGCACGCGACTATCGTTGTCTCGAAACACGATGAAACAATCGGGAAACGTATGCTGATTGTCAGAAAAAAAATAAATTACATTCCCATCGGTATTGGAACACTCTTTTTCGCGCCAACGGAAGAGTTGTTGGAGCTTACTCAGGTGATAGCCGCGTTTGAACATCCAGAAATCGCCAATTGGCCACGCATAATCACTATAGGAGAACTTACTGCGAATAAGGGTCAAGCGGTCGCTATCGAAGCAATCGAAAAACTTAAGCGAGATGGCGTGGACGTGACGTACGTATTGTTCGGCTCGGGAGAAGATGCTGAACAGCTTCAGAAATTGGCGGAAAGATTGGGTGTCTTAGATCGGGTGAGTTTCTTCAACTTTAGATCTGACGCGAGCAAATTTTTACGTGCCTTCAATATCTTTCTACTACCGTCGATTAAAGAAGGAATGCCCTACGTTCTTCTCGAAGCAGCAGCAGCCGGATTGCAGATCATTACTACGACCGTGGTCAATCCTGAATTCATTGAACGTGCGAGCAATGTCCGTACCGTACCCCCCGGCGACTCGAACGCGATCGCTGTCGCGATAAAAAAAGTACTGAGTAAGATCGAAGCACGGGAAACGTTCCCTGCCGAATATCACTTCCCACTCTCGGAAATGGTTGAAAGAACAGTTCAACTCTACTAAACCGCGCCGATCAGTTCCGTCTCATCGCGCGCCTGGATGGAAGGCCTGGCATGGCGGCGCATGCCCATGAGGACGCCGAGCGCGAGATATTCAGTAAGGAGGTGTGAGCCGCCGTAGCTCATGAAGGGCACCGTGGTACCGGTGATCGGAAGCAACCCCATGTTCATACCAACGTGCACGATGAATTGAGAGAGAAAATAGACGGCAATACCCGCGGCAAAGAGCGTATCGAAATTATCGTTCGCATGCGCCGATATCGAGAGCACGCGTATGATAACGATACCAAAGAGCGTGAAGAACATGAGCACGCCGAAGAATCCCCATTCTTCCGCGAACGCAGCAAAGATGAAATCGGTCTGGAATTCCGGCAGAAATTGCAGCTTGCTCTGCGTCCCATATCCGATGCCCTTGCCGAACATCTCGCCAGAGCCGACCGCGACGGTGGATTGGTACGCGTTGTAGCCCGTGCCGCGGATGTCGGCGAGCGGATGGATGAACGTGAGGACACGAGCTTTTTGGTAGGGCTTCAGCGCGTAGTGCCACAGCCCCGCGAACACGATAGCTGCACTAATAAGAAGGATCGCAACGTGTTTCCACGAGATACCGGAAACGAGCACCATGCCGAACCAAATACCGAAGATGGTAATGGCTGAACCAAAATCCGGCTGCAAGAATACGAGCGCGAAGCCAAGGAACGCATAGGTACCGGACACCAGAATGTGCCGGTAGTGTTTGATCTCAATGTGCCGACGGCTGAAATATTTGGCCAAGACCATGACCAAGATGAGCTTTGCCGGATCGGCTGGCTGAACGGCAAAAAAACCTAAATTGAATCTGTTCTGCCCACCCTTGACGATGGCACCGAACGCAAAAATGAGCGACAGGAGCGATAAAATCAAGACGAAGGAGGCAACGACGACCGGCGTACGGCGCAAGAAACTGTAATCGCCCAAGGAAGCCAGGAGGAAGACCCCGACCGCGATACAGATCCAGATGATCTGTTTATCAAAAAAGGAATTTTCCACGCCGAAGCTGCGCATCGTGACAAGTCCCAAGAACGACATGGAAAGAGCGGCGGCAAAGAGGAACCAATCGACGTGGGAAAGCGGCCGAATGCGCTCTGAGGCCGCGCGACGCAGGGTGACGATCATATGCTACTGGCCCGCGGTCGGCGGCGCCTCCTGCGGAGGCAAGAGCGCGATAATATCTATGCGCCCCACCGCCCCCGAGAAGGGCTGCGGCCAGGTAAAGGTGATCTGTTGCACGACACTGGGCGCGAGATCGGGCAGCGCAGTGCCCGATGCCGCGATCGCATTACCGTACGGATCGAACGCGACCGCCACAAAAGACGCGCCCGGAAGTCTCGCAAAAGAGGTGTTCTCCACCCGTGCGGTGATGCGCGGCGCGGTGTTGGTATCCGAAATTTGCTGATTGTTGATATGGATCACCGAAGCGGGGTTCGTCATGCGTTTCCACAGGAGCGTATCGTCAGTGATATCAAAATAGGTATGCACCGCCACACGATTGCCGGTGTCGATCCCCGCCACCAAGACCGGCGTGATGCCGCCGGGCATGATGAACGTCGTGCCATCGCGGTCAGCGACGAGGATGTTTTTGCTGTCATACAGGCCGAAGTGGTAATGCGCAAGCGCAACTCCCGCATTTGAATTCGGATTCTCGATGTAGGCGATCGCTGTATACGAACCATCGCGCACTTTGAATGAGCGTGCCCAGAGGGTGGCCCACGGCGAGAGGCGCGCGGAATCGAGCTTGAGACAGGGTCCGCCCTCATCGACCGCCGTCTCACCCTGATTTTGCTTGCCGTCGAAGCAGGTGGGCTTGATGGTCGAGAAATAGTGAATGATCGGCGTAATGATGATGACGGCGAAGAATAGAATAACGCCGCCTAGATACGTCGTCCGCCGCCGTGATGCCCAAGACATGGAACTAGTTTACAGTGAACAGTCGGTAGTGAACAGCGAGTCATCAACTACTGCCCCGCGTACGCGTCCTTTTCAGCCTGGATGGTTTTGATTTGTTCGTCAGCGGAAACAGGTGTGACGACGGAGGGGTCGGTAGAAGAAATCGTCTTTACTAGTGGCAGGATTTGAATTCTACGACCTAGTGGATCACCACCGTTATCTACTCCTACAATTATAAATACACTCGGACTTAATGGCACGATAGCACCAAGAAGAACTGGGAGTCCACCAATAGTTGTAGCCACGATGTGTGAGGGATGGAATTGGTTTGCGGAATCACTTTGAGAATCATCATTATTCATCCATTGTTTACTTGTTGAATCAAAGTGTAGATGTGTACCAGAATATCCGTATGTAGATACCAACCCAGACGGTGAGTGGACCTCTTGTACATACCATACATACTTTCCTGCTTGGATCTCAAGAGTCTTAGATACAGTCCTGGAATCGACGGAAGTGATCGTACTGCCATTATCAGAGATATATCCTGTGAGTGCAGCTATATCTCGTAAATCAGCCGAAGCATTTGAAACTTTCCACCTACTCGGATACCAGAACGAAAATCCGAAATCGGCATCGATGTATTTGCTCATGCCGGGGACGGAAAGCGTTTGCGACGACGAACTTTGATTCAGAAATAAAAACGCACCGCCGAGTATGCTCACGGCAACAAGACCCATCAACAAGGTCTGTAACAACGGAAAACCCCTTTGCGATTTCATATCTATAAGATTAGCACTTATTGAACACTCTGTTCTGGCGCCTAGCTACTCTCCCCTTGCGAGTACCATCGCCTCAACTGGGCTTAACTGCCGTGTTCGGAAAGAGAACGGGTGTGACCCCAGCGATAAAGCACCAGAACAGAATTTTCAACGACAAAGAACTCTTCGTTGACATGCGAAGAGCCCGGTCAAAGACCGGCAAAGACAACAGCGAGTGCTGCTATCTCTGGACAACATTTAGAATCTAGAAAGCGTTTTGTTTGATACGCGACTCCCACAATTCCTTTCGAGAGTTCTGTCGGCGGATTAGTACGCCTCGGCTACATGCATTACTGCACTTCCACCTAGCGCCTATCAACGTGGTCATCTCCCACGAGCCTCAAACGATTCCTCATCTTGGAGTTGGCTTCCCGCTTAGATGCTTTCAGCGGTTATCCTTTCCCGACATAGCTACGGGGCGATGCACCTGGCGGTACAGCCCCCAGACCAGAGGTCAGTTCATTTCGGTCCTCTCGTACTAGAAACAAATCTCCTCAAGAATCAACGCCTGCAGCAGATTAAGACCAACCTGTCTCACGCTAT
>ORMF012337911.1_pt1 | contig 49983 bp, 34 predicted proteins | sample 1779871 | NCBI WGS metagenome assembly ORMF01 (sample SAMEA104232316, study PRJEB22302) | groundwater metagenome | biome: forest; feature: aquifer; material: groundwater | place: USA | collected 2011-08-07 | depth 5.4 m | reverse complement strand
TCGGGCTCGATGGCGGTTACCACGCCGTTCTTGCGCCGGACTCTGAGAATACACTGGCTGCCGCCGCAATTGATCCGGCAGCCGGTGTACAGCACCTCTTCGCCGGCGTGAAGCTTTTTCAACTTGCGCACAACCGCCGTGCGTTGCGCCTTAGGACGCGGGCTCGCGGCAGGACTCATGAATCAACCCCTCTCTTCACACGCGCCAGCTTTCGTTAGTCTTGCTCTTGTCATACTCGGGCCCTTTTCCTTCCGCGCTGTCGGGCACATATTTTTGCGGATCGCGCCGAAAGTTGATGCGGCAATCCTTGGAGCAAAAATAAAAATACTTGCCCCAAAACTGAGCCTTTAGCGCGTTAGGAGCGTTCTCGTCCACTTCTTTTTTGCATACAGGATCAGTCGCCATAACTTACCCTCCTTAAATGTAAAAGGCAGAAAGAAAATTTACATTTTACAATTTGCATTTTGACTTGATTCAACTCGCCTTCCTCATCTCCACACGGGTTCCCCGGTCGGTGGGACCCGGCGAACAGTGGCCGAAGTGTCCGGCAATCCCTACCACCTGAGAAAGGAGACTTTGAATTTTTGCTTGATATTCTCCCATAGCCGTATCCTTCTCCCGCTCCTTTATTCAACGGAGCCAGCTACGCTTCTTCCATTCTTTAAGAGAGTCCCCCATTTTTTTACGATCTGGCTACGCAGCTCTGGGCTCACCTGGGCAACCGGGTATGCGCGGTTTTTCCATTCATATGGCCAACAGGCATCTATGATGGCCTTGGATGTAAAGGTGTTATCTGGGTTGTGCGTTGCTGTTTTTAAATCGGGTGAAATGGCGGGATCCGCTGAGCTGCTTCTGCAACGGCGTATAATTTCAACCGAGCGCTCCGGATCAGCTCGTGTGGATATCGCCCAAATCACCTCTCTAAGATCAGTAATATCGATGTCGTCATCCACCACGACAGTGTACCTGCCAATATAGACTCCTGAGTTGCACTGGGATGCTATCATTCCTGCCTGCCGGGCATGACCCGGATAAAGCTGCTTGATTGCGACAACATTAAAAAGTCGGCTGCCACCCGCTAGATCGCACCACACCCCCTGCACCCCGGGGACACCGGCTTTCTCCATCTCGCCCCAGATTAATGCCGAGCGGAAGACTGATTGAGCAAAGAGATCTGACGGGGGCTTTGCAGGCTGAGCACAGGTGAGAATTGGGTTGGTACGGTACAGCACCGTCTTGACACGAATGATCGGCTCTTTTACAGGAGATAACCCACAATTGGCATAATACCCGGCCCACTCGCCGAACGGTCCCTCCTCTTGGGTTTCCCCTGGGAAACATTCGCCTTCGATAACGATTTCCGCGTGGGCGGGTATGGGGAGTTTACTGTAGGGACCCTCTAGAACATCGATAGGAGCGCCTTTAAGGCCGCCTGCGAAATCATATTCCGATGTTCCCCAAGGGACGGTCATTGTACTAGCCAGATGCAGGGCCGGATCAACGCCGATAGCAACGGCTACTTTAAAGGACTGGCCGCGTGCAGAATATTTGTTCAGCATAGTTCGGCCATCCCTCCCTGCACTCATGTGAAGCCCCAACGTTTGCTTGCCCTGAAGCATGCAGCGGTATGTGCCCAGGTTAATCCAGCCCTCATCCGGGTCTTGCGTAATGACACAATGGCCCGTCCCAATGTAACGACCACCGTCTTGTTCGTGGTGCTTGGGTGCCGGGAATTTGTACAGATCCACCTTATCCTGTTTATCTATGTTCTCTAAAATCTCTCCGCCGGTGACTTTTCTCGGCGGGATCAGAACCATCTGCCTCAATCTTTCACGGCACGCCTTCACACAATGGATTATGTCTGTCCCCTCTAGATCTAGGCGAAGGGCCAACGCGATCCGCTTAACGGATTCGAGATCGCCAAACAACGTCCGATAGCCCGACGGGAAGCCGGGTATATCGTCGAACACGAGAACAGGTACAGTAGATGGGTTTTCCCGGCTCATGATTTCCCAAATTCCCGCCATCTCTAAGTCACGGTCAGCTCCCCGTATTGTCGTAACCTCTCCAAGACGATCAACCTGCTCTAGCCAATCTCTAAGGCCAGCATACACTGTGTCTGGCGGTCGCAAGGTGCTAGAATTTAAACTCATAATCACTCTCCTCTTTTTTGCCCGTTCTCCTATCGCGCGGAGATGGGATATGTTTTGCGGAGATGAGCGATGAACCCGCTTTCCTCCATTTCCTTTACCAAACTATCGTCAATCACTTCTCTTGGGTCTTTATCCTTAGCTTTTGGGTTTCGCAGAGCCAACAGCTCCAGGGTGTTTTGCAGACCTTTTACGGAGGAGTGAGGAATCTCCGGAATGATGTGCCGGGCATTGAGAGAATACGCTTCCTCCAGGGCCTCCTGGTCCTGGGTTTTCAGGACAGAGGCAAAGAGTGTCATGCTCTCTTTCTTATGGCTCTTGAAAAAATAGATTCCTTCCGTGATCGCCTTGAGGAAATTAAGGCAAGCCTCACGGTCCGCTTTTAGGTAAGATCGGGTAGTAACGAATCCTAGGGTTTGGAATTCCAGATCCAGCGAGGGGAAATTCACCAACCGCCGAAATCCCATTTTTTCTGCCCTCCCTGTAAACGGCGGCTCTAGAAGTACAGCCTTGACCTTACCAGCTACCAGAGCCGAAAGGCGCTCTGGTTGGCCGCCAACTGATAGGATGAGCACGTCCTTTCCAGGTACTAAGCCTTCTTTTCGGATAATATAGTTTGCCGCAAAGTCCGATGCTCCCCCGAACCCGGCGATTCCTATGCTATCGCCCTTGAGATCCTTGACGCTTCTAATCGATGGTAAAACCATGAGTCCGTAGGCTAGCTTGTTCGTCAACCCCCCGATTTGGACCACCTCCGCACCCCCTAGAGCAGCAGCGAGAGTAGAATTCCCGGACATCAGAGTGATTTTTGCTTCTCCCGATAACAAACCTGAAGCGGCAATCGCGCCGCTGCCAAAATAAACGACCTGGACGTCCAGCCCATGCCGCTCAAAAAGCCCGACCTTCTGCGTCAGGTAGATGATCGCGCTGGATCCACCCAAGGTGCTAACTCCCGATGTGATCTTCTTCGGTACGGATTGAGCATTTAGCACCGGCACTTCTAATAGCAGGATCAAGCCCAGCGTAATAACCCAGAACAGTTCTCTTCTTATCTTCGTTGTAGTCATTTCGCCCACACCATTTCCCCATCGGCACAGCGCCTTCTGAGGGCTTCTTCTCGGTCGCTACCGCTTTGCTCCCCAGAGCTGGTCAAAAAAGCCGCTTTTATCCATCTCATCCAGATAGCGGGAGTCAATGAGGTCTTGCGGCTTGACTTTCTTCGCCCGCGGATCAATCTGTGCGACATCCTCGAGGATCGCCTGAAGTGCTTCCGGCTTAATCTCCAACCTTTGCTCCAACACTTTGATCTCTGCATTATAGGCGGCGTCAAGCACCTTTCGGTCCTCGACGCGCAACTGCTTTGCCAGGACCTTGTACGTAAACTCCTTGTCAGTGTGTAAAAATTTGGAGGCTTCGGCCATAGCCAACATAAATCGGCCGAGTACCTGGGACCGCTTGGCGATCAGGGATCGGCGGGTTATAAAAGCTACGGCTGCGTGTGGGATACGGAGGTCAGGACCGTAAACGACATAGTGGAAGCCACGGGCAATGGCCGTGGCGTCCCCTGGCGGCGACAGTGTGGCGGCATGGATGCTACCCCTGGAAAGCGCCGCGAGCGTCTCAAACTCTCCGCCCGATTGAACGAAGGTAATGTCTCGACCAGAATCCAAGCCAAAACGTCGGAGGGCTTGAATGGTGAAATAATGGCTGTTGCTACCGAGCCGGCTAACCCCGATTTTTTTCCCCTTGAGATCTTCAGGCTTCTCTATCTCGCGCCCAGCCAAGATACTTTGGGTTAGGGCATTTTTGACTGCGCCTATGATTACGAGGTCGGTCGCTCCCTGCACAAAGGCACGGGCAATCCCCGTACCTCCGGTCTGTACGATGTCGGCGTCCCCACCAAGAATAGCCGCAGTCGCTATTGAAGTAGTGGCTAAATAAACGACCTGGAAATCAAGATTATACTTTCGGAAGAGTCCCGCCTCTTGGGCGATCCAAGGCAAAGACATCGACATCACCTGGGCAGAATAGAGGCCGATAAGCTTGTCAGCCGCCAAAGCCCTGTCCGGCGCTAAGCCAAGAGGGAGCAAAACGGACGCGACAAGTAGCGAGCAAAAATGTTTGATCAGGTCTATTTTCATGATCGTCCCCCTATAACCCTTAGCCACAGACAACTCTTAAAATTAAAAGCCTCCCTCATGCTCCAACTTTTTCACAAACCTGTCATCGATAAGATCCTCCGCCTTAAGGCGCCGGATATTCTCGTTAGTAGTGCCCAGCAGTCCGATGGTGGAACGAATCCCTTCAACGTTTGGATAAATGCGCCGCTCATATAGGTTGATCACCCGCTCATAACCTTCTGACGCATCCTCTAGCCGAGGCAGACGTAACCCCTTGGCTAAACTCTTCATGACCGCAGCCTTGTTCGTAGACTCTAAAATGAAGGAAACTGTCTCCACGAGGGCTCTGAGGACTCTTTCAACTATATCAGGCGACGAATAGACAAACCTACGTTGTCCCAGCAGTGCGGTGTTTTGGTACGGGATGCCAAGTTTGGCGAGATCGGCAAGAATACGGAATCCTTGCCGTTCCAGGAGAGCGCCAAAAGTATAACCAAGATAGGAACCATCAATCGTCCGAGCGGCAATTGCCTGTGCTAGAACGGCCTCGTCGCCTATAATCCTCAATCTTATATTGTCTCTCTTCGGGTCGAGCCCCCAATGGCTCAAGGCCAGCATCGTTCGCATCCAGATGCCCCCTCCCATGCTCTGGACTCCGATGGTCATCCCCCTTAGATCCATGGGGCTTTTGATCGCAGGATTAACAACGAAAGTGCCTTCAAGTTTATGGATGAGGCTCGCAACGAAAACCGCATCCAGCCCTCCGGCGACCGCTCCGAGGGTGGCGCCGGTAGCTGCTCCCCAGTAGAACTGAGAGTCGCCACCGGCTAGGGCTGAAAGGGCCACCGGGCCACTCACCTTTACGAGTTTCACATCTAAATGGTGCTTAGCAAAGAACCCTTGATCTTGGCCAACAAAGAGCGCGGTCTCCCTTTCGCTGAAGCTCCCAAATGTGATGACTACCCTGGTAGGAGCCGCGGATGCCGCTGCCAAAGTGGAAGGACTTAGAAAGAAAATATAAGAGAACGCAACGACTAGCGAGACTAGCTGGTTTTTCAACTTGTCGACTTCCCTTCGCACTCTGTTATAAAGACCCATGCCTAACCAATGGAGCTACCCCTAAGTGACCCAAAGCTTGTCAAAAAAGCCGCTCTTTTCCATTGCATCCAAATAGCGGCGGTCAATGAGGTCTTGCGGCTTGACTTTCTTCGCCCGCGGATCAATCTGTGCGACCTCCTCGAGGATCGCCTGAAGTGCTTCCGGCTTAATCTCCAACCTTTGCTCCAACACTTTGATCTCTGCATTATAGGCGGCATCAAGCACCTTTCGGTCCTCGACGCGCAACTGCTTTGCCAGGACCTTGTACGTAAACTCCTTATCAGTGTGTAAGCCGCGGACCTGAATCCGCGGTCCGATATTTACCTAAAGACTCCTTTCTACGCGAACCAATCGTCCGGCCGTTTTTTATACGTCGAGCCCGGAGTCTTTTCCTCCGTTGTCTCAGTCACGTACTTTTGCGGCTCGCGGCGGAACGCCTTGCGGCAATTTTCGCTGCAAAAGTAAAAGACCTTCTCCCAATAATGCGCCTTGCCGCCCGCCGGCGCTTGCTCATCGACTGTCATATTACACACGGGATCGATCGCCATAACTCACCTCCTGGTCATGACAAAAAACCCAAGCGCTTGTCGATGCTGTTTTCGATCGCCCATTTTTTTCCAGCGACTTTCCTCATTTTCCACTCGTCCGACGATCAATGGCCAAGCCTTTTTCTCATCTCCGGCAAGAACCCGCTTTCTTCGAGACTACGGACCAAACTCCTGTCAAGGAGTTGATTCAGATCGGCCTGGCTAGCTTTTGGGTTCACTCCTGAGATAATCCTCTGTGTGGTTCTCCATGCCTCCAAGCCGGGGTCCACTTCCAAGGTGGCAACTTTACGCAGCACGTTGTAGGACATCTCGGTGTCTTCCGATTTCTCAAAGCGCAGGTTTTTCTTGAGAACCTGCATGACCTCCGCTTTGTTTTTTGGATCGTGAAGAAAGACCACCGCTTCAACCATCCCCTGAATAAGACGCAAGGCCAGATCGCGGGATTGGAGAATAAAATCCCTCTGGCCACAGAGGCCCGTTAGCTGAAGGGCACCTTTAAGCTCTCCCGCATCGGCTAAGGAGTGGAATCCCGCCCTCTTTGCCCTCTCGCTGAAGCTGTAAGGCAGGACCGCAGCATCGACTTGACCTGTTATGAGAGCCTGCGTAATGGTGGCTGTGTCGCCGACGACTCTGATTTTTAGCTGGTATTTGTTCGGGTCTATATTGAGATGGTCTAAGAGAAGCATGGTTTGTAACCAAACCCCCCCGCCAATGCTCTGGACCCCAAACATCTTGCCGCGAAGGTCTTCCAAGGACTTGATCTCCTTACGGGTCATGAGGTGGCGCGCTATTCTATTTACCGGAAAAGCAATGCAGTTTATCCTCATGCCACCCGAGATGGCGTTTATCGCGCTGGATGATGCCGAATAAATGACCTGCACACTGCCTGACCCTAAGGTGGCCAGGAGAATAGGGCCGCTGCCGATCCGGAGCATACTGACATCCAGACCTTTCTTTTTAAACAAACCCGTTTCAATCCCGACCCACATGGGCGCAGCGGTCTCATTGTGCCCGGCATAGGCTACTAACATTTTTTCGTCTGCTTGCGCAGAAACAGCCAGAGAAGCGTTAGGAATACTGGCGGCTATGATGATCCATACCCAGACTTTCCTCAGAAATAACATAGCTTGCGGCCTTTTGTATTTTGAATTCATCAGTTGACCTTCCTTATCTCCACACGGGTTCCCCGGTCGCTGGGCCCAGGCGAAAAGGCCACAGGATCAGGCCGAATGTGGCCGTACCCTCCAACAAGCTCGATGGGGTTTAACGGGGAAGGCGTCGCGCTCTTGAAGTGGCGCCAGTTGTCGAACTGGTAATTTTCCCAAGCGTGGTAAATGATCACCTGCCCGGGCCTGACTGCCGGCGAGACAACTGCCTGAATCCGAAAATTCCCGACATCGTTGTAAACCTCGACGAAGTCACCGTCGCTGATCCCCTTGGCCCGCGCATCCTCGGCGCTCATGAACACAACCGGCTCGCCCCTTTGAAGTCCGAGGATGATCGAGTCGTCCACCCAGTCGCTATGAATGCTCCAGCGGGCATGCCCTCCAGTCACCTGGAACGGGTAGTCTCCGCCGGCCTTCGGGCACTCCTTGTGCGTCGGCAAATGCTCATCCAGCTCCAGGTACCAATCATGGTCGATGTAGAATTGTATCCGCCGTGTGAGTGTCGGGTAAGGCTCCTTTTTTTGCGTGTGCCAGGTGAGAGGCACGAGGGGTTCCCAGAGCTCCAAGTCGCAGGCGTTACCGAGGGATCGTATCGCCGTCCCTAACCCTGTATAGGCCGCGATGCCCCGCTCCCTGAATTCCTCCCAGCTAATCTTTTCTAAGTTCGCGGAGTTCAGAAAGGCATCCCGCGCTAATCCCTCTTCGTCATCTTCGCTGTACAGTCCGCCGGAGGTGACCTTTTCTTCCAGGTTGTCCAGCCGTCTCTCCTTCCCTTCCTTGTCTTTGAAAGTCAGAATGCCGCGCCCGTTGGCTCGCTCCGTCAGCTTTCGCGCCAGGCGAACAAAGATAGTCCAATCGCTCAGCGACTCGTAGAGCGGCTCTGCCGCCTTGTCATAGACTTGAATGAAAGGCGACTGGCTCGAGCCCAGCATGGAGGTGGCGGTGCGTTCGTACCATCCGCAGGTAGGCAAGATATAGTCGGAGTAGAGTCCGGTCGTGCTCATGCGCCAGTCCACAGTCACAATGAGCTTCAATTTCGGCAGCAGAGTCTTTAGGAGCTGATCGGTCGCGCGGCCCCGGCGCAAGACATTCCCGCCAACTTGAAAGAGCAACCGGGGCTCCTTTTGCGCCGATGGCACCACCACCTGCCAGCTCTTGGCCAAAGATTCTTTGACATAGTCGTTCACCGGCCGCTTTAAATGAGGGTCCCAGCCCTTGTGCCGCTCCGTCAAGTCCAAAAGCCCGCCGTGAATATACTGCACCAGTGCGGTCAATCCGACCGCCCCGCTGGCGACGGCCTGCTTCGTATACTCGTAGAGAATCATCTCCGTGGTATAGCCGTCCTCTTTCCACGCGGCGTACCGGGGATCACTCGATGAGGCGGCAAGAAGCATCTGGTGGCCATGGCGCTCGAGCGCGCCCAACGCGGTGTCAGGCGTCAAGGCGGGAAAGGCGTTAAAGGTGGCGCCTTTCCGCCCCATGTGCCCGCACAGGGCAAAAACTAAAATGATCGCCCGCTCAATGAGGTCGCCATGATAGAACTTGCCCCAGTTCGAAGTTGTGATATTGACCACGCCTCCGGCCGTAGCCATCTCCCGCGCCAACTGCTCGATCTGAGAAGCGGGCACACCCGTGATGGGCGCTGCCTTATCCGGAGCGTAGCGCTCATTCAGTTGGCGCCGGAGCAGCTCGAAGACAGGGCGCACTTTGACTTTGCCGGAAAGAGTTTGCGCTTCGTATTCGCCCTCGAGCGCAGGCACTATTCCGTTGAGGGCAAGGCTCTTGCGCGGGGCCTCCGTGATTTTCCCGGATACCTCGTCATAAAAATAGAAGGCATCCTCCCGGCCGCCCGCTTTGAGATCCTTCTCGCGCAAGAGCTTGCCGTTATCCGCGCGCACCAAAAGGGGCATATCCGTCTGCTCGCGCACAAACTCCTCGCGGTAAAGCCTCTCCCGGATGATGACCTGCGCCATGCTCAGTGCCAGCGCCGCGTCCGTGCCGATCTTCACGGGCACCCAAAGGTCCGCATGGATCGCCGAGGCGTTGTAATCCGGCGCGATAGCGATAACCCGCGCGCCGTTGTAGCGCGCCTCTGCGATGTAGTGATAGTTTGGGATGTTGGTGTACGCAGGATTGCCGCCCCAGACCAGGATCGTATCGGCGTAAAACCAGTTTTCCGGTGAGTCCGCAAACATGATCTTCCCGACCGTAATAGCAGCCCCCTGGTGACCGTCGCCGATCTCCACGTTCTGGCTTGGAAGGGGGGAACCCAGAGCCTCAAAGAAGGTGTTCGCTCCGGTGCCATCGGTCCCCAGGCTGTGAACCCGGGTACCGCCGCCCTGAATGATAGTGTCCGGCCCGTCGGTGGTCACAGCATCGATGACCGCATCGGCGATCTCCGTCAGCGCCTGGTCCCAGCTCACGCGCTGCCAGCGTCTCTCTCCACGAGAGCCAACGCGCTTGAGAGGGTACTTGACCCGCGCGGGGTCATACATGCGGTGAACGTAGCAGGCGCCTTTCTGACAACCTCGGGGATTGGGATCAGGAACTGCGGGATCGTTCGGCGCCGGGTAGTTGCCCACCTGCTCCTCTCTCAGCACGACTCCGTCTTTGACGAAGAGGTTGAAGTTGCAAGCTTTCTGATACCAGCAATTGGTCAGATGGGACGACTTCACGACGCGGTCCCAGTCCCATGACTGTCGCCGCAACGTTTTGAGGTCATAACCGGACTGCGCCGACGAACCGCTGTCCGCTCCGGTCAACCCCTCCAGGCTTAATCTCAATGTCGCCATGAAATCGCCGTCCCCTTCCGTCTTTCCCGCCCCGTGGAGTACCAGGCATCTACTCCACGGGGGGAATCCAGGTTTTTCGCCTTTGCTCCTCCGTCACGACTCTGGATGCCCGCCGGAGCTTGTCCTGAGCGTAGCCGAAGGGCGGGCATGACGTACATACTCTTCGCCTGAAGGCGAGGAGGTTTTCACAATCCCCCAGAGTGACATCAATTCTGGAAACGCACCTCTCCTGTTTGCGTCCTAAATCTCTCTGAAAATCTCTCGCTATGCCGCCTTTCTCACTTCCACGCGGGTGCCGCGGTCGTTCGGACCCGGGCCCAGGCTGACCACGTCGGGCCGGATGTGGCCGTAGCCGCCAACCATTTCGATGGGATTGAGCGGCGACGCCATGACGCTCTTGAAATGGCGCCAGCCGTCGAACTGATAGTTCTCCCACGAGTGATACATGATCACCTGGCCGGGCCTAACCGCGGACGACACCGTAAGCCGGACCCGAAAATCGCCGACGTCGTTGTACACGACCACGAAGTCACCATCCCGCACCTCGCGCCGCTCGGCATCTTGCGGGCTTAAAAAAACCGCCGGCTCGCCCCGCTGGAGCGCCAGCATGACGGAGTCATCGACCCAGTCGCTGTGCACGCTCCAACGGGCGTGGCCGCCGGTCAGTTGGAGCGGATAGTCTCCGCCGGCCATGGGGCAGTCTTTGTGCGTCGGCAGATGCTCGTCCAGCTCCCGATACCACTCATGGTCGATATAAAATTGCATGCGCCGCGTGAGCGTCGGATACGGCGCCTTGCCGTCGATATGCCAGGTCAGCGGCACCACCGGCTCGCCCGGTTTAATGTCGCATGCATTGCCCAGGCAGCGAACGCCGGAGCCGACGTTGGTATAGGCGGCGATGCCGTTTTCTTTGAAGGCTTCCCAGCCGATGGGCTCGACGTTGCCGCAATTAACGAAGGCGTCCCGGGCCACGCCCTCGTCATCGTCTTCGTCGTAAATCCCGCCGCAGGTAACCGCCTCGGCCACACGGTCCACGCGCCGCTCCTTGCCATCTTTGTCTTTGTAGGCGGGAGTATTTCGCTCGCCGGCGCGCATTACCAAAGTCCGCGCCAGGCGAACAAAGATCGCCCAGTCGCTGAGCGATTCATAGAGCGGATCGGCGGCCTTGGCGTTGACCTGCATAAACGGCGAGTGAGTGGAGCCCAATAGCGAGGTCGAAGTACGCTCGTACCAGCCGCAGGTGGGAAGTATATAATCTGAATAAAGCGCCGTGGTGCTCATGCGCCAATCCACCGTGACCATCAATTTGAGCTTCGGCAAAAGATTCTCAAGAAGCTGGTTCGTCGCCCGTCCGCGACGAAAGATGTTGCCGCCGATCTGAAAAAGCGCCCGCGGCGGCTTGTGCGGCGGCGGAACGACATTTTGCCATCCCTTGGCCAGCGACTCGTTTACATAGTCGGCCAGCGGCCGCTTGAGACATGGATCCCAACTGTTGTGTTTTTTGCTCAGCTCCAACAGGCCGCCGTGAAAATAATGAAGCAGCGAAGTGATGGCCACCGCACCGTTGGCCACGGCCAGCTTGGTGTACTCGTAGAGAATCATCTCGTTGGTGTAGCCGTCCTCTTTCCAGGCGGCGAAGCGGGGATCGCCGGCCAGGGCCGATTGCAACGTCTGGTGCCCGTGCCGCTCCAGCGCGCCTTGGGCGGTATCGGGGGTGAGCGCGGGAAACGCATTATAGCTGGCGCCTTTCCGTCCCATATGACCGCACAGCGCGAAAAGCAAGATAATCGCCCGTTCGATCAGATCGCCGTGATAGAACCTCCCCCAGTTGGAGGTCGGCATGTTGACTACACCCGCCACTCCGGCAAATTCCCGTGCCAGCCGCTCTATCATCTGCGCCGAGACGCCGGTAAGCAGGCTCGCCTGTTGCGCCGCGAAATTTTCGTTCAGGTGCTCGCGGAGCAGCGCGAATACCGGCCGCACCGATACACTTCCGGAAAGAGTCTGCACCAGGTAAGCGCCCTCCAGCGCCGGCGTGAGCCCGCTTAACTCCAAGCTCTTGCGCGGCGCTTCGGTGACCTTTCCGGAGGCTTCATCATAGAGATAAAAAACATCCTCCCGGCCGCCGGCTTTGAGGTCCTTCTCTCTTAGGAAAAGCCCATTATCGGTGCGAACCAGGAGCGGCAGGTCGGTTTGCTCCTGGACGAATCTCTTCTTGTATAGTCCTTCGCTTAGAATGGTGTGGGCCATAGCGAGAGCCAAAGCCGCATCGGAGCCAACGTTTACCGGGATCCAAAGATCGGCATGAACCGCCGAAGCGTTGTAATCGGGCGAGATCGCAATCACGCGCGCGCCTCGGTAGCGCGCGGCGGCGATGTAGTGAAAATTAGGAATGTTGGTATAAGCGGGGTTGCCGCCCCAAACCAGGATCAGGTCGGAGTAGAGCCAGTTGTCCGCCGAGTCGGCGAACATGATCTTACCCACGGTAATGGCGGCGCCCTGGTGATCATCGCCGATTTCAACGTTGGGGGTTGGGCTAGGCGATCCCAACGCGTCAAAAAATGCGTTGGGCCCGAGCCCCTCGCTCGCCTGACTGTAGACGCGCGTGCCGCCCGCCTGCACGATCGCCTCCGGTCCATCGGTGCCAAGGATATCGAGCACGCTGTCGCTGATCTCGCTCAACGCTTGATCCCAACTCACTCGCTGCCAACGCCTCCCGCCGCGCTCCCCAATGCGTTTCAATGGGTATTTGATCCGCGTCGGATCGTACATCCGGTGCGCGTAACAGGCGCCCTTCTGGCAGCCGCGCGGGTTGGGATCGGGAGCTTCAGGGTCGTTGGGCGGCGGATAGTTTCCCACCTGCTCTTCCCTGAGCACGACGCCGTCTTTGACGTAGAGATTGAAATTGCACGCCCGCTGGTACCAGCAATTGGTCAGATGGGACGACTTCACGACGCGGTCCCAGTCCCACGACTGTTGCCGCAACCGCTTCAAGTTATAGCCGGAATCTAAAGAGCCGTTAGACGCTGTTAATGCGTCTAACGCCAACGTCAGCGTCGCCAAAGTTGATCCTCCCAATTTTGATCGACCGTGCGAGCCATGATTTTTTTTGGATATTCAGGCTTCTGTGTGGCTAACCTGGCACTATTAACTTGATTTTTTCACCACGAAGATCACGAAGGACACGAAGGTTTCGGAAATTAATATTTCTAAATTTCCTTCCTTCGTGCTCTTCGTGTCCTTCGTGGTGAATACTCTTTCACACTAAACCCGGAAGAACCATTTTTTAAACCGGCTGACCTAATGCGTCTGAGCCTGCCTCATCTCGACCCTTGTTCCCCGGTCGCTCGGACCCGGACTCAACGTCACCGGATCCGCCCGCAGATGACCGTAGCCGCCGACGAACTCAATCGGGTTCGGCGGCGCCGCCATGACGTTCTTGAAATGGCGCCAGCCGGCAAATTGATAATTCTCCCACGCATGATAGATGATCACCTGCCCCGGCCTAACCGCACCCGATAGCGCCACCTGGACGCGAAAACTCGCCACGTCGTTGTAAAGTTCCACGAACTCGCCATCGCCGATGCCGCGGCTCTTTGCATCCTCCACGCTGACGAACGCCAGCGGCTCGCCGCGCTGCAAGTTTAGCAGGATCGAATCGTCCACCCAGTCGCTGTGCATGCTCCAGCGCGCGTGCCCGCCGGTGAGACTCAGCGGATAGTCCCCGCCCACTTTCGGACACTCCTTGTGCGTCGGCAGATGCTCGTCCAATTCCAGATACCAATCATGGTCGATGTAGAACTGCATGCGCCGCGTCAGGGTCGGGTAGGGCTCTTTTTTCTGCACATGCCAGGTGAGCGGCACGAAGGGCTCGCCCACCTTCATGTCGCCCGCGTTGCCGATGGATCGCAGCGCCGTCCCCAAACCGGTATAGGCTGCGATGCCGCGGTTTTTGAATTCTTCCCAGCTCATCTCTTCCCGGTTCGTCGAATTCAAAAAAGAGTCGCGCGCCAATCCCTCTTCATCGTCCTCGGTGTACATGCCGCCGCAGGTGACTTGTTCCTCGAGCCGGTCCAGCCCGCGCTCTCGTCCGTCCTTGTCCTTGAACCCTTGGAAGCCGCGCTCGCGCGCCCGCGCCGCCAATGCCTTCGCTAAGCGGACAAAGATCGTCCAATCGCTTTGCGATTCGTAGAGCGGCTCGGTCGCCTTATCGACCACCTGCATAAAGGGCGATTGGGTGCAGCCGAGCAGGAAATTCGACGTCCTCTCGTACCAGCCGCAGGCCGGCAAAATATAATCGGAGTACAGACCGGTGGCGCTCATGCGCCAATCCACGGTCACCATCAGTTTTAATTTCGGCAGCAGATTGGCCAGCAATTGCTCGGTGGCGCGGCCGCGGCGAAAAACATTCCCTCCCACCTGGAAAAGTACCCGCGGCTCTTTGTCGACCGGCGGGGAGACGACTTGCCATCTTTTGGCCAGCGCTTCGCTCAGGTATTCGCCGATGGGCCGCTTGAGATCGGCGTCCCAATTGTTGTGCGGCTCGGCGAGCTTGGCCAGACCGCCGTGAAAATAGTGAACCATTCCGGTTAAGCTAAACGCGCCGCCGGCGACGGCCTGCTTGCTGTATTCATAGAGAATCATTTCCGTCGTGTAGCCGTCCTCTTTCCAGGCGGTGTAACGAGGGTCCGCGCCGGCCGCCGACACGAGCATCTGGTGTCCGGTCCGTTCCACCGCACCGAGGGCCGTATCGGGAGTGAGGGCGGGGAAGGCGCTGAAACTCGCCCCCTTGCGCCCCATGTGGCCGCACAATGCAAAGAGGAGAATGATCGCGCGCTCGATCAAATCGCCGTGATAAAACTTCCCCCAGTTGGCCGTGGTGATGTTGACCACGCCTCTGGCTGAGGCGATTTCCCGCGCCAAGTCCCGGATCACCGCAGCGGAGACCCCGCTGACCGCCGAGGCTTGCTCGGGCGTAAAACTTCTATCGAGCTTGTCCTTGAGCAGCGCAAACACCGGGCGCACTTTGACCCGGCCGGAGACCGTGCGCAGTTCGTACTCTCCCTCAAGGGCGGGAACGACGGCGCCCAACGCCAAAGTTTTTCTCGGCGCCTCGGCGATACCGCCCAAGCTCCTGTCATAAAGATAAAACGCATCGTCGCGCCCGCCCGCTGCCAGGTCCTTTTCGCGCAAGAGTCTGCCGTTATCCGCCCGAACGAGCAGCGCCAGATCGGTTTGTTCCCGCACGAACTCCTCGCGATAGAGCTTTTCCGCGATGATGACCTGCGCCATGCCCAGCGCCAAGGCGGCGTCGCTGCCGACGTTCACCGGAATCCAAAGATCGGCGTGGATCGCCGAGGGATTGTAATCCGGCGAGATGGCGACCACCCGCGTGCCGTGGTAGCGCGCCTCGGCGATGTAATGGTAGTTGGCAACGTTGGTGTAGGCGGGATTGCCGCCCCAGAGCAACATCGTGTCGGCGTGAAACCAATTTTCCGGCGAGTCGGCGAACATGATTTTCCCCAGCGTCACCGCCGCGCCCTGATGATCGTCGCCGATCTCGACGTTCTGGCTCGGCAGCGGAGAACCGAGCGCCTCGAAGAAAGCATTCAGCCCCATGCTCTCGCTGCCCTGGCTGTGGACGCGCGTGCCGCCGCCTTGAATGATCGTTTCCGGCCCGTCGCTGGCGAGAACGTCGAGAAGCGTATCGGAGATCTCCGTGAGCGCTTGATTCCAACTGACGCGCTGCCAGCGTCCGCCACCGCGCTCGCCGGCCCGCTTCAATGGATACTTGATCCGCGTCGGATCGTACATCCGGTGCGCGTAGCAGGCGCCTTTTTGACAACCGCGCGGATTGGGATCCGGCACGTCGGGATCGTTGGGCGCGGGATAATTCGCCGCCTGCTCCTCGCGCAGCGCGATGCCGTCCTTGACGTAGACGTTAAAATTACAGGCCCGGCCGTACCAGCAATTGGAGAGATGAGACGACTTCACCACTCGATCCCACTGCCAGGATCGTTGTCTCAGCGCTTTTAGATTATAGCGGAGATCTTGCGGCGCGGAGCCGTTGGCCGCCGTCAAGCCGGTCAAATTCAATGTCAGCGTGGCCACAGGTCGTCTCCTCGATTTCACTCCGCCTTACGTAAATTTTCTCGCCCAAGAAGGGGGACAGTCCCCCTTCCGGAAAGGGGACTGTCCCCTTTTGCGCTGTGCCAAATCGTTGTTACATCGCCCTGGTCATGGGCGCCTTGAAACTGCCGGAGGTGAACCTGCGCACGACCCGATCGATGCTTTCACCATAGGGCTTGGGATTGCCGTCAATCGAGACGGCGCGCGCCAACCACTCCTCGCAGTGGTCGCAGCGGTCGCAACCCTGCCGGCAGTCTTTTTTCTGAAAAAAATCGATGAAACCGTTCAGCCTGGTGTTGTCCAGGGAGATCGGAAACTTGCCGAAGGGCTCGATGCCGTCGAAGCCGATGATCAGGTCGTTGAGCGGGCCGCGATATTCTCTTGCCGTGTAGGCGGCGACGGCCCGCAAGATCCACTCGCCGCCCTTTTCCCGCCCGGCGAGCTTGAAGTGGGTGAAACCTATGGCCTCATAGCGGCAGAGATCTTCGGGGCGAATCCAGGGCGCTTTCATCAGCTCCACCGGGCTCTGCGACTTGATCTGCGTGCATTTCGCCAGCGAATAGTCGAAGTAGCAGCCGCGGTCGAGACATTCCGAGGAGTGGCTGACGAAGTTGGCGTGGTAATCGCGCAGCGGACAATGGACGAGGCATCCCAGGTTGACGAGCAGCACGAGCTCGCATTTCACCTTTTTGCGCAGCGCGCGCAGCAATCGAAACTCGCGTCCGAGATATTCCGGCAGATAGATCGCATCGGCGCCGAGCTGCTGATAGAAAAGCGCCTTATCGACGCTGTCGATGTTGACGATGCTCGAGACCGTTACGCGCAGCTCTGGGTAACGCCGCTTCACCATCTCGATGACCGAGGGATTGGTCGCCACCACGCCCGCCGCCCCCACTTCCACGAGCCAACCTAATCTTTCGGCCAGCCATTTCTGCCCCTCGGCGGTGAACTCGCGATTGGCGCCGCAGGAGCCATTCAGCGTATAGAAAAAATCGATGCCGCGGGCGCGCGCCTGGTCGATATGTTCCGCGATTTGCTCCGCGCCCCCCGCGGGGAGCCATTTTTTCCCCCGGCCGCCCGGCCCCCCCGAAAGCGAGCCGTAAAGTGTGCTTACGGGAAAACCGGTCAGCTTTTCAAGAAACTCCGGCTCGAACGTTGTCGGAACAACCAGCGTCACGTTTCCACCTTTGTCAATTCCACTCGGGTCTCGCGGTCGCTGTAGCCTGGATAGAAAGTGTCCGAGGTCGGCTGCACGTGATAATACCCGCCGGCAAGCTCCAACGGATTGAGCGGAGATGCCATCACATTTTTAAAATGACGCCAGCCGTTGAATTGGTGATTCTCCCAGGCGTGGTACATGACGACTTGCCCCGGCATGATTGCGGGAGAAACCGCCGCCATTGCCTGAAAAGACGAGAGGTCGTTGCGCGCTTCCACCACATCGCCATCATGAATTTGCCGCGCCTTGGCGTCCTGCGCCGAGACAAAGATTAACGGCTCGCCTCTTTGCAGCCGAAGCATGAGCGTGTCATCGACATGGTTCGAATGAACGCTCCAGCGCGCGTGCCCGCCGGTCAGTCTCAACGGATAATCCCCACCGGCCTTGGGATCTTCTTTTTGCACCGGCAGCGCTTCGCCGAATTCGAGATACCAGTCGTGGTCCATGTAGAATTGCATGCGCCGCGTCTGCGTGGGATAGGGCTCCTTCTTAATGATATGCCAGGTCAAAGGAACCATCGGCTCTCCCGGCGTGATGTCGCAGGCATTACCGATGCTGCGCGCGGTTAATCCGAGGGCGGTCAGCGCCACCAGTCCTTTCTCTTTCGCCTCCTCCCACGGCATCTGCTCGACGTTCGACGTGTTCGTGTAGTAGTCCCGGGCCACCGCCTCCTCATCGTCCTCAGTATAGATGCCGTTGCTGGTTACCCGATCGTAAAGGTCGTCCAGGCGGCGCGGCGTGCCGTCGGGATGGGGGAACGTCTGAATCCCGCGGGCCTTCGCCCGTTCCTCAATTTTTTTCGCCAAGAGGCAGGCGATTTCCCACTCGCCTTTACTTTCTCCGAGAGGCTCGATCGCTTTGTCGATCACGAAGCCATAGGGATAGTCGGTCTTCTGCGGGCCGTAGAAACTGAACTTTTCGAACCAACCGGCCGCGGCGAGCACATAGTCGGAGTATAACGCGGTAGCGGTCCAGCGCGTGTCGATGGTGACGATGAGCTTGAGCTTGGGCAGAAGCGTCTTCAGCATCAGTTCGGTAGCGCGGCTCCGCCTGATCATGCTGCCGCCGTACTGGATCAGAGCGCGCGGGTCCTTGCCCGGCCTGGGCCAGACTTTGTGCCAGCCTTTTTCGAGAGCTTCCTTGACATATTCCGCCACCGTTCTTTTGAGCGTGGGGTCCCAACTGTTGTGCTTTTCACTCAACTCCAGAAGACCGCCATGAAAATAGTTGAAGAGCGTGCCCGAGATGATCCGTTCCTTGGCCATCGCTTCCTGAGCGTATTCCAGAATGATCATCCCATCGGTGTAGCCCTGGGATTTCCACTGCGCATAGCGGGGATCGGAGGCGGCCGCGGCTCGAAGCAATATCCATCCCGAAACCATACCTCCCGGAGCCAAAGTATCGGCGGCCCCACCGGTGAAACCGTGGTAGACGGCTCCCCGCCGTCCCATGTGGCCGCACAGCGCGAAAATCAAAATGATCGCCCGTTCGATCTCGTCGCCGTGGTAAAATTTTCCCCAATTGAACGTGGTCACGTTCGTGACCGCGTTTGCGCGCGCAATCTGCCGCGCGAGATCCCGTATCACCGCCGGGGCAACACTCGTAACCGCCGCGATCTTTTCCGGCGTGTAGTCTTGCAGATGGGCGTTGAGAAACTCGAAGACCGGTTTGACCTCAACCGGGCCATCCACGGTCATTACACGGTAACTCCCCGATAAAGCCGGCACGGTATCGCCGAGCGCGAGGCTCTTGCGTGGAACTTCCCTTAGCGCGTTGGCGCGCTCATCCCAGAAGTAGTGGAGGTCATCCCGACCGCCGCGCTTGAGGTCGGCTTCCCGAAGAAACTTTTGGGTGTCGGTGCGGACCAACAGCGGCATGTCAGTCTGCTCGCGCAGAAAATCTTCTTTGTGGAGCCGTTCTTCGATGATCACCTGAGCCATCGCCAGCGCCAGCGCGGCGTCGGTGCCGATGTTGACGCGGACCCACTGATCGGCGTGGATCGCGGAGGGGCTGTAGTCGGGGGCGATGGTGACGATCTTCGTGCCGTTATAGCGGGCCTCCGACAGCAGGTGAAAATTGGAGATGTTGGTGTAGGCCGGATTTCCGCCCCAGATGAGCACCACATCCGCGTACCACCAGTTATCGACCGAGCCGCCGACGTACGGTTGGCCGAACACCTGCGCCGCGCCTTGATGCTCGTCGCCCAGATCAGCCATGATACTGACAAACGGAACGCCCAGGGCGCTCATCAGTCCTTCGATCCCCACCGATTCGCTGCCCAGGGTACCGCTGCCGGTAGCGCGCAGGATCGTGTCCACACCGTCGCCCGTGAAAATATCAATGAGCTTGTCTGAAATCTCCTCTAAGGCTTGGTCCCAGGAGACCCTTTCCCATTTGCCCTCACCGCGCTCTCCCACGCGCTTGTAAGGATAATAAATCCGCGTCGCATCATAGGCGCGCAGCCCCGTGATCAAACCCTTTTGGCAACCCCGCGGCTCCCAGTCGGGAATATCCGGGTCTTTCGGACGAGGATGGGTGCTGCTTTGCTCTAGGCGAACGAGCTTACCGTCTTTGACGAAGGCGTTGAGGATGCACGGCTTCTGATACGAGCAGTTATTGTGGCAAGTAACCTTAGCAATTCGGTCCCATTGAAACATATCCACGGACATAATAGGCCTCCCGCAAAACCACGCTATTTGCCATAAAGCTTGGCCACGAAACCGCTATCTTCCAACTCCTTAAGAAAGCCGACCTCGACGAATTGATTGGGATCGGCGCTGCGCGCTTTTGGATTGTCCTTAGCCAACTCGTCCAGGACGGCTTTTACTCCCTTGATGTTGGGATAAGGAACCTGAGCCATAAACTTTAGCGCGTAGCTATTGTAAGCCTCTTCGAGCGCGGCCCGATCTTTGAGCCTGGTGAACTTTGCGATCGACTTGAGGCTTTCCTCTTTTCTGCTCTTATAGAAATGGATGCCTTCGACAAACGCCAGCACGAGGCGGCGCACGACACGCTCATTCCTCTGAATATATCGGCGCGTGGTAACGAGACAGGTGCCGAGATAATCGAGGCCCAGATCGCCCAGGAAAGCCAGCTCGTTGAGCCCTCCCTGTCTTGCCCTGGCAGTGATAGGCGGCAGCAGCAGGACGGCATCAACCCGTTGCGACTCTAAAGCGGCCAACCTTTCCGGCATACCTCCGATGGCCAGGATCGTGACGTCACGGCCAGGTTCCAAGCCCCACCTTTTGAGAGCAACCCTGGCCCCGTAGTCATCTGACGCTCCCGGACGCGCGACCCCGATCTTCTTATCTTTGAGGTCCGCCGGCTTCTTCACAGCGGGCAGACTGAACATCGTGTAATCCAGCGTGTTCACGAAGCTCATCAAGACCACCACATCCGCCCCTTGCAGGTTGGCGGCAATCGAGGCTGGTCCGGCGAAAATCGTGAAATCTAGATCTCCAGACAGCAGGGCGGCGATATTGGGCGGCCCGCCTGCAACATAAATAATCTGGGGCTCGAGATCGTACTTGCGGAAAAACCCGGCATCATGGGCAACCCAGAGGACCGCCTGAGTGCCGCTAATAGCGCTGTGGGAGAGATTGATTCTGTCGGCGGCCCAGGCGCTTAGAGGAAGAAGCCAAAACCAAAAGGCAAGAACCAAGCTCTTGTGGTATGATCCGGCCATTCGTTTCAGCCCTTTATCAGATCGCCCCACTTGGCGGCGATCTCCCTGATCCGCGCCGGGTCCGACCTGATCGTGGGGGGGTAACGATCTTTCCAGTGATAGGGCCGGCAGGCCAGAACGATGGCGCAGGAGTGCGTAAACTCGTTGCGCTCGCGCTTCTCCGGTGAAAGACGAGGATCGACAGGACTGCCCCAGCAGCCGTCGATAATCTGCACAGACTCCCGCGGATCGCAGCGGGTGTTGAGCGCCCAAGAAACCTGTAGCCAATCCGTGGGGTCGATATCTTCATCCACCATAATAATCCAGCGCAGCATGTAGGCCGTGCTGTAAGAGCCAAGGACCTTCAAAGCGGCATGCAAGGCATGGCTGGGCCAAGCCTGCTGCAACGATATGACGATACTTCCAAAGGGCGTGCCGCCTTCCATAAACCAGACGCCTTTAACTCCCGGAATTTCTCTGTCCAAGAGATCCCAAACCACGGCAGAGCGGCGAATGTGGCGCCCCAGGGCATAGTCGAGCGGCGTGAGAAGAGGCGGAGCGCCATGAATTATGGGATCGTTACGGTACAGAACCGACCTGATCTTTACCGGAGGTTGAGGTTTCGTAGGATGGTAGTAGCCGGTCCATTCACCGAAAGGACCCTCCTCGATATCCGGCTCTTGACCTGGCGGCAGGAATTCCCCTTCGAGTACAATCTCAGCGTGAGTCGGCAGCGGCAGTCCCGTATACGGACCCTCGACTACCTCCACCGGCTTGCCGCGAAGACCGCCGGCATAGTCGTACTCGGATAGCCCCCAAGGCACCGGAAAGTTGGACGCGGCCCACAGCAGCGGATCCTGTCCGCAGCTTACAGCCACGGGGCAGCTCTCTCCTCTCTTCCAGTATTTATTGCGGATAAAATCCGTATGCCGCCCAGGAGAAAGGAAGATGGTGACCGTATTGCGATTGTGAACCTGAACCCGTGCGGTGCCATAGTTGACCCAGCCCTCTTCCGGGTCCCGAGTGATGACCATGCAGCCGGTGCCGATGTAGCGTCCTCCATCGTTTTTGTGCCAGCACGGGCTGGGAAAGATCGAGAGATCCACATCATCGCCCTTGAGCGCATTCTCCAGGACGGGACCCCAGGCTACCTTTGTTGGGGGAATAGGGGTTAGGTGACGCTCCCGCTCCCTCCAGAAGTTGACGTGCTCCAACTTGGAAGAACGATCCGGGAGACCTAGGGCAGAAGCTGCTCGTCTATGCGCGGTAAAAAGATTGGTGGCGACCCGGAAGCCTTTGGGATAACCGGGTATCGCGTCGAACACGAGGGCCGGCGACTCCTCGGACATCGCCTGCCACTCGGTGATAAGGCCAATCTCTGTTTGCCAGTCAGCTCCCTCAACTCGCTTGAGATCTCCCTGCCCTTCGGCGTGCCGCAAGAAGTCTCTCAAGTCGTTGAAGAGCTCAGGCACCTATCCCGCCTTTCTCACTTCTACCCGCGTGCCACGGTCGCTGAATCCCGGATAGTTGCTCATGGTGATCGGGCGAATCTGAAAGTAGTCTCCCGCCAGCTCGATAGGATTCATCGGCGAGGCCATGACGCTCTTGAAATGGCGCCAGCCGTCGAACTGGTAGTTCTCCCACGAGTGATACATGATCACCTGGCCGGGCCGCAGCGCGGGCGTCACCGCGGCTTGGACATTGAAAGTCGACACATCGTTGAACACCTCGATAGTATCGCCGTCCTGAACACCGCGCGGCGCGGCGTCTTCGGCGCTCAAGAACATCACCGGCACGCCGCGCTGGAGCTGGAGCATCAAAGTTTCGTCCACCTGGTCGCTGTGGATGCTCCAGCGCGCATGGCCGCCGGTGATCATGAGCGGATACTTGCCGCCGGCCATCGGCGGATCCTTGTGTACCGGCAGGTCTTCACCCAGCTCGCGGAACAGCTCGTGATCGATCAGGAACTGCATGCGGCGGGTGAGCGTCGGGTAGGGGTCCTTTCGGTCGGTGTGCCAGGTGAGCGGCACCAGCGTCTCGCCGGGAACGATATCGCAAGTGTTGCCGATGGAGCGCATGCCCGTGCCTACTCCTGTGTACGAAGCGATGCCGCGCTCTTTGAACTCCTCCCAATCGAGTTGCTCAACGTTCGAAGCGTTGAGAAAGGCATCCCGGGCCACACCTTCTTCGTCGTCTTCGTTGTAAAGCCCGCCGAATGTCACCTTGTCTTCGAAGCCGGTAAAGCGGAACTCGACGTTTTTACTGTTCTTGTAGCTGTCGATGCCGCGCTCTTTGGCGCGCTCCTCGATTTTTCTCGCCAGCAGACAAAACATTTTCCATTCGCCCATCGACTCATAGAGCGGCAGCGCGGCCTGATTGACCACGTGGACAAACGGCTGCACCGGCATTCCCATCATGAAGGTCGAGGTCTTTTCGTACCAACTACAAGCCGGGAGAACCAGATCCGCGTACATCGCGGTGGCGTTCCAGCGCCAATCGATGGAGACCAAGAGCCGCAGCTTGGGAAGAAAAGTATCGAGCAGGAGATTGGTCGCCCGCGAGCGGCGCAGAAAATTTCCGCCGAGCGCGAACATGACCTTGGGCGGCGTATCCTCTCCGGGAGTGAGGAACTGCCATTTCTTCTCGAACGCCTCGCGGAAATGTTCTTTGATCGGACGCTTGACATGGGGATCCCACTCCGGATGCTGCGCGCACAGATCGAGGATCCCGCCGTGGACGTAATACATGAGCGAGGTGGGCGTGATGCCGCCCGATTCGAACGCCTGGTGCACATACTCATAGAGGATCATCTCGTCGGTGTAACCATCCTCGCGCCACTGCGCGAAGCGCGGGTCGCCGCCGGCGGCGGAGAGGATCACCTGATCGCCCCGTTTCTCCAGGCCGCCGATGGAAGTATCGAGACCCATCATCGGAAACGCGCTGAAGGTGGCGCCCTTGCGTCCCATGTGGCCGCAGAGAGCAAAAATCAGCAGCATGGCGCGCTCGATCAAATCGCCGTGGTAGTGCTTCCCCCAGTTCGCGCTGCTGATGTTGACGACTCCTTTGGCCGCGGCGATCTCATGCGCCAACTGTTCGATCATCTGGGGCGACACGCCGGTCGGCTTGCTCGCCTGTGCGGGAGTGAAGTTGCGGTCGAGATGGCCGGCGAGCACCTCCATCACCGGCTTCACCTTTATCTTGCCTTGCAGCGAGTCGACTTCGTAAGTTCCGTTCAACGCCGGTGCCAAGCCGTTGAGCGCCAGGGTTTTGCGCGGCGCTTCCTTGAGCGCTCCCGAAGTCTTATCCCAGAAGTAGAAAATATCTTGCCGGCCGCCGGACTTGAGATCTTTTTCCCGGAGGAATTTGCCGGTGGACTCCACCACCAGGAGCGGCATATCGGTCTGCTCGCGGACGAATTCCTCTTTGAAGAGCTTTTCCTTGATGATGACCTGGGAGATGGCAAGGCCGAGGGCGGCATCGCTGCCGACGTTTATCGGCACGAAGAGATCGGCGTGCATCGCGGAGGGACTGTAGTCCGGCGAGATGGTCACGACCTTGGAGCCGTTGTAGCGCGCTTCGGCGATAAAGTGATAATTGGGGATATTGGTGTACGCCGGATTGCCGCCCCAAACGAGAATCATGTTGGAGTAAAACCAGTTATCGGCCGAGTCGCCGACGATGACCTTGCCCATCGTCACGGCAACACCCTGGTGGTCATCGCCGTTGTCGGCGGTGACGTTGGATAGGGGAGCGCCCAGCGCGATAAAGAACGAAGTCGGTCCGGTGCCCTCGCTGCCGACGTTCATCACCCGGGTGCCGCCCGACTGGACGATCGTTTCCGGCCCTTCCTTGGTGGCGGTATCGATGATCGCGTCGGCAAGCTCCGTGAACGCTTCGTCCCAACTGATCCGTTTCCATTTTCCCTCGCCTCGTTTGCCGATGCGCTTCATGGGAAACTTGAGACGGGTCGGATCGTAAAGCCGGTGCGTGTAGCAGGATCCTTTTTGGCAACCGCGGGGATTGAAATCCGGCGCCTCGGGATCGTTTTGCGGCGGATAATTGGCGGCTTGTTCCTCGCGCAATATAACGCCGTCTTTGACGTAGAGATTATAATTGCATGCCTGCTGGTACCAGCAATTGGTGAGATGCGAACCCTTGACCACCCGGTCCCAGTCCCAAAGATCACGCTGCACGTTGCTCGAAGCAAAAGTGGCGACATCGGGGAGAGCCGTGTCCTTGGGCTCCAGTCGTCCTAATTCAAGTTTTAGCTCGGCCATTCACGTTTCCTTTCTCATGCAGACAGATAGGCAAATTCTTTCGCGCAGAAGCCATGGGCCAGTTGCGCCAAATCCGAATAGAAAGGCGCCCCGCGTCCGCCGATCTTGGCCGCCACCGACGCGACAAAGTCGGTCAGATGAAAGCGCAAAAAATCGTGCTCGGCCTGCCGGTACGCGCTGCGGTCCGCGCCTTGCAGCAGCCCTTCGGTCTCTTTGAACGTCAGCAGATGCATGAACTCGAGCTCGGAGGCCAGATGGTCCGGCCGGTCGCGCTTCACCTCGGAGAGGCGCAGGCCGAAGTAATGGTAGAAGCGCAACGCTTCCTCCATGACTTTCATACGGCCGCCGCCATATTCACCCTCGTAAAGCGTGCATGGCGCCCCCAGCTCGCCGCCGACTTCGAACAGGCCGATGTAAGCGCTTTGAAATTGCTCGTAGCTCGCGGCCATGCCGCGTCCCAGCTCGCCGCCCTTCAGCCCGTTGTAAGGAAGACCGGCGAGCGATTCCTGCGCGGCCTTGGCGAACTGCCCATCCTTGACCCGCTGAAACTCCTCTTGCGTTGGAAAGCGGAAAGCGCGGGCAAGCAGGCTGTAGACCATGCTGCGATTGCCGATCTTCAATTCTTCGCCGCCGTTCAGTTGCAGTGTTTGAGTGTTCATCACGCCTGCACCTCGCTCGGATCTTTGGGAAACTCACCCAACAGCTCCTGCCATCTTCTGACGATCAGGATATTCATCAGCTCGGACTCTTCCTTGTTTTTTTTCTTCGCGATCTCGTCGTTAAGACAGGTCAGGGCGTTATCGACCCCGGGACCGAATAAACTCCTCAAGTAATCCGTGGGTATGCGGGGCTGAGACGGATCGACATTGCCGTCACCGTCGAGCCGCGGCGGCGACAAGGGCGGCACATAGTAGACATTGGGCTTGGTGCCGAACTCCGCGTGTAACGGCAGGGCGACTTTCCATTCGTTGACCAACTTATGAACCGGCCCCCCGGCATCGTCGAGGTAGCCGACCCAGATGCAGCGGCCAGGGCACTGTCGCACGCAGGCGGGCGCGACTTCCTTCTCCATGCGCGGTATACAGGCGTCGCATTTCTGCGCCGCGTTGCGCAGCGGGTTGAAGAAAACTTCCTTATAAGGGCATCCCTTCATGCAAACATGATCGGCGCAGGTCGCGCACTTGCTGTCATCGACCATCAGCACCACGCCGTCCTCTTCCCTCTTGCCGATGGCGCCGTAGGGACAGGCCTCGGCGCAGGCGGGGCGGGTGCAGTGATTGCACAGACGGGGCATGTAGAAGAAATAAGCATTGGGATATTCGCCGCTGGCGATATCTTCATCCCAGTTCGGTCCCCATCCCGGTTTTTCCTTGGGCGCGAGATGGACCTTTTGGCCGTTGCCGCCGTAGAAGACTTCTTCGTAGTTGAATTCCATCGGCTTGCCGTAGTCCGCCTCTTCCGCTTTTCGTCCCAGGACAAGTTTTCCATCGGCGTCGTAACCACCACCCATCTTCTCCCAGTCCTTGGGGTACCCCTTTCCGGGCATGGTGTTGACCTTCATCCACCACATGTGGTCCATCCCTTTGTCATTGGTCCAAAGGGTCTTGCAGGCGATCGTGCAAGTATGGCACCCCATGCATTTGTTGAGATCGATCACGTAGGCTAGTTGTCTTTTGGAATTCGGCATCGGGCTCCCCTCTCTTTCCTTGCGGGATTCAGAAGCGGATGGTTCCGTCACTCGTTGCCATGACGAAACCGTTCTGAATCCCAAAAGCACATGATTGGACTATTAGTTAAGAACTGCTTGACTCAGTAATGGTGCCGACGTAACGCATAACCCGTGCCATCAAGGGCTTCCTACGATTACCGTAGCGAACCGGAGATTCTTTTCCTTAATTGTTGGAAAATCAGCCGGAAAATTCCAAGGAATAAAAACGCCGTCCTTTTGATTCGATTGATCACGCAAGAGCCTGCCGCCGGGTCGCTTGTTCGCTCAGGTCGACCAACTAATGAACTACCCCGCAGCAAGCTGCGGGGAATATGACCCCAAGGGATTCAAAGCGAAAGGGAACGGAGTTGAACCTAAAGCAAGCTAAAAAGACCCGCTTCTTCTGGATTTCCATTGGCCGAAGATAATCGACGCGGTCGAATCTCAATCAGCTACTCGGAAGCGTGGGCGAAAAAGTCCATCAGGGGTTTCGCATGCTAACGCTGCCATCTGTGTGACGCATCGATAACGGCTTCAACGATGTTGTGATAACCTGTACATCGGCAAATATTACCCGACAAAGCCTCTCTAATTTCTTCCTCCCGCGGTTGCGAATTTTTCTTTAACAGCTCGTAAGTCGTTATTAGAAACCCGGGCGTGCAGAAGGCACACTGAAGCGCATGATGATCCCAGAAGGCCTCCTGGATTGGATGGAGCTTGTTGCCAGAAGCTAGCCCCTCAACTGTTAAAATTTCTGCACCATCGGCCTGAACAGCCAGTACTAAGCAGGAGCGCGCCGACCGCCCGTTGACAAGTATCGTGCACGCGCCACATACGCCGTGTTCGCAACCGAGGTGAGTGCCTGTCAGACGCAGGTCTTCCCGCAAGAAATCTGCCAAGCTCTTCCGGGCCTCGACCCTCCGTTCGTGAACTTCCCCGTTTACCTTTACTTTGATCTCCTTCTGGTAAGCCATTTCTTACTTTCCCCTGTTTGCTCGAGTCAGGGCTTTTGCGAGCGCCCTTGTCATCAGCACGCCTGCCAAGTGTCTTCGGTAATCCGCGGAGGCATGAATATCCGATGGTGGATCCATGGATGAACGGAGTTTTTGCGCGGCTTCTTGGAAAAGCTCGCTTCGAGGCTCGGCGCCCTCTAGAACCTGTTCTGCGGTCTTTGCCCGATACGCAGTGTCTCCCGTGCCAAAGAGAACCACCCTGACATCGTCGATTTTTTGTTCATGCAGAGTCAGACATACGACCACTCCGACGATAGCGAAGTCACCGTGGCGCCGCGCTAACTCTTCCACGGCCCATCCCGTACCCGAGGAAATTACTGGAAAAGAAACCGCCGTCACGACTTCGTTATACTTTAAATCGGTAGTTAGGTAAGTGACAAAGAAATCCTCTGCAGCCAATACACGTTCTCCCTCGGGGCTTCGGCTTCGGATTTTTCCATCCAGTGCCTTTAACACTGCAGGAATTTCAGCCGCCGGATCCGCATGGGCGATGCTTCCACCAACGGTCCCCCGGTTTCGGATGGCTGGGTGTCCGATCAGCTTCACTGCCTCCGCCAGAAGGGGACAGTTTTCCCGAACCAAGGAGGACTCTTCGACTTCCGTTTCCGAGGTCATCGAACCTATGGTGATAGTGTTGTCTTCTTTACGGATGTACTTGAGCTCGTCCACTGAATTAAGATCGACCAGTATTTTCGGGCGAGCCAAGCGCATGTTCAAAAGCGGCACGAGACTCTGGCCTCCGGCTAGAATTTTGGCGTCACCCCCGTGGTTGGACAATAAATCCAAAGCCTCGTCGACTTCTTTGACAGCGTAGTAGTCGAACTTAGCCGGCTTCACTTCTCTCCACTCCCATTCAGAAGCTCAAAGAGACGATTGGGCGTTATCGGTAATTGCCGAATCCTGATGCCAAGAGGTTTGAGCGCGTCTTCGACGGCATTGGCGATACAGGCGAGTACCGGTATGGTTCCGCCCTCGCCCGCGCCTTTGGCGCCCGTTGGGGTGAATGGCGATGGAAATTCCAGATGCTCTACGTCGATCATGGGAACATCGCCGGCAGTGGGCAACAAGTAATCCATGTAAGTTCCGTTCTGTAGCTGGCCGTTCTCGTCATAGAGCAGTTCTTCCAGCAAAGCGGTACCTATGCCCTGAGCGACTCCTCCGTGAACCTGCCCCGTGACAATCATCGGGTTCAACAGCGTCCCGCAGTCGTGGACTACCATATAACGCAGCAATTTAACTTCTCCGGTATCGCGTCGGACTTCAACGATGCAGGCGTGCGTTCCGCAAGCATACTGACCCTGACTCCTCATGTAACCGGTCGCCTCCGCGCCCGGAAGCAAGCCGGGCTGAAGAGGCCACAACGGCAGTGAGTTCGCAGTCTCACCGATTTGCTGGAAGCTTACCCGTTTGCCGGGCGATCCCTTCACTTCAACCCCGCCGCCCTTGAGCTCCAGATCGTCTGCGGATGCTTCCAACAAGCACTCCGCCAGTTCCTTGAGCCGAGGTTCCAGTTTTTTACAAGACTCCCAGATAGCGCCGGCCGCGATGCCCGCGCTGCGGCTGCTGAACGTCCCGAGACCTAATTGAAGAGGAGCGCTGGTGTCGGTCGCCATCACTCGCACACGATCGATTGGAATATCGAAGTACTGGGCAACAACCTGCGCGAACGTCGTCTCGTGGCCCTGGCCCGAAGCGGGAGCTCCGGAATAAACGGTCAAGGTTCCATCGACTTCCAAGCGTATCAGGGCGCCTTCGTACGCGCCGGCCCACCCGGTATCTTCGATGTAAGATGAAATCCCGATTCCGATGTAACTTTCGCTGTCAGGTGATTGCTGCCGTTGTTTTTCGCGCCATTCGGGATATTCAATCAGCTTCAGAGCTTCATCCAGAGCCTTACCGTAGTCCCCCGAATCATAGACCCGGCCAATGGGATGCTGATAAGGCATTTTATCGCTGGAAATAAAATTTCGCTTTCTCACTTCGGCAGGATCCATACCGAGGGATTCCGCCAGGCGATCCATCATTCGCTCCATCACGAAATTCCCCTGGGGCCTACCCGCCCCGCGATACGGCCCGGCAGGAGTTTTGTGCGTAACCACTCCATTCATACTGCAGCGATAATGGGGCAAGACATATGGGCCAGGAATAGTCCGCATAGTATTTTCCATCAAGTGAGGCCAAGCCGCATACGCACCCAGATCCATCCACAAAGTATCCTCTAGGACAATTAATCTCCCGTCCCGTTTAGCTCCCAGTCGGACTTTGTGAATTTGTTCCCGCCCTTGGAGCGTGGCGACAAAGTGTTCCTTCCGATCCTCCAGCCAGCGCACGGGCTTCTGCAGTTTCCAGGCGATGTAGGGAATGAGAAAGTCTTCGGGATAATTGCCTGCCTTGGAACCAAATGCTCCGCCCACGTCTGGCGCGATGACCCGAACCAATTCTTCACGAAGGCCGAGAAATCGCGCGATGCACCGGCGCAGCATATGAGGCATCTGCGTTCCAGCCCAGATGATGAGGCCGCCCGATACCATGTCCGGAACCGCCACAAGGCCGCGAGGCTCCAGCGCATGGGCTCCGGCACGAGCCACCCTAAAATCCTCCTCTAGAATGACATCGGCTTCGCCGAATCCCGCATCTACATTGCCATAGCCCGCCTCTTTGGTAACCGCGATGTTGTTGGACATGTCTTCACGCACTAAGGCTGCGCCCTCTGCCATAGCAGCTTCGATGGATGCAAGCACAGGCAATGGCTCGTAATCCACTTCGACCGCGTCACAGCCGTCCTCGGCCATATGCCGTGACTGCGCCGCCACCAACGCGACCGGTTCACCGACATAGTGAACGATCTTGTTCGCTAAAAGAGAGAAAATCGAGCCGGCCTTTCTTGCTTTCTCGTCGAGTTTACCGGCTTCATCACTGAGCCCGGACAATACCGTTATGACGCCGGAAATCGCCTCGGCAGATGCGGCCCGCACGCCCACGATTCGAGCATGCGCATAGATGCTTCTGACAAATGCTATGTCCAGCAAACCCGGTATTTCGATGTCCGACACATAGCGCCCTTTACCCTGTAAAAAGCGCAAATCTTCGACACGACGAATTGGCTGACCGATATATTGTGCTGCCATGCGTCGATGCTCCTACCTGAGACGCCTAAGCATTCGGAAGAATTGCAGGCTTAATTTCTTTGAGGTCTGCCATAGATTTCAGCGCTTCATTCACCTGATTAAGCGAATAGGTATTGGTGATCATGTCCTCGAAACGAAAACGATCGCTGCAATTCTTGAGAAACTGCATCGCCTTATAGAAGTGACGAACCGCTCCGGACAGGGCTCCTGAAATCTGCAATTGCCGTAGATTGATATGATGAGGCGTAATCGAAACGGGATTTGGATCGGTCTGTCCGATAACCAGATACTTTCCGCCACTTCTCACCAATTCAAGTCCGTCAGCAAAAGCAGGAGACGGACCGGCGCACTCTATGACAACGTCCGGCCCCCGGCCATTGGTCAGTTTTCGAATTATTTCTTTGCGCTCCGCCGGATTCTTCACATCCTCGATATCAACTACATGCTTGGCACCCCACTTCGTCGCGAGCGCCAACCTTTGCTTGGGCGTGCCCACGACAATCACCTGAGATGCTCCCGATACAACGCAAAGTGCGAGCGCATATAATCCCACTGGGCCACAGCCCAAAATCACTACGCTATCTTGAACTCCCAGGCCGCCAAACTGTTCGAAATTGTGAATGACCGTTCGGAAGGCGCAGGTCGCAGACGACGCCACACGACTCTCAACTTCGTCTGGAACTTTCACGGCGTGACACTCCGGACGGACATATACATACTGCGCAAAACCGCCCGTGAGATAAGGCTTGTCGTGGACGCTGCCCCAACCGTACATCCGCGTGTTTTGACACAGGGTGGGCTGCATGGCGATCGTGCAATGATAACATTTTCCGCACCACGGATAGGCCCAGACAATACGATCTCCCTCCTTGATCGGCTGATCAGCGGCATCCTTGTCCCGGCCCTTACCCATTTTCACGATGCGTCCGACAATTTCATGGCCCATGACAAGAGGGACCCGCGAGAACTGCGTCAGTTGACCGTGTAAAATATGGACGTCGGTTCCGCAGATGGTAGCGGCCTCGACCTTGACAATAATCGCTCCGGGTTCGGGATCCAAGATTTCCACCTCCTGGATTTCCACCGGACGATTGTAATCGGTCAGGACGGCAGCCAAACTTTTTTTAGGCACCACTTCCATAACTATTCCCCCTAAAAAGATTTCGGTTCGGGCGCGCTAATGAAGCGAAACCCGGCTTGCAGTTGCGCATCGGAGCGAACCATATCCACTTTGAGGCACGTTCCGCACGTTGGACAAAAAAACTTTCTCAGGACGAAACGCTGGGTGTTGGAGATCTCCTGCTCATCTCGAATCACATGGTTCTTCCAGTTGTCCTCAACGGAACAGATGAAGTGGGCGCACTTTGCACAGGCGATGGTTCCCTTGGCTGCACTGAAGCGGAGAGACTCCCCTAAAGGAAACACGGAGCCCTGCTCATTTTGATCGCCGCTTCGGCCGATCATCGACGGCAAAGATTCGCTCGTCGCGTTTATTCTCCGGGCACGGATTTGGGCGCGCGTTTTCTCGGTCAGCCGTTGATCGACACTCATCCCTGAACTTTCCAGCTCGACCCCGTAGATCTCCCGCGCAGCCTCTCTGGTGACGTAACCATCGCGCACGTCGCGGAGCACCAGTTCACTATCCCTGTCGAGCGGGTCGGCCCAACCACCGCCTCCCGGTCCGGATAACGCAACGAGTACGTCATTCTTGCGCAATGTAAAAATTTCTTTGGGCGCCATTTCTTTCGCGTTACCGCGAATGTCGTCCAACGACTTAGGGATACCCTCATAGAATGCGCCCTCGACCAGCGTCATGTAAGGACTCTTAGCCGGATATCCGCCGGATAAACCGACGATGGTCATGGGTTCGAATCCCGCTCCGATTCCGGCGATTCGAGCCTCGTCGCTACCGGCGTCATGAAGCTTTAGCGCGACTTCCAGACCCACGCCCCCTCGGTATTTTCCATGACCGCCACTGTCCGTCAATTCTTTGCGCCACAAGTACAGCATTGGATAGAATAGTTCGGACGATTCAACGTTCGGCACCCAGCTGACCGGCGAGCCCTGCCAACCCGCGGTGTTGCACCCGTCCCTGTTCGTCCTGGCTCCGCCGCCGGCTCCCATGCAGTTGAACCCGATCGTGACGTAAAATCTTCCCCGCTGATCCAGGCCACTCATTTGGAAATCGGCGGAAGCACCCCACGTCGGACAATAAACCTGGTTCCTAAACTCCTTCACCGAGTAGAGCATGTAACCAACTAATTCCTGGATCAGGCTTTCTATCAGCATGCTCGTTCCGGTCGGCATATTTGCCGCTACCGGCGCCGGCTGGGTGGCGTTGACCACGGTGCCTTGGGGCAGGACGAAGTCGACAACGCGATAGATGCCTTCATTCCAGGGAACGTGGGGAAACAGAAACCCCGCCAGACCTACAAAGCAACCGCCCATTGTCGCTGAGGCGGATGCATTGATGCCGTACGGCGACTGGGCGCTCGACCGGCTGAAGTCCAGGCGAAGATTGGATCCCTCCTTGGTCATCACACAGTGTATCTCGAAGACGCCTCCCTCCGGGTCATCGAGGTAGGTCGAGCTTTCCCACTCTCCGTCAGGAATGGTTTCGAGCTTTTTTCGCGCGAGCTGTTCTGAATAATCGGTGAGATCGGAAAAGAAGTGCTTGACCTGGGCGGTACCATAACGCCGGCACATCTCGCCGATGCGCTGCTTGGCGACGTTGATCGCGGCCATCTTTGCCTTTGTGTCGAGCGTAATCAGCTCGGGTAAGCGAACCAGGTTAGCCAGTGTGTGTAGAACGTCTGTTCTAATCTCGCCCCTGTCGACTAATTTGAGACCGGGGATCCGAAAGCCGTCCTGAAAAACGTCTCGAGACCAGGGGCTCATACCGCCGGGGAAAGTGCCTCCCGTATCCAAACAATGCGTCACCGCCCCCGACCAACCGACTAGCTCGCCCTCATAGTGGATCGGGCCGACGACGGCCATATCGTTATTATGAATGCCGGAAATGTAGGGATCGTTGAAAAAAAACTGATCGCCTTCGAAGATTCCCGGGTCCTTCCCGTACTTCTCTAAGAGATAGCTAGCGATCTTTCCCGTCGGCAGCGTGGTGTGGGTGCAAGCCATCCCTGCCAGGACCAACTTACCGTCGGCATCATAAATCGATTCCATGTGATCGCCGGCAAAAATTACCACTGGCGACCCGCTGACCTTCTCGACTGCCTTGGTCATGTCGACCACCACCTGCTGCAATCGATGTCTGAGGATTTCAAAAGTTACCGGATCGTTATGCATTCTTCCTCACTCATCCGACACTCAAGCACCCATCTCAATCACGATGTTTAAGAACCCGTCCACCGATCCGATCGAGCCGCCCGGAATAACCGTCGTGTGGCCGAAGGATTCGACGAGTGCCGGCCCCGGGATAATATTCCCGGGCGTCAGTTTGTCGGCTGCGTAAACCGCCGTTGGAGTAAAGCCCTTTGCAGGTTTCCAATAAAGGGGGCGGAATTCCTTCAAGGCCGCCCTCGGATCCGAGCCGCCGAAAGCGAGTCTCTTGAGGTCGGGCTTGGCAACAACTCCCCTCGACCTGACCCGAAAGGTCACCGCGTCTATTCCTGCTTCCCGATACGCCGAGCCTCTGCCGTAGAGCTGCTCATATTTCTTTTCGAAGGCATCACAGATGTCGGCTACCGTTTGATCATCGCGGGAAGACGCCGGCGCGGGAGTTTCAACTAAGTGTTCCTGGAAGTGATAGCGCATTTCGATTGAGCGATCTAAAGAGTAATCAGCGATGCCGTCGACCGCCATCTCTTCCCTCGCCGCGTTTTCGAGCTCGGCAAACACAGCCTCGATCTTGCCGGGCGGCGCCGGCATCGTCGTGAATTCGGTCTTTTCGTAAATGTGAACCACGTCGCATCCCGCGCAGCCGAAAGCGGAATGCACGGTCGCCATCAGCGGGACGATGACCTTCTTGATCCCCAGCTCGGCCGCGCATATCGCGCCGAACAAAGGGCCGGCCCCGCCGTAGGAAAAAAGAACGTAGTCGGCCGGATCATAGCCGCGCGCAAAAAAAGCCGAGCGCAGGAGATCCGCGAAGCTCGAGCTCGCGATTTCGTGAACTGCCAACGCCCCCTCGACCAAATCCAAGCCTAAAGGCGTGCTTACCTTTTCTCTGATGGCTCGTTCCGCCAGCTCCTTTTGAAGATGCATTTTGCCGCCCAAAAAATACGACGGATTCAAGTAGCCCAAGACCACCTGCGCATCCGTCACCGTCGGCTCCGCGCCACCGAAACCATAACAGGCCGGCCCGGGATCGGCCCCTGCGCTGTCAGGTCCCACGTGCAAGGTTCCCGTCGCCGGATCGTGCCACGCAATGCTGCCGCCTCCAGTTCCGATAGACACGGTATCGATCATGGGGAAAGCGATGCTGTACTGAGCCATGACCGCATCCCGGGCCATCGGGATTTTGTTGTCGACGATAAAACCGACCTTGAAGGTGGTTCCGCCGACATCGGTGGCAATCGCATTTTTGATTCCCAACCGCTCGCACAACAGGGCGGTGCCGACGATGCCTGCGGTTGGCCCTGCGTCAATTGTCCCGACCCCGTGCTGAATAGCCGACTCCGGAGAGACCACGCCTCCGGAGCTTAAGAGAACCAGCAAGGGGCGGGCATAGCCAAGGTCTCGTAACTGTCGCTGCAGGGGCAGAAGATAGGCGTTCAGAATCGGACCGACATAGGCGTCGAGAACGACGGTGGCTGTCCGCTCGTACTCGCCTATGACCGGACAGACTTCGGATGAAATTACTAAAAAAACTTTTTGGCTCGCACGACCGACGATGTCAGCAACGGTTTTTTCATGCTGCGGGTTCATGAACGACCACAGGAGAGAGACCGCGATACTATCCACGCCGTCATCCAGCAAAGATGATACAGCCGTTTGCGTCTCCCGTTCATCGAGCGGAACGACGACCGCTCCCTTGTAATCCACGCGCTCCTGAATACCTTTGACTCGACTCTTTGGCACGATCGGCAATGGTTTGTCGGTCTGAGCCATGAACTTGATCTTGTCCATCGGCAGGCCCGCAACCCTGCCGATCGCCCTCATGACGAATAGGGTATCTTGATGACCTTTGGTGGTAATTAAGCCGACCTTCGCGCCGCTGCGAGTTACAACGGCATTGGAAGCGACTGTCAGCCCGTGCTTGACGAGCGTCATTCGTTCGCACAACTCCTGAAGAGAAAGCCCTGCTTTCGCGGCTCCTTCCTTCAGACTATTAATAAAACCTTGAGCGAAGTCCTTGGGCGTCGACAGAGCTTTCGCTTCGTAAATCTGGCCGGAGTTGTCGACGATGACGGTGTCGGTGAAAGTGCCTCCTATATCCACCCCCACGACAAAAGAGCGATTGGTCACGATTTCAGTCTTCCCTTAATCCGCTATTTTTTGGGCACTACCACAGCTTGCCCAGATAACTTTGATTTTGTTTCGGGACCACTTCGGTTTGCAGCGCGGTATAGCAACCCGGACAGTAGTATTGACGCATTATGACTTCCTGATCGACGAACAACTTCGAATCATCCTGACTGTAGAGCCCGACCGTGCTAGGATGCACTTCGCGCACAACGGCAGATTTTAAAAAATATTCTCCTTTGTTAGACACCTGCGTTCCGCAATGAACGCAGATGATTGCATTATCTCTGTTCACCACTAGGTTATCATCGATTCTTAATTGAATTTCATTCTCATCAAATTTTGCCTGTTCGCATGATAACACTGAGCTTGCATCCGCGCGCTTTTTTCTGATTTCTTCACGAAGCTTGGCCGTTTGTTCGAGGTCGATTTTTGTGTTCTCCTGAAGCAGCACGCCGTAAATATCTCGCGCCATGTCTAGTGAAACCTTTTTCTCAATAACGTTCGCGTGAACACGACTGGGATCCCGCAACAGCGGGTCGCCATAGCCTCCACCCCCTTGCCACTGTGTGTAATAGACTTCATGATTGAAAATGTCCGTTTCGCCTTCGGGAGGCATAACTTCGAGAGTCCCTTCGATCTCCTTAAGTCCCGCCGGAAGAATTCCTCTACGGAGTAAATCCCCTACAGAACTCTTCCGAATCAAGACATCATGAGCGGTATTAGCGGGGTAACCTCCACTTAGCCCACTTGACATTGGAAGCGCTTTGCCCGAATGCGAAACAACCAGGTGCAATCGCTCCCCTGGACTGTCGTAAACGATAAAACAGATGGACCCACCTAAACCGCCTCTAAATTTGCCTGGGCCGCCGGAGTCTTGTTCCTCGCGACGCCACAAGTAGAGAATGGGATAACAGAATTCATTCATTTCCACATCGGGTATACGGCCCTTTGGTATGACAAGCTCACCCCCGGTATCGACACCATCCATGTTAGCCCTGGCTCCTAGACCTCCCGCCATCGGATCCATGAGCATGGTCACGAATGGGTTGTGATATTGGTCTATGCCGGACAACAATATTAGATCCCAAGTCCCCTGGCACACGGACATTGTATTTTTACGATGTGCCGCATTTGTATTCAGCATGTTCGATAAGCACTCAGTCACGGCGTTTGCGGTCGCCCAGCAAGAGGCAACAGAGGCTTTAGAAATACCGGCGGGAAACACACAGTTGTTTAACGTGCCCTCTTCACTAACGATGTCGTAGCAACGATGTATCCCGCCCGGGCACCAGGGAATGTCGCCGGCGAGAATCGGAAGTATAGTTGCAATGATCCCTCCTCGCATACCTGCATAGGTACAATTGATCATTCCCGCCTGTGGATCTGTGCCGCGGAAATCGAAGACCAGTTGGTCGTCTTTTTTGGTCATGGCAAGGACAATTTTATGAATGTTTCTGTCGCCTTCTTTGGCCTGATCTTGATAAGCCACAGCCTTCCACGTGCCATCGGGTAAAGAGCGTAGCTTGTTCCTAAGACGGCGCTCAGCGTCGTCCATCATCCGGTACATCACCGCCTTGAGAACATCCGGTCCATGTTTCCGCAACAGAGACTTTAATCGTTCATGGCCGACGTTGTTTGCGCCAATTTTCGCGCGAAGATCCAAAGCAACCAGGTTTGGGACGCGGCTACGCCGAAGATAAACATCTTCAATGTCGCGCCGTATGAATCCGCTCTCGACAATTTTCACGGGAGGCGTAGGCAGAGACTCCCAGAACACATCCTCAGCCTTAGGTGTCCAACTTCCAGGGGAAACGCCGCCCAGGTCTACTTGATGGGCTACAGCAGCCGTCCAAGCAAAAAGTTTTCCTTCCCAAAAAAAAGGCGCGAACACGGAGACGTCGTTTTGGTGTATCCCTCCGCCGATCCATGGGTCATTGCAAAGAAACATGTCGCCCTCATGAATTCCGGGATTTATACAGCGGTACTCTAATGTCCACTTTACGGCCATATCCATCGAGGCACAAAGTTCCGTGTTATATAAACCCACCTGAACTTCATCACCGAGTTCATCCATGATGGCGAAATTGAAATCATTAGCATCGGTAACCACGACGGAGCCGGACATTTTCTTGATTGCCTCGCCCATTTCGTCGGTTATAGACCAGAGGTGATGGCGGAGAACTTCGTAAGTCAACGGATCAATTTCGCTCAGAGTATCAGGGGCCACCGCGTGATAATCCAGATGCCCCGCAACTTTCTTTTCGACAACCATTCGAGAACTAGGGCGATAAGCAAATACTTCCGAGCCGGGAATTTTCTGCATGGTTATTCTTCTCACCTATTGAACCGAAGGACGATATTTCCCAACTTGTCGACCACGCCAATCCCTTTGTGAGGGATGACCGCTGTCGTAGTCGGCGCCTCCACAACACACGGGCCGTCTAACTGGTGACCAAAGGCAAGCGTAGAATAGTCATAAATAGGCGTTTGCTCCCATCCTCTTGTGCGATCCAAAAATACGCGACGCAACTCTTTTGGCGATGGACTCAAACTCCCGATGGATTTTGCTAACTCAGGAAGCTGCGGTTTAGAGGGAAGCTGGGCAACTCCAATGATACGATAAGTGATAAATTGGATGCCTGCGTCACGGAACCCCGAGCCTTTTCCATAAAGAGTTTCGTATCGCTGTTCAAAGTCACTGGCGATTTGGGCAACGTCGGCATCAGAAAAAACCCTATTTGCGACTGGAGTCGAAACCTCGTGGTACTGCAGCGTAAAGCGGATATCGAGTTCGCGCTGAAAAGATATCGACTGGAAGGGTACTCTCTGCTCTTTCAAACGCGCTTCTGCGACCTGCTCAAGTTGTTTGAAGTTCTGATTGATTTTCTCCGCTGGTACAGGAAAATTCGCAGGGTCTGACAATTCAATCGAAACGACCATATCTGAAGCTGCCAGACCATAAGCTGAGAATGTCGCTGCGGTAGATCCAAGAGGGACGACAATCTCCTTGATTTCTAAATCAGGCGCGTAGCTAAAGGCATGCACCGGTCCGGCGCCTCCGAAACTATACAATACAAAGTCACGCGGGTCGTAACCTTCAGCGACCACAACTTTGCGCACAAGATCACTTGTCTGGGCATTCTGAATACTGAAGATCGCCATCGCAGCTTCCTCTACGCTCAGGCCAAGTGGCGCCGCGATTTTATCTCGAATTGCCTGTTCCGCGAGGTCTTTTCGAAGTTGTTTACGGCCACCGAGAAAAAAATCTGGATTGAGGATGCCGAGCACGAGATCCGCGTCCGTCACAGTAGGTTCTGCGCCCCCTTGGCCATAGCATGCGGGGCCAGGCACCGCGCCAGCGCTCCGCGGCCCTATATGCAGGTTGCCGCCTTGGTCAATCCAGGCGATCGCGCCGCCGCCGCTGCCGATGGATTCGACCCGCAGCATCGACAGATTCAGGGTATATTGATTGAGAATTGTCGTAGTCGCGGTGATAGGTTTGTTATCGACAATCATCCCGACGAGAAAGGTCGTACCACCCATGTCGGTTGAGATAATATTTCGGTGACCCAGAATCTCACCTAGATTCAGTGCGCCTACCAGACCTCCGGTCAGAACTGAGCCAATCGTGGTGATCGCCTGATTAGGCGCGTCTGCGGCCGAGATTGAACCACCGGATCCTTGCATGACCAGAAGCGGGCCTTTAAAGCCCAGTGTTTTCAACTGCGCGTCTAGCGGCGACAAATAATCGCGAAGTATGGGTGCGATCTGGGCATTCATTATCGTCGTCACATTTCTCGCGTACTCACGTATTCTCGGAGAGATATCAGATGATAGTCCGACGTAAGTCTTCGGAGATATCTCATGCACAAGTTCCCGACACCGGTGTTCGTGGACTGGATTTAGAAAAGACCACAAAAACGAAATCGCGATGGCATCAACTCCATCGTTAAGTAACTCAAGAATGGCGGTCCGCGTTTCTTTTTCGTTTAGAGGCACTACAACAGAGCCTTTATAGTCAACGCGCTCGGTGACCTCCTTAACAAGTCGATGAGGAAGGAGAGGTGGCGGCTTATTTCTTTGGGTAAAGTCCTGTATCTTATCCGGCCCAAGGCCTGCGTAACGGCCTTCGACGTTCATAATATAAATCGAGTCCCGATGGCCTTTGGTCGTTATAAAACCCACTTCGGCCGTTGAACCTGTGAGCAAGGCATTGAGGGAGGCCGTAGTTCCGTGGCATATATAATGAGTCTCCATTAGAAGGGACTCCATGGTCATGCCTAATTGCGCTGAAAGCTCGCGGAGCGCGTCCAACACCCCTCGCGAGAAGTCTGGTGGAGTAGATGGCGCTTTTGCGGAGATGGCCCTGCCCGCCTCATCCGCTGCAAAAGCATCAGTAAAAGTTCCCCCAACATCAATGCCAACAATGTAACCCATCCAGGTACCTCTTATCGGCGTGCAAGCTTGAGCAGTGCAGTAGGATCTAACCAATCTTCAATCTTGAGCCCAATATTGACACCATACTTCTGACCGCCTCTCTCAGGTAAAATCCATATGTTTGTCCGATAATCCTTTTGAACATCAGCAAAGAAAAGCGTAACTTCTGATCTGACCCTTTTTCCACCCCCTCCTTCAGGCCAGGGCACATCTCCCACCGGGAAAACCATCCACTTCCACAGCTTTCCCTGCATATCCCAGATGTCTGCACAGGCCGAACGGTTAATAATCGTATCTAGGTACAACCGCTTTCTACTATAGGGAGCTCCTTCGAGGTGAGGTACTCCTTCCGCTATGATGACCTCTGGCCGCAACTCCCAAGTCATTCGGGGAAACTTTTCGTCCGTGAGCGGAAACACGAAATCTTTCTCTGTTGAACCCTTTGCAAAGACCCCGATATTATTCGGTGAAGGATAGAGCATCGGTTTTCGTCCTACAAGTTTCCAGGACCAGGTGAGAAGGGGATCGTTTTGCTGATTAATATCACTTGGATACCAAGTCCCGTATGGCCTTCCCGGCTCAAAACGTTGCGTGGAGGGAAGAGTCCGAACCCGCCTAAGTGTTGGAATATAGGCAAATGTCACAGGAAGTTTCATTTGATCATAGGGTATCGTGGTTGCGACGTTTAGACCATAAACGTCAAATGGCGCCAGTATTAGTACGCTTACCCGATAAAGTTCGCCTATATATTTGGGATTGTACGGTTTGGGATCAACTACTTGACGTCCTACATTGTAGATGATTGGGAAAAAGCCTCCTGATCTTCGTACAACTGTCCCATTTGTATCCACGTCTATCTCTGTAAATGGTTCAAGCACGTCGTCGTAGCGTCTGAAGTTGAAAATATGATTCCACATGGCCTCAATGGCTGTCTTTGGTTCCGGAAACGGATCGCCGCCTATCCAAGGCTTGCCATCCTTGGTCCAGAGTTGCCCGTTTTTATCCAGCACTGCCTGGCCCTTATTGCGCAGAGTTGCCTCAGTCCAGTACTCCGGCACAAAAGAATCGAGTTTCATGGTCGTTTCTGCAATCTTAATCTCCCTTCCGCGAGTAAGCTCTATGTAAAGCCCTTCTGGGCAGAGGTCCTTCACCAGGTCAGCATTGTCTTTAGAGATAACCATCCCAGGTTTGACTCTCCCCTTGGTGTATTTCTCAATGGAAAGCACCTCATCGGGGTAGGCTGCTGCGATGCTTTTCCCTTCTCCAATCAGGGAGAGCACAGGCTGAAGCAGTCCGGCCCCAGCCCAAGCCCCCGCCGTCTTAAGAAAGTCTCGCCTAGTCCAATAATCAAAATAGTCCAATTCCTTGTAGTTCCGTTCTTTCATATTTTCCTCCTCTGACTTAAATCTTGCACAGCGATTCAGAAACCATAGGTAAAACGGAAAAATGGCCCGTTAACGAAATTTAGGTTGCTGCCGAAGCGAGGGGCCCTTTTTTCCGCCCCTCCAAACTTATTATAGAAGAGATCCAATCGAATGTTGGTCCCTATCTCCCAGTGAATCCCTGGCTGCAGCCAATGGGCATCGTCAGTGTCAAAGAGCCCAAAAAACTCCAGAGAGACACGCTTCATAAATAGCGGCTGTTGAAAGAAGACCGTGAAGATGTGTACCGCTTGGTCCACCTTTGCGCCAATATCTCTAGCCTTATTTAAAGCATCACCCCCGGTAAAGGTCTCAAAGAACTGTAAGCCAATGAACATAGAATCCAGGCCTGGAATCAGGTAGGTCGGTCGGTCAACTGCGAGAACGCTTTTCCATACCGGCCGCTCGATAATTCTACTAGCACCCGCTCCTCTCTGAAATGGGGCATTGGGGGTTACGGTGGTCTCGGCCCGCAATACTGCACCGGCCCAATCCCACCTGTAGTTCATCGATCCGCCCACAATATGGATGCGGGGATGCTTTGCTTCGAGGACGACTTGACAAGCAAGAGGGTCGAAAGGGGGGGCAAAGCATCCCAAAGTGATCCCCGCGGGTGGGATAAACCTGAACACCCCTACCCCGTTGTCATTCGGCTTGGTGATATAATTGAGAGAAAACTGCACATCGCCTATTGTCCCTGCGAGCCGTCCACCTACCGTCGGCTCTCCCTGATTCACATTATCCTTAATCTTTAGGAGTGCCGGCACCACATTAAAAGGAGATCCTTGCGGCGGCAGTATCGTAGGCACCACGATACCTGGGTTAAATATGAACTCAGCGGTGAGGTCCGGAACAGTCTCGTTCGGTATGGTGTAGTTGACACGGGCAAACCACTGGGGGATACGAACCCGATCAAACTCCTCGAAAATACGGTCGGTTGATAAATTCTGGCTCAGATCCAATGGATTGATCGTATCCAGGACCCGAAGGCCAAGCGCTTCTCCCCAGGCGATCTGCTGTTTGCCGAGACGAACCCACAGGTTTCCGCTTCGGTAGTCGGCATACGCCTGCCACATTTCCGCCTTGAAATCGTTTCCCCCGCCGCGCAGCATCCAGCCATTGCCGGGAAATCGGTCCGGCAAAGATTCATACTGCCGAAAGTGGTTATCAGCAATTTTCGTCATATCGAAGAACAAGCGCGGCTCAAGAGTAACGCTCCAGTTCTCATTAAACTTTCCATAGATATTTAAATCGAGCATCTGCCGCATGAGAAGAAAATCGGGTTTGCCTCCCTTCTTTTGTAAGCCAGGTGAACAGGGACCCAAAAGGCACGCGAAATTATTTGGGTTCGAGTGCTCCGTGGCGGGATTAATCGTGTACTGATAAAATCCGGTTATCTCAAAAGGACCGACCTGAGTCTGGCCCCAGGCTGTCGATCGAATCGCCATCGCAAACAAGATCAATAGCCCCCAAATTAAAAGTTTCCCCTGTCGCATATTCCACCTCCTGTTAGTCGATAAACTTTTCATCACGCCGTTGCCGGCGCTGTTTTTCCCTCGTGTCGCGCATTCTTTAGCGTCGATGATCGAAAAATAAACCTTTCTGAATGAATTTCGGTTGCAAGATCAGCATGAAGGCGGCCTGAAAGAACAGGGCCAGGATGACGTGCGCCAACATGACCGCTGAAAGCAGGAGCCCCATATCGGCCTGGAAGCGAAGGCTCGACATGAAGTACCAGAGGATGATGCCTACGACCATCGTCGTCGCGGTGAAAAAAATCGCCTTTCCGGTCGTGAAGATGGAGGCGGGAATGAGCTTGGAGTAGTCCGGGTTCACCCGGTACTCTTCGCACATCCGGCTCATGAGATAAATGTTGTAGTCGATTCCTATCCCCATACCGACCGCTCCTATGGGGAGGGTGTTCACATCGAGGCCGATTTCCAGGTAGTACATGATGGCGGACGTAATGAGATACGCCATATTCGATATCACGGCGAGAAGCAATCCCGCGGTAAAGGAACGATAGATGAAGCTCGTGACGGCAAAAATCACGAGGGAGATCAGAATGACCGTGAGGGTCTCCAAACGTCCGATCGTGTCGTTAAGAGCCCCGAGGAGGCCGATCGTTCCGGAAGCAAGCCGGACCGTGAAGCCGCCTGTGCCGCCGTTTTGACTCCCGTCCGTGAAGCTGGACGCTCTTCGCAGAGCGCGCTCCACGGTAGGGCCCCGGTGATCTTTGTACCAAATCGTCACGTTTGCGGCGCTAAGATCTCTGGTAAACAACCGGTCGAAATCTCCGGGGCTGGCGCCGGTCATGGACAACTGAAAGATCATCGCGGAATCGGGATCGCTCTCCGGTATGACGCCCCATTTCGGGAAACCGCCGTGGAACAGACGGTTGACCTGCGAGACCTGGTCGGAGAAAGAAAAGGTCGCGCCCACTTCAGGGTCGAGCTCCATGTGACGTTGAAAGCGCTGCATCAGGTTGAGCCCGTCGCTGGTCTTGATGCTCTCCGGTTTGCCTTCCACCACCACCTGGAGGACGTCGAAGCCGGCGAAGCGCTCGTTGATTTTCCGTATCGCCGTGTTGTAGGGCGAATCGGGCCACAAAATCGGCGTGCCGGGGTTCACGTCGCCGATACTGCGGTGAAACGCCCACCAGCCCGACGCCATCGTCACGACGAGAAAAAAAACGCAGGTCGCGATCGACCATCGCGGCGTCGAAGAGAAAAGGGCGATGAAATTGAAGATATGGTAAAGCGGCCCATCCTTTCGCCCGGAACTCAAAACGACCTTTGCCACGTTTTTCGGCGGCGGCAGATAGGACAGTAAAAGAAACGTCAGCACTACCGCCGTAATCACGAGCGAAAGAGACCAAAGACCGCAAACGTAGGCCAGCTTCTCGATCAACCGGATGGGAGCGATGGCGATAATGAACAGTCCCGCGGCGTCGCAAATGATGCCGACCACGCCGGGAGGAAAGAGCGAGACCAACGCCTCGATACTGGCTTTTTTGGCGTCGCCCACCTCGTTGTAGATTTCAAAATAGCGCTCGCACATCTGCACCGAGTGGCTGAGCGCCCGGGCCACCAGGAGTACCGGCACCACGATGATCAAAGGATCGAGGTTGTAGCCCAACAGCCCCGCGAAGCCGAAACCCCACACGGCGCTGACGACGGCGACCGCCAGGGGCGTGACGACTCCCACGACGTTGCGAAAATGCAGGACCAAAAAAAGACTCATGGCGAGAAGTCCGAAAGCGAAGATCGCGTACATCTCTTTTTGATAGTGGTAGACCCAGCCGGTGAGCATCGGTTGGCCCGCGGCGTGGATCTCGTGGTCCGCGTCCTGAAGTTTCTTGATGATGTCGTTGACGGAGTTGAAGATGACGTCGAAGTCGGTCAGCCGTTCGATGAAAGTGGCCTGGATAATCGCCGCGTCCTCGCGAAACGAAACCAGCGCTCCCATGACGCCGCCCGTAGCGCGCGCCTTCTCGCGTAGCTTGGCGATTTCTTCCGGTGTGCCGGGCACCAGCCCCACCAAAAGGTTGGTCGCTTGAATCCCGCCGATGGTCGCTTCCACGTGTTTGACCTTGCGGGACGCGATCGACAGGATCTGATCGTGATCGACGCCCGGAATCAGATCGATGAGTCTCGTGGCCTCCTGGATCTTCTCCAGGGTTTTAGGGTTATAGATGGTCCCTTTTTTCACCTCGACGACGAGGGTGACCGTAAACGGCGAGCCAAAGGCGGGGTACTTTTCAAAAATTTTGATGTAGGGGTGATTTCTCGGATACAAATCGGAGAAGCGCGTGGAGATATCGAGATGCTTCACCTCCCAGGCGAAGAAGGCCGTTAGGAGGACGACAACGATCGTTGCCGCCATCCGATAGTCGTAAAGCCGTTCCGCCCAGCGTCTCATCGCGCTTCACTTCCCTTTTCTGAAGTCACGTTGTCCAGGGGTAACAGTTGTATCGTTCCCGCCCTGCCTACGGCGATCGCCTCGCTGCTCTTCAGCGCCACGCCGCTAAACCATTGCCCTTCCTGGTTCGAGCCGATCGATTTCCAACTCGAGCCGGCATCGTGGCTTACGAGAACCACGCCGTCGCCGACCATGACGCCGCGCTCACCCTCCAGTGAGATGTCGTAAAGATCACGCTTGGTCTCGAGCGCTACCACAGACCAGCGTTGCCCGCCGTCCGTCGTTTGAATCAAGCTCCCGGCCTGTCCCATCGCCCAGCCGCGGCGATCGTCGAGAAATTTGACCGCGTAAAGCTGGGGAAAGTCGCTGCGGTAGCGCTGCGAGACCCAGTTTTTGCCGCCATCCTTTGTGTGCAGAACGAGCCCGAACTCTCCGACTATCCAGCCGTTCTCCGGAGAGCTGAAGTAAACTGCATTTAAATTGGGCTCGAGATAACCGCCTTCTTTGATAATCCGTTCGATCAAGATGTCCCACTTGAGCTCATGCTTGCTCCATCTCCGGCCTCCATCGGAGGTGGAGAGCAAAGTCCCGAACGCCCCCACGGCGAATACCTGAGCGGGACTCAGCGCATAAACCCCCAAAAGCTGGTCTTTAGTTCCGGAATTCTGCGCGCGCCAGGCGGCGCCGCCGTCGTCGCTCGCCAGCACGGTCCCTCCGCTTCCGACGACAAAACCATGCTCATGATCCGCAAAAGATACCGCCGACAGGGTTTTGGCTGTCCCGCTCGGCCGGCGCTGCCAGGTTTTGCCGCCGTCTTGAGTCGAAAAAATCAATCCGAATTTTCCGACCGCGGTCTTGTTGCCGTTATGGCGCCCGTCAATCGCGAGCAAATCGTCATGGACCGTCAACATCTTTTCTTGAATGCGCAGTGATTCCCCGTGGCTCATGTAACTGGCCAGGAAATACCAGCCCAGAAGCGCCACAAATGCTGCCAACAAAAGAAGGCCTACCGGGGTATACCGTTTTTTCTCCATGCCAAATTCCAATCAAGCCCTTATAATTTTTAGCTTCCTCTTTTATGACTCTGGGCTGGCTCTACCAAGACGCTCGGTCAGAAGCCGGGCTTCTTTCAACAGCACGGGAGCAATCTCCCTGAGTCGGGCATGGGTTAACCTTTCAGACGGACCAATCACGGGGAGCGCCCCAAGTACCTCATACGTTCTTTCCCGTCCATCGCACCAGCTTATTTTCCTAGCACACCCCTTGATCCCAAAGTATGGTCTACGGATTTTCTTGCAGATCCACCAGTGTCCCCCCTTGCAGTCTCAAGAGTCTGGCTTAGGCTTTTGACTTCCTTCAGTAATACCTCCGAAATAAAGTTACACCGGTTTTTGTTGAGTCTATCCGACGGACCAATCACAGAGAGTAGCCCAAAGATTTCACCGCTTTTGCTGAGAACACCTACGGCAACTGAAGTCGTGTTTGGAACTCTCTCTCCTCTGCTGATGGCAAATCCGCGATCACGATAGATTTGGATTTCCCTTTCTAACATTGTCTTATCGGTTATCGTTCGGGTTGTAAGACGTTCCAAATTCCTACAGCTCAAAAACCTTCTCCTTTCCTTGTCACTTAAATAGCTCAAAGCCACTCTTCCACTCGCCCCTGCGTTTAAAGGTGCGGAACTTCCCAAATGTTGTCGGCTGCTTGTAACGTGCAGGCTCGCAGCCTGCTCCACGACAACCGTTCGATCACCTACGAGAACGGAAAAATGCGCTGTCTCAGAGGTTAGATCCCGAATTCTTTCTAAACAGGGTTTAATCGCTTTTGAAGGTTCAATTTCTATCCGGTAACAGGTCTCCCACCACAACAATCGAGTGCCCGAGAGAAACGCAACTCCCCTATCCTTCCTTACCACGTCATGCGATTCCAAAACGCCTAGTATTCGGACAGCGGTGCTCCTAGGCAGCGACAAAGCCTCCGCTACTTCTGGGGCCTTCATGCCTTTGCCAGACCTTGCCAGCAAATCCATGACTTGAAGGGCTTTGTCTAAAACTTTGATTTCAGCGCCGGGCACTTAAGTATTTTCCCTCGGAGCCGCCCCTCTGCCCGTGGCCGACTTGCAGAAAACCTAGTCGGGACATTTTCGCGGCCACGACATTTTTATCAGCGGCTCATTACTGCAGTAACCAGGTGTTTACAATGCAAACACCATTAACTACATCGCAACTTGCCCCGTCTAGCATTATTGATCTTGCGTTGTCAAGGAGAAATGTTTGGCTGTGTCATTTAAGAATCAAAAGTGAACCGTTTTTATGGGATTTAAAATTTGACGTTGTTCGAAAGTTACGTGATGGGTTGATTTTTTTCTTGCAAAAAAGAAACGGATTGCTTTCATCTTTGTGTTGCCACACCCAAAGAGAGGAGAGCAATCCGTTGGGCGAGATCACATTGGAACTACGCTTGGTTTTTGAGATACCAGAATCGGGACTGACGATCAACGGTTTGATTGGCGGACTGAAAGAGGCGGTTGGCCGGATTCACGGGGCAATCTTAGAGAACCTGATGAAAGCCTTGGAACAACGGTTGATCAACGAGATGATACAGAACGATCCCGAGCGCTATCGGCGCAACGGCCGTCAAAGCAAGCCCCGTTCTCTGAAGAGTTCCTTAGGGAGCGTTGCCTATCGGTTCGCTCAGCTCAAGGATCGACAGAGCGGGCGCAGTTTGATGCCCTTGGTAGACGCACTGGCGATTCCCACCTACGATCATTACCTGGAGGAAGCTTTGGAGCCGGGCATTGGGCTTTCGGTTCATGTCTCATACCGTCGAGCAACCAGTGAGGTGGAGCGGCTTGGGGGGGCAGGCGATGAGCCATACCACGGTTCATACTCGTCTTCAGAAGTTCGCCCGCAGCCATGAGCCGTTTGGGCCGATGAAGGAGCGAGCCTTTCGTTTTCTGGTAGTAGACGGCACCAAGGTACACCTGCAAGGGCCAGCAGGAAAGGACTTGGGCCAAGTGGAGATGCGCTGGGCGATGGCGTCGGTAGGGTCATTGAGCCGCTTTGAGCCGGTAGGGTTCTGGATCGACACCGAGTGGAGGGAGATTCGAAAAGAGCTTGAGGAACGACTCGATTACAGCCGGCTCGAGGTGCTGTTCTCAGACGGTGGTCCGGGAATCGCCGAGAGTCTTTTGCACCCCGGCATGAAACCCCAGCGCTGTCAGTGGCACGGTAAGAGAGACTTTCCCTATCTTTTGTACGCTGATGGTTTCAAGAAAGCCGAGCAACAGTCGCTGGTAGACAAACTGCAATCGGTCCCCGTGATGACTCTCACCCAACACGACATGGAGAAGCTTCGTCCCGAGGATCGCCCCATAGTCGAGCAGATGGTGGAGAAGACCCAACAAGGGTTCGAGCAATTGCTTCAAGCTTTAGACCCCCAACGCTATCCCAGGACTCGAACCTATATCGAAAATCTGATGGCCCCGGTCACCACGTTCCTCAAGCACTGGTTGGACAACGGCGAGGTCATACCGCTGACCACCAACGCCATCGAGAGTGCTTTTAGCCGGGTGAACAATCGGATCAAGCGGGTGGGAAGGCGTTGGTCGGAACAAGGTCTACTGAATTGGCTGAAGGTGACCTTCTACAAGATTTTCAAACCGGAGCTCTGGACAACGCTGTGGAACAGCGAGAAGGATTTTCCCAAGATCAAACTAACATCGCTTCAGATTTCCTGGCGCTGGTCCAATGCGATCACGTAACT
>ORMF010269861.1_pt1 | contig 50056 bp, 40 predicted proteins | sample 1779871 | NCBI WGS metagenome assembly ORMF01 (sample SAMEA104232316, study PRJEB22302) | groundwater metagenome | biome: forest; feature: aquifer; material: groundwater | place: USA | collected 2011-08-07 | depth 5.4 m | reverse complement strand
GTAGTAGGGATAGAGCTGCGTCTGATTGACCATGTGCGCAATCTTGCCGTCGATGATCTCATGGAGCGCGACGAACTCGGTGGGCGCCCGATGGCTATCCTTCATACAGACGATGTTCGGATTCTTGACGAGCTCGGTGAACGCGCGCACCGGGATCCGGGCCTTGTGGTTGGGCGGGTTGTGGTAGATCATGAACGACAGGTCCGGGAATAGCTCGCACATCTGCTTGTAGAAGTCGATGATCTTCGGGGTCGACATCCCGTCGTAGTACGGCAGGCCCATCAACACGCCTTCGCCGCCGGCCTCGCGGACGAACTTGATCTTCTGATAGGTCTCCCGCGGATTCGCGGAGGTCACGCCGAGCATGAGGGGGACCCGCTTGTTGTTCGCTTCGATCGCGGCGCGGATCAGGGTCTGGAACTCGTCCCAGAACAGGTTGTAGCACTGGCCGAAGCTGCCCGTGGTGGTCAGCATGCCGATGCCGTCCTTGATGATCCGGTCGATCCCTGCCTGCAGGTTGTCGACGGCGACCGTCTGCGTGGCAGTGAGGCTGCCGGCATCCTCGGTCGCGAAGGACGGCGTCATGCCGGCAATTCCCTTGAGCTCGTCCCAGGTGTATGACATCACTTGTCTCCTTGTCTTTTGCTTTACTGTCTTCCTTTGACCCGACGAGAGATCCTTTGAGCCGACGAGAGATCCTTGGTCAAGGATGGCTCCCGCCCCGTCGCGTTTTGCGTCCAGGCAGTGAGGTACGCCCTCACCCTAACCCTCTCCCAGAGGGAGAGGGGACAGGTTAGACCCTCGCGAGGTTTCGCTGCAGGTCCATCTCTGCGAGGGCGATGCCCTGCCTCAACGTCTTGAAGATCTCTCGTGACGCTCGAGCGCCGCGCATGACCTGGTTGTACGATTCCTCGTCCGTAATGTAGCGGACCATGACCTCCCATATCAGATTTGAGTGATCTGTGTCGGCATCGAGGTGGGCGCGCGCTTCGACCGGCAGATCCTCAACACGCTGAAGATTCATGCGCTTCATGAGCTCCTCGGCGTCCCGCTGGTTCCCGGTTCCTCCCTTGATCACGGTCGGGTCATTCGCACGCTCGAGGATGTGGGAGGAGGCAAGCGCCTCGAGCCACGGACTGTGGGCCGCGATGTAGAGCCATGCCCAGCAGGCGGTCTGGACGCCGGGAAGCGGTTCGGCATTGTCGCTGCGGTCGATCAGATCCACGTGAGACATCCCGATCCGCGCGTCGTGGATGAGCTCATCTTGCTCGTGGCGCCAGATCGCCTGTTTCACGTCGATGGGTGATCGGGCCTGCACGTACGCCCAACAGTCACGACGGTTTGGAACGAAGAACCGATCCATCTGCGCGCGACGAAATCGATGCCCCTCTGGCGTCCACGTCCGCTCGTAGTCCTGAAATTCTTTCCACGCTGCCGACTCATTGCAGAGTCGGTTGAGGTCCTCATCGCATTTCTCAGCCCAGCTCATAGCGCTCCTTTCGTTGTGGGGTTGGATCACCGAGAAAGCACTCGTCGGTCGGGAGCGTAGTCGGGCGCACCCCCTTTCTTCGCTCTGTGGGACTCGATGGCTTTCGGCCGCGAACACGTGAGCGGGTTTTTGCAAGTTTATGCTGTCCCTGTCGGGAAGTCGATCATGGGGATCGCTCCCTTTCGTGAAGCTTCCACGCCCACTCGTGGAGGTTCCGAACGATCGGCGTATTGGGGGTCAGCGCCTCTCCGGGTCCCTTGAGCTCGGCCACATGGGCGGTCACATCGACGTCGTAGTACAAAGGTAGGCCCGGCAGGTCCCCATTCATGAGCTTGTATGCCTGGAGCATTGCCTGTTTGCGCTCGTCCGGTGTGAGCGCTTGGTTGTAGAGGTCGACGAGACGGACATTTTCAGGATTGAGCCAGCCAACCTTATTGGTTCCTGCCCACGAGTTCTCTAGTGACGCGGCGTCGGGGCCGTAGAACTTCTGTGGGGTCGCCAGATAGTTGATGCGCCAGGCCGGGTAGGTGGCCTTCAGCTCGTTGCTGTTTTGCATCTGTACCGAGGGGAACAGGCGGAGCTGCGCATCCATGCCCGCCTCGCGGAACATCTGCGTGACCAGGGTGACCTCCTTGCCATCTTTACCTTCGGCAATACCCCAGACTTCTGGGGCGAACCGTCCCTCATCGAGGCCGGCATACATCCCGTCCTGGCCCTTGACGAAGCCCGCCTCTCGCATGAGCTCTTCGGTGCGTCGGAGGTCATAGGGATACAGCTCGGCAGTGCGGAGCAGCTCACCGTAGAAGGGCTCGCTCGGCAGCGCGAAGACCTCGGCCACCTGCCCCTCTCTCTCGAGCAGGACGTCTACAAGGCTCCGACGGTCGATGGCATGCACGCTTGCTTTCCGCACCCGGACGTCGAGAATCGCCCGTGGGCTCGCAAAAGCTGAACGGAGCTGTGCGCCAACAAATCGAGTTGTTCTCGGCGAAAGGATCAGGAGGCCGGCCGCGGTCTGGCTCCACTCACGTCGGAGGGTGAGCGCCTGCTCAAACCCGAGGGCGAAGCCGAACGCGATATCCGCGTCCTTGGCCAGCAAGCGGGTAACGGTGGTATTGGGGTCCCCGCTCCACTTGAGGATGATCCGATCGATCTTGGGACGCCCAAGCGCGTAGTTGCTAAAAGCCGTGGCTTCCAAGAAGGCGCCCGGTTCCCATTGGGTCAACCGGTAGGGTCCCGTGCCAACCCATTCCGAGGTCCAGTAGGGGCTCGCGCCCAACAGGGCTGGCTGGGTGGCGACCCTTTCGAAGGCCTCTCCGAGGATATGCTGGGGCATCGGTTGGAGGGTGGGCGTCGCGGCATCGGCATGAAGCTGACGCCAACGAATGATCAGCTCCGCAGGGCTCGGGGCAGCTACGGCCTCGATGGCCTTTGGTTCGGCGACGGTTTCGGCGGTACCGGCCAGGTGAAGACCGTATTGGTTGCGGGCGTCCCGGATCTGCGCACCGAACACGAAGTCATCGGCTGTGAGCGGGCGGCCATCGTGCCAGGTCAATCCGGGCTTGAGCCGATACGTCGTCTCCATCCGACCATCTGGAGTGACTCTCCAGGTGTCGGTGTTGAGCTGCGGGACGCTGGCCAGGACCGGGTATGGGACGCCCAGCTCGTCGGCGCCGGTGAGCAGGGCTCCAAACATCGCCTTGGCGAACGTGGCTCGGCCGGCGAGATTGTCGCTGAGATCCTGAGGCTCGTCGCGGAGCACGAGGACGAGCGGACGGGCGGGCGGCGCTTCTCTCGGCGCCGCCGAATTCGCCGGTTTCACACGGGGGTCCACCGGCGCGCACGCAACCGCCAGCGCAGTGGCCCATAGCGAGAGAGCGAGAAATCCTGCCTTCATCGGCGCACCCCCCGTCATGCTGTCTCAACGTCGTCCCGCTCGAGGCCGCGATTCCGCGGCCGGGGTGGGGGTGAATTCTTCTGTTAGCCTTTCTCCTCACGATAGAGCCCTACCGCCTCGGTAAGGGGAAAATCCCCGATGGAAAACAGGATCGCGGGCTCGGTCTTGGACACGTTGCGGTGTTGATGCCAGCGCCAACTGGGGACATTGAACTGATCGTGGTCCCCCCAGTCGAGCTCCTGGCGGGCTTCCTGGTCCAACGTCGTAACGCCGTGACCGCCAACGACGAGGTACCGCACGTCCCCAGTGTGGCGGTGCGGTCGTGTGGACTCACCGGGGCGCAGCATCTGAATCCGAGCCCCCATTGTCGGCAATGTGTGGCCTCCGGTCACCGGGTTCGAGTACTCGAGGATCACGCCGTCGTAGGGGTCGTCATCCTCGTCAGCGGCCATACGCTCGAGCACCGTCAATGTGTCCCGGAACTTGTATGTAAAGGGCACCAATGGATTCTGGCTTCCCACGAGGCGAGGCGGCCGCACTGTGCCATAGACCTGCCCGTGGTACCCCTGGGCATAGAGGGGCGGCTGGACCGCCATGACATCGGCTTCTCTCTCGGGCCAGTCCTCCCAGAACTCAGCCCCGAGTAGCGTGACGAGCTGGTTATCGAGCATGTCCATCCAAACGACTGGCTCCTCGCCGGGGTTCGAATGGTCGTGCCAGCCCCAATTGGGTTGAACCAGCAGGTCGCCGGGCTCCATGAACATCTTTTCGCCATTGCAGGTGGTGTAGGCGCTGCCGTCGCCACTCACGACCATGCGCATGGCGGACATCGTGTGCCGATGAGCCGGGGCCTGCTCCCCCGGCATGACGATCTGGTAACCGCCTACCAGCCGGCGTTCGGTCTGCTCCAGGCTCACGACCTCCGAAGCCTCGAGCAACAAGGGGTACACGTCCGCCCAGCGCGTGACGCGCTGGGCATTCAGGGTCCCCGGAAGGTTCTTTTCTGGACGCATCCAGAAGGCGAACAGGCCCTTCGCCCGGATCTTCCGGTTCAGCTCTTCCAGCCGATCCTCGCTCACGATCAACCTCCTCGTGCTTCCTCTCCGTCCGGGAGAGGGCTGGCGTGAGAGCCTAGGCCCGCTTACAGCTTGTAGAGGCTTGCCGCGTTCCCCCACAGGATCTGTTCGCGCGCTTCAGCCGAAAGTCCCTCGAAACAACGACTAATCGCCTCCTGGGTGCGGGGCCACGTCGAAGTTGCCAGCGGCAGATTGGTCGACCAAAGAATATGATCAGCCCCAAGGTAGTCGGCGAACGGGGCCACCCGATCAAACCAGCCGTTGAAGTAGCACTGACGGCGAAACATCTCGATGGGCATCATCTCGTACCCTTCGTGCCTCACCCCCTCGTGCGTCCATGGCTCGTGGGAAAGACCGTCGCCCTGGAACTGGTGGCTGGTCCACTCGAGGTGGATCATTCCCCAGCTCAAGGCGCTCTCGGCGAAGACCACGCGCAGCTTCTCGTGCCTCAGCACGACTCGTGAGAGTAAGAAGAGGGTGACCATCGTAGAGCTCGCAACCGGGCTCATTACCGCAGCCAGAGCATCGGCCAGCGTGGGGGATGGCGCATACGGGACTTCTTGTGAACCGCCCGCGTGAAGGCACAGGGGCACGTCCAGTTCTTCGCAGACCGACCACACCGGGTCCCACTCGGGCTCTCCCAGGTAGGGCACTTCGCGCAGCTCCATCGGCACGCCGGGAAAGACAACGCCCCGGTGGCCCATACCTACGGCGCGGCGAATCTCCGCCACCGTGGCCGCCGGCGGCCAGAGGGGCACGATGCACTGGGGGATGAACCGTTCGCTGGCGGCGCCCCATTCCTCGATCAGCCAGTCGTTGTACGCCCGCACGCAGGCCAGCTCGAGGTCCGGGTCCTGCAGCCGCCCGAAAGCCTCTCCCGCTAGTCCTGCCACTGTAGGGAAAAGCACCGAATAGTCAACGCCCGCCGCATCCATCGCCTTGAGCCGCTCCGCCGGCACGTATGCCGCGGGCGGAACGTCCTCCCATCGGGTCGGCCGACGATTGATCTCCGGCAGCAGCGCTTCAGGTCGGGCGACTCTTCCGTCGAGGAGCACCTGTCCGTCGACAACCCACCGCTCGGCGCCACCCGTGGCCGGCTCGAGATGCGGTATTCGCTCGCCCCACGCGCTCTTCGATAGACGGCTGGTCCAAAGGTCCGGTGGCTCCTGTACGTGATCGTCGACGCTGATAAAGCGGCCAGCCATCAACTATTGGCCTTTCCGGGGCTCGCTATTAGGACCTGGTCGCTGATGGCTGAGGGCTCGATCCCGTAAACCTGGAGCGCGTTTCCGTAGAGCATCTTCCGCCGCTCTTCACTCCCCACCCCGTCAAGAATCCGCTCGACGACCTCCCAGGATCGTGGGTAGAACGAGCTCACGTGCGGTAGATCTGACTCCCACATGATGTTGTCAATGCCGATGTCGTGCCGGGTCTTGATGCCCTCATCTTCGAACCAGAAGGCCCCGTACATCTGGCGACGGATGATCTCGCTGGGGCGAATGGTGATCCCCTCCGTCCATAGCCGACGTATCTCCCATTCGTGGTCGCAGGCCGCGATGGCATAGTTGAATCCGCTGATCCCGTTTTCTGCGAATACGAATTTCAGGCGTGGGAAGCGCTGCGTGATGCCGGAAAAGATGAGGTGGGGAATGGTCCGGGCTGGCCCCACGCCGCACCCCGCCGTGTAGACGGTGTGGTCCTGCCGGCGGGGGTAGCCGTTCCAGCTCCCGGGTTTCGTGGCGCCCGACCCCCATCCTCCGCCGAACCCTCCGCCGGCATGAAAGTGAACCGGGACACCGAGCTGCTCGCAGGCATCCCAGATCGGGTCCCAGCGGGGGTGGGTGATCGGAGGGAGCCCCACCGGCCCTGTTCCACCCCCGCCGCCCACGTTCACGCCCTTGTGGCCGTCCTCCACCGCGCGCTCGATCTCTCGGGCGATGACGGTTGGCTCCTGGAGCATCGGAAGAATCGCAAGCGCCAGGTAGCGGTCGCTCACACGTACCCAATCAGACAGGGTGTCGTTGTAGGCTCGCACGGCGTCCAGCTCGAACTCTGCGTCGCCAAAGCCGTGGAAGACCATGCCCGGCGCGCCTGTATTTGGGAAAAGTACCTCCGCGTCGACGCCATCGGTGTCCAGGGCCTTCAGACGCTCGGCGGGGTCATAGGCGAGCCTTGGCACCTCCTCCCACCGCGTCGGGTAGGACGGAAAGGGTTCGCCCATAAAGGCCGGACAGTTACACAGGTCGAGCTCCGAGGCTCTGCCCGGCTTGCCGTACGTACCCCAGACCTCCACGGGCCGTCCGCCGCGCTCGATCTCCATGACGTGGGGGATCAGATCTCCCCACTTCTGGGCTGACATGCGGGAGGTAAAGTCGGTTCGATCATGGGCGACGTGGGAATCTGTGCTGATAAGCCCGAATTTGATTTCCATGAGGTTCATTTGCTCCGGGAACTCTGCTTTTCCGTTCAGCTTAGGCCGCATTATAGAAGCGGCGGAACCGACGCGCTAGGCTGAGGCCTCTTCTCGATATAGGCCCAAGGCGGCCATCGTCGGCCAGTCGGTGATCGAATACAGAATGGCATCATCGTCCGACTGGTTCTCGTGGGCGTGCCACGACCAGGGCGGCACCACAAAGATGTCGCCCTGCGCCCACTCTAGCCGTTCGTCGCCCACGACGGTGGCGCCCGCTCCGCGGTATACGTGGTAAATCGTCGTGCTGTGATGCCTGTGGGTTTGGCCTTTGAAGCGCGGACTCAGCAACTGGAGCTCGCACGCATAGGTCGAGACAGTCGCCCCTCCGGTGAGCGGATTCGTGTAGACCAGCCGTGTCCCATCGCAGGGGTCTGACTCGGCTTCGCTCCCACTCAGGGCCGCCAAGGTTGCGTGCGTATCGGCCCAGCGGTACCGGCATGCCAGCGACTCACCACCGCGCAGCACCGACGACGGTCGGGCCTGCGCCAGTCGCGCGGACGAGTAGCCGCTGGGGAGACTGACTGTCTGTTGTGGTTGCGGGTATTGCTCGTCGAGCGCCTTGCCAATGCCGGTTACAAGGGGTCGATCGAGACCGTCCACCCAGATCGCTGGTTGATCGCCCCCGTTGTAGTGGTCGTGCCAACACCAGTTGGGTGTGGTGACGAGGTCGCCTTGCTCCATGGGGAAGGGCTCCCCATCCACGACGAACACCGCGCCCGCGGGCGCTTGCAGCACGAATCGAGTTTCGTTCACGACGTTTCGGTGTGCGCGGGTCCGCTCCCCGGGCATGAGACACTGAACCGTGAGCTGGAGGGTGTTACTCATGCCGACGGACAGGCCGGGGTTCTTGAACTGGACCACTCGCATCGCGACCTGTTCCATAGGGACTAGCTCGGCAGCGTTCGTCAGGCCCCGGTAGATGTCGTCCCATTTCCAGAGATAGGGCCTGCATTCGCTCGCGCCACCTCGCTGCACGTTCCACAAGCCGCCCATGTTCTTGCCCGACAACCAGGCGTTGAGTTCCCCTATATCGTTGAACGCTGCCGTTTCAGCCATTGCGACCTCCTTGTGTGATGTCCCATTCGTAGGAGCTCCACGCCTGCGCAGAGCCGGTGGATGCTTTCCTGGATTGCGCGTTCTCAAGGCGGTTGGCGACCAACGTGAACTCCGTGTTGTAGAAAAGCGGCAGCATGACCACTTGCTCCGTCAGGTGAGCGATGGCCCGCGCCAGGATATCCATTCGGTCCTGGGTAGGGATAGTGGTGAAATACCGATCGATCAACGCGTCCAGCTCGGCGTTGACGTAGCGCGAGTAATTGCTCCCGGTGAACCGATTCTCTGGGATCGGCGCTCTGGATCCGTGAAAGGTCAGGATGCCAGCCAGATTGGATTGATGCCGACGCACCCGGAACCCTGAGAATGTGGCGCCGTATTCGCGATCGCGAAAGAGTTGGACTGGGCTGACCACCGGCTCGACGGCGACCCCGAGTTGTTGCCAATCGTCGGCAACCGCCAGCATCGATTTCTGCTCGATATCGGCCGGATCCGAGCGTGTTTCAACTAACAACCTGGCGTTCGCACCGTCGCGAAGGATTCCATCCGCACCCTTCCGATAGCCGAGCACCTCCAGGATTTCAGACGCCCTTCGCGGATCGTAGGGATGTTGCACGATGCGGCTCTCGATGTTGGCGAAACCGGGTTCGTTCGGTCCGAGCCAAACCTCGGCTACAGGCACCAGCCCGGCGTGGAGGGCATCGGCCAGGCGCTGCCTGTCGATGGCGTACAAGAGCGCTCGCCGAAACCGAGCATCCGCGAGCACCGAGGGGTTCGGGTTCGTGAGCTGCGGGTGGCCGACCATGAGCCCAGAGTACCGAACGTCGGCTCGTCCCTCTTTCCATTGCTCGCGTATGACCATCGCCTGCTCGAAGGAGAGCCCGCGCCCGAGATTGAGGTCTACCGCCCCGGCGAGGATGCTTGCCATCAGCGCGTTCGCGTCGAGGACGATCCGGACGTCGATCTCATCGATTCTCGGGCGCCCCAGAGCGTACGCATGGTTGGCCTCCAGGAGAATGTGACTCCCCGGCCTGAACTCCGTGAGCTTGAAGGGGCCAGTCCCGACGAACTCGGTGCTCCAGTAGGGTAGCTCGGAAAAGCCGGCTCGGTCTTCCGCGAAGGGTCTCGCAAGCAGATGCTTCGGGAGCGGCAGGCCGACAATGTGGCTAAACATGGTGTCCGCCTCGATGTATGGCTGCTTCCAGTTCACCGTGACCGTTTGTGGATCGGGCGTCTCGACGCCGACGATCGACTGGAACGCCACGTGCGGGGACATGATTTGATCCTTGTCCTGACTGACCTCGACGGTGAAGACGAAATCGGCAGACGTCAGTGGAACGCCATCGTGCCATTGCGCATTCGGTCTGATTCTCCAGGTTGTCTGCATGCTCCCATCTGGAAAGACCTGCCAAAGACCATTCTCGATCGTCGGCAGGTCGCTCGCGAGTCGTGGCTGCAAGATCGACGCGGGGTCGAGATCGCCGAGACCGGTGCTCATCAGCTCCTCGACGGCATCCGCGCCAGGCACGGTGGCGACGGCGTTCAGTTGCCGAAACACGTTCGGCGGATCACCCATGATGGCGACGACGATCCGCTTGGGAGCAGTCGAGGGCGGTGCAGGTGCGCCGCTGCGCCGCGCAACGTCAGGGCTCGCCGGTATCGCGCAGGCGGCGATGAGGAGAGGGAGGAGCAGCCCGAACAGCTTCGCTTGTCCCAAGCGCCTCACATGACAACTCCAACTACGAGGACGGCCGCCCGAAGAGTCTTCCCAACCCGCTTCCTCGTCCGCAAGGGAGCCGATTCGCCTGGCTCTTTCTGACGGAGAGGACACAGTCGAACGCTTCGAACCGGGGGAAAGATACCCCGGGATGCCGAAGAGCGCCAATGTGCCGCGTGGCTTGTGGAGCCGCGGTATTATGTCGTCCAGGGTAGCGCCGATCCGGTAGGAGGGGGCTTTGACTCGAGGAAGACGCGTCCACCATCTCGTTAGCCAGCGATCGACGCTTTCGGCCGCGGTGGCCGTGTCCCTGATGGTGATCGCCGCCGCGTGCGCGACGCCCCCTGCTCCTGCCGGGCCGTCAGCCCAAGGAGGAGCGCAGCCAGCGCCAGCTCGTCCCAACCGCACCCTCGTCATGATTGCCCGCGGCGAGCCGCCCAGCCTGGCGGTCAAGCCCCTCCTGGCCGTTGGGGGGATCGGCAACATCAATCCGATATTCAATGCCACCCTGGATTTCACCGACGAGCGTGCGGTCTCCCACCCGTATCTCGCCGAGTCGCTCCCGCAACTCAACACCGAGAGCTGGCGCGTCTTTCCCGACGGGCGGATGGAGACGACCTATCGCCTCAAACCCAACCTTTTCTGGCACGACGGCACACCGTTGGCAGCGGAGGACTTTGTATTCGCCTGGCGCGTCTTGGCGATGCCCGCCTTCGGCTGGGCTGGCACCATCCCCGTCAGCGCGATGGAGGAAGTCGTAGCCCCCGACGCCCGAACCGTGACTATCCGGTGGCGACAGCCGTTTCCCGACGCCGGCGGCCTCATAGAGACGTACCAGGCCTACCCGCGTCACATCCTGGAGCAAGCCTTCCAGCAAGGGGATTCGGAGTCGTTTGCCAACCACCCATACTGGACTCATGAGTTTGTCGGGCTGGGTCCATATCGGCTCACCCACTGGGAGCCGGGCGCCGCCATCGAGGCGGCGGCATTCGATAAATACGTCCTTGGCGCTCCGAAGATCGAGCGGCTCCGCATCATCTTCGTGAGCGATGCCAATACGGCGGTCGCCAGTTTGTTGAGCGGAGAAGCCCACATCGCGATCGACTACCTTCTCATGTACGAGCAAGGGGCGATTCTGGAGCGCGAGTGGTCCGGAAGGGGCGGCGGCACTGTGCTATTCAGCCCTATTCTCTATCGCAACAGCCTTTTCCAGTTCCGGCCGGAGATGGCGGCGACACCGGCGCTCATGGATGTGCGCTTTCGGCGAGCGCTATCCCACGCGGTCGATATGGGGGCCATCAACGAGGCCTTGGTCGGGGGGAAGGCGGTGCTTACCCCGAGCCTCCTTTCCCCGCAGAGTCCGGATTACCCCGCGATCGAGGGGATGATCACCAAGTATCCCCACGACGTACGTCGGGCCCAGCAGTTGCTAGACCAAGTGGGGCTAGCCAAAGGGAACGACGGCTTCTACGTTAATCCGAACGGGGACCCTTTCACATTCGAGGTGCGGTTCATCACCAACCCCACCCAGGAGTCGGAGAACGCCATCATTGTCGAGTCATTCCGCAGGCTAGGAGTCAATGCGGTTAGCACCGTGATTCCGCCGGCCCAGCTACGGGACGGACTCGCGGTTGCCACATTCTCAGGCATACACACCACTGGCGCAGCGGGCTGGGAACGAGACATGGGGAGATTCAGCAGCAGCCAGGTCCGCCGGCTGGAGACCCGCTGGCAGGGCACCAACAGCGGTGGATGGTCCAATGCCGAGTACGATCGCCTCTGGGACGTGTACAACACCACTCTCGAGCGCACGGAACGGGTCCGTCAGCTCGCCCAGATGGAAAAGATCTTCACCGAGGAGCTTCCGGCCATTCCCCACTACTACACGCCTATCGTCGCAGCACACGTGGCCGCCCTGAGCGGCCCTGTGACTCGAGCCTCGCGGGACTGCGTCGAACCGGTGCACATCCACCTGTGGGAGTGGCGTTCGTAAGAGGACTGCAGGGCTCAGGGAACGGAGGTCGGACAACGTGTATGCCAACGTACTCGTAAAGGAGCCGCTCGAAAAGGTCATGGAGGACTGGGACTTCCTCCAGGAGAAGATTCTCAGTCACTTCGCAACCTTCAAGCCAGTGGGCGAAAACATCTACGGGGTTCGACGCAACCGTGTCCCCACGCAGCCGCCCGCGGGGTTTAGCCAGGGACCAGCTACCTACCTGGAGAAGCGGCCGAGCTACGGAACGCAGATCCTCGGACCGTCCGGCATCGAGGTGAGACAGTCCGTGGACATGGAGCTCAGCATCATGCCGGGTGGGCTCCCTCACCACACCCTGCACAGCTTCGGCTACTGGCACATCAACGACATGGATGAGCTGTCGATCCGCATGCCCGGTCCGAGCGCGGAAGAGCCGGGCTTCTTGCTCCTCATCATGGGGATGCCGCGAGAAGGCGAGACGGATCGTTGGGCGTGGTACTGTGAGCGGTGCTCCACGCTACTGTTCGAACACCAGTATCAGACGGGAACCCTTGGCTTCAACGGGTTCTGGAAGGCCGAACGCGAAGCCGTGACGGCGTACAACCGGGATCCCAACAGCCGGCTCTGTCCCGAATGCGGGCATCTGAACCCGAGGGGATACTGCTGGAATCCGACGAAAGACACGCCAGAAGAGAAGGAAGCGCGAGGCCTCTGGTGACGTCGCGTTTCGTGACGTCGATCGAGAGCCGGGCGGACGAGCCATGAGCGCTGAGGCTATCCCCTCAACGGAGTGCTTCAGCCTTCGCGTGGGCGGAGCAGGAGACGAGAAGCTCGGCGAGCTCCAGGCCTTCGGCAGATACTGGGTCTGGGGCCAGGCGTCGATGCCCGACACTGCGCCACTTCGGCTCTACGAGTGGACTGAGCAGGGCATCGCCGACCTCACCACGGAGCACTACTCGCTCCACCGGGTGAAGGCTGGCACGCCGCACCACATCGATGGACTGTTCGGCTTCTGGCTCATCTCCGACGCTGACGAGCAGTGGGTCCAGGTCCCACGCTCGGACTACCATTCCTACTTGTTGATTGCCGGCGGAGCGACGGACTCGAACCGCGTGCACCACATCACCTGGTACTGCCAGGACTGTGGCACTCAGCTTGGCGAACTGAGGCACCTCACGCACGACGGCACACCGGACTCGTTCCTCCGTGCGCAGGACGAAGCCATTCAGGCGTTCAACGCGGACCCTGCGGCGCGAACTTGTCCTCGGTGTGGCGTGCTCCATCCGGCCGCCTATGGATTCCGGGTTGGTCGCCAGGAGCCACGTCGAGCCGCCGTGGAGCCCGGTGGGATACCGATCGCACGGAGGAAGGCCCGCTCTGGGGAGCCCGTGGCGCGCCTCGGTGATCTGCGGGTGGACAGCCCCACTGTCGTCGAGATCGACGGCCGTGAGGTCGTGCTGGTTAGAACCGGCGACGTCGTCCGCGCGCTCGGCAACGCGTGTCCGCACAAGGGCGGGCCACTCGGGCTCGGCGAGGTGCGGCTTGGGGCGATCGTCTGCCCGTGGCACCGGTTCCGCTTCGATCTGTCGACGGGCCAGAGCCCAACGAACCCTTCACTCTGTGCGGAAACGTTTCGGGTCGAGCTGCAGGGAGACGAGATCGTGGTGCATGCTTCCGTGCCCATCAACGCATAGCGACATTGACGGACGGGGAGGTCAGTTTCCATGGCGATCGACACGACCAAGCCATTTGACCTGAAGATCATTTCGGCAGGCGCCAATTGGGTGCGGATCGGCGAGATCATCTCGCTCGGCATGACTGGCTACTACAACCGCATGCCCGAGGGATCCACCAGCGCGGTGCACTCGATGCACCCTGGTGTCGCCCAGATGAAAGCACCCATGCTGGTCGGCAACGGCGAGTTTCATCTGGGCGTGACAACCCCCGCCTGGTACGCGCGAAGCGCGATGGAGGGGAAGACGCAGACGCCGTACAACACGACGGCCGAGCTCCGAGCTCTCTGCAACTTCCCGCACAACGATCGCTTTTTCATGCTCGTGCGCGCCGATACCGGCCTCACGTCGATCCAGGAGATGATCGACGAGAGGTACCCAATCAAGGTCGCCGCATCCCCACGCGGGGACAAGCATTGTGGCGGCTGGGCGCTGAAACACGTTTTGGCCACATACGGCGCTACCGTCGAAGACATCGAGGGGTGGGGCGGGAAGGTGTGGTCGCGAGACGCAGCAGACGGCGGGCCGGCGCTTTTCGACCGTGCACGCTACTTGAAGAGCGGCGAGATCCAGGGCGTGTTCGATGAGGCCATCGACCAGTGCGGCGATCTGCTGGACGCGGTTGACTCCCGGTTCCTTCCCGTTCCGGAGGAGATCATCCAGCAGATGGAGTCGAAGCTCTCCGCGAATCGCGCGGTGATCGAGCGGCAGAGGTTCAAGGGCATGGCTGAGGACGTTCCGACCATCAGTATGGAGGGTTGGCTCCTGTTTTGCCGAGCCGATTTCCCCGATGAGTGGGCGTACAAGGTGATGGAGTCCATCGACACGGGCCTCGACACCCTGAAGAGTCTCTTTCGCCCGCAGGCCGAGATTCAGCACGCGGATCTCCACGAAACGTGGAAGGACACCGCGATCCCCCTCCACCCAGGCGCGGCCGCCTACTATAAGGAAAGGGGCTACATGCCATAGTAGCGCGGCCACGACCCGATCAGGCTACATCAAATACAATGTACCATCCTATGTCTACTAGGTGAGGATTATGAGCGCGGTGACCTATCTGCCGACGGACCTCCAGCGCCGCTACCGGGTCATCCTCGACGAGGCGCGGGCTGGAGAAGCGCGGTTACGCGACTCCGATGGCACGAACATCCTGCTGCTTCCCGAGGCTACTGTGCAGGCGCTACGGCGAGTGAGCGCCGCTGCCGCCAGCCTGGCCGCTGTCGAGGGCGTCTCGGAGACCCTGGCGTCTCGTCCGCCAACGGTGTCGGAATACGGCGACTGGAGCTGGCTGCGTGTGTTCAATCGGGATGACTTAGCTGAGTTCATACGGGATATCCGTGAAGCGATCATGGTCGGCGTCCGTGAAGGCTCCACCATCCTGCTGGAGGAGCAGTTGCGCGCATGGCGCGTCACGGCCGAGCAGGCCGACGATCCCCTGTTCCGTGCGATCCTTGTGGGTGGCTCATCGGAGGGCGATTTCGTAGAAGTCCGCCGCCCTAAACCGGCCAAGTCGGCAACTGTCGAGCAGAAGGCTCCAAGCACCGAGAGCCGGGCCTAAGTAGCTACCCCCCGTACCGCCCCGCGCGGCGGCCGGGCGGCCGGCCATTCGCCAGGCCACGGTATCGGGTACTGGTCCATCGCCAGGTCGAACAGCTGTGGCGTCAGCTCCCTGATCGAGTCGGCCTTGAAGCGTCCCAACAGTTCTTCGACCATATCGCAAACACGCCGGGGCAGGTTGCCTCCTTGGGAACCACAACCATTCTGAAAGGGTCACTTGGGCCGCCCAATCGGGGAAGGATTCAGCCGCACGGTGCACTATGAGATCTCCGGCGCCGGACGCCTCGACTTTCAGTACAACGATGCCTACGTCGGTCTCCAGGGCGACCCGCACCCCGTCGTCTTCATCCTACGGACCGACCTCGCCAGCCATTGAACGCCCCGCCGCGCACATTGACATCAAAAACGGCTAACGATCATACTGGTGCCGCCGTTGCCAGATCAGTGGCCGAAAGAAGGCATCTTATGCGACGAGCAGTCATCCTCCGTGGCACGGCGTCCTTCATCATGGCGTTACTTGGCACAGTCGTAGGCTTCAGTCTGATGGCTCCATTCTCGGCAACGGCCCAATCCAGTCAGGCCCAAGAGATGCGGGCATCGGCGTTCATCCTCGTAGATTCGGACGGCACGGTCCTTGGCCGCATGTCGCGTAGCGCATTTTCGGGCGTCGGTCTCCTTGAGCTGTACGATGCCGTGGGCACGAGGCGCATGACCATTACAGGCACGGGAAGCGTAAACGCCTTCGACCAGGACGGCACCACTATCCGCTTCCGGGCTGGTCGCGACTTCGCGTCTGGGCCGCGCGGCGAGCCCCCGGTCAATGGGGTGCAGCTCGGTTGAGGATGGGTCAATCAGCATGCTTCCGCCTTCGCCCTGAGAGAAGGTCGCCATCGACCTGAGGGAGCCGAGGTTTACGATCACGTTTGGTCGGCGTGGGCCGCTGGGCCTTCAATCCCCCTCGTTGACACGTGTTCGGAGCGGTGCTATATCTTGGTTTCGTTGGGAAGTGCAAACAGGCTCGTGGAGCCGAAAGGGGCGAGGCAATGGGCGTCTACAACCCGTTGGGCATTCGCGGCATCTGCCACTACAGCATCCCCTGTTCTAACGTCGAGAAGTCGCTGACGTTCTACGAGGAGATTTTCGGCGCGAGGCTATACGCCGACGAGATCGGAGAATACAAGTTCGGTTTCTCCGAATCCGATATTGCGCTCGGACGCATGCAGCACATCTTCGTGGATATCGTCGGGCAGCGCGTGGAGCTCGTCGCCGGGCAGACCGGCGGCAAGGCGCCGCTCGGCACACACCACGCCTACGGGATGGGGCCCAACGACATCGAAGTAGTCCAGAAGCACTTGGCTGACCATGGCATCCCATTCCGGGGGCCGGTGACGCACAAAGGCACGGTGGCGGTGTCGATCTATTTCAAGGACCCCGACGGCAATGCGCTCGAGTTTTGCTGCTGGGACGGCTACCCGAAGATCGACGAAGTCCCGACGATGTACAACCAAACCCGTCGTGATGACTCGTATGAGTGGGACCCGGTCAGCCGCCGTGGCCGCTCCAAGGCGGAGGAAGGAGCGATTCGATGAAGATCAACCCCATAGGGATCCGACCACTCTGCCACTTCAGCATCCCCTGCAAGGACGTGGAGGAATCGGTCACGTTCTACGAAGAGATCCTCGGCGCCAGGGTCTACAGCGACGAGATCGGCGAGTACCGGTTCGGCTTCAGCGATGAGGATAAAGCGCTCGGCCGCGGCCAGCACATCTTCGTCGAGATTGCCGGGCAGCGCGTCGAGCTGGCCCACGGCGACCCGGGCGGCAAACCGCCCGTCGGAACGCACCACGCCTTTGCCATCGGGCCGAACGATATCCCCGCGATCGAGGGGCACCTCGAGGAGCACGGCATCCCCTACAACGGGCCCGTGACCCACAAGGGCACGGCCGCCGTTTCGATCTACTTTAGCGATCCAGATGGCAACGCCCTGGAGTTCTGCTGCTGGGATGGCTATCCACGCCTCAGCGAGATCCCGCTCTTCCAGCACGTGGCCAGGCGGGACACCGGCTTCGATTGGGATGCAGCCGCTCGCCGAGCTCGCCCCAAGGATGGAGTTACCGCCTAACAGGGCCCCTCAGGCGAGATAGCCGTGCTCGCGGTAATAGGCTTCTGCCCCCGGATGCAGAGGAATCTCCGTATCCTGGCGTGCCTTGTGCAAGTCCAGGGGATCCTCGTGGAATCGACCTGCCGGGCCGAATGAGTTGATTTGCTCTTGCGCGCTAGGAGCTAGACCGCTGGGTCACGTCGAAAGACAACGGTCAGGGTGCAAGCCTCGGCCACGCCCTGGTCTGTCCATACCGACGGGCCTATTCGAGGCTTGCAGATCTTCGATCACGTCGTGGGAGATATCTCGCCGATAGGCGCGGCCGTCGAGGGGCGCGATGGCCTGCTCGAGGCAATCGACGATGTATCAGATTGGACCGTTCGCGATAGCGGCCAGACCTACCGTCTGAAGGCATCACTCCTAACCGAGGAGATCGAGAGGCTGTTCCTTGATCTCGATGGGCCGCGGCCCCGGCCGTTCGACAGCGAGACTTGCTCTGCTCATCGATCGGGAGACGAAGCTTTGGCAACGGCTCGACCTAGACGCATCCTGGCCAGTCGTTTGATGGACTATCTTCGGCCATGAGATCGAGATTGGTCCAGGGGGGACGGCCGTTCTCGACTTTTCGACCTGATCGCACGACCTGCGCTGGGACGGGCGCATTAGTCTGATCGGGAGCGCAAGTTTGTGTCGATCCCCGCGGGGATGAGATTGCTCCTCGACCAGAATCTCTCGCCACGTTTTAGTGCGCGCCCTGACTATTCGTGGTCCCCGAGCATGCAGGCGACCGATAAGTCTTCATCAATATCAGGCCAGTGGATACCCACGCCTCGGCCTATGAGTTCCCAATGGCCTCGCTCAAGTGGTGTTGCTTGGGCAAGCCGTGGATACCATGCGAGCGGAACCATTAGCGCTCGTCCGTCCTCCATCCGGACCAATAGCATGTCCTCTTGGAATTGAACATCCCGAGCCCGCGCGTGCTCGATTGCGGGTGCCACCGTAGCTCTAGCCGTCCGTCTTAAAGTACTCATTCCAAGCCTTGGTCAATTCTTCGCGATGTGCCCGTACGAGGTCAACCACCTCGCGCAGCTCTCGTCCATCGTAGCCCGCCGCTTGCGTGATGACGAGCGTGTCCAACCACACTTTAACCGTATTCTCCGCCGCGTCCACGTGGATGTGTGGCGGCTCATTCCGTTCGTTGCTGAAGAAGTGGAACCGATAGCCACGAATGCGTAGAACCGTCGGCACTATTACACCGTGACATGGCCCGGGAACGATGTCAAGGACCCTCAACATGAAGTCGCTGTTCGTTATCGCGGACCACTGGCAGCGGGTAGGCGTCGCGGCTTTAGCCGACCATCATCCACGCCGTGCGCTCTGTGTCCAGATCCTTCGATTGAGCCATAGGTCAGCGTATGGCCAAGAGCTTTCGCAGGCTGAGCGCGGAGATCGACACCGACCCGGCGCGCGCGTGTCGACGAGTACAAGCGGGCGATCTACGACGCCCTGGAACTGGCCAAACTTCGAGAGGCCAGGCAGATAACGCAGACGAAGATGGCTGAGACGCTGGACGTGACCCAGGCGAATGTCTCCCGCATCGAGCACCAAGACGACATATACCTTTCGACCTTGCGTGGCCACGTGCAAGCACTCGGCGGCAGACTGGAGGTCCACGCGGTGTTCCCGGATCAGACGATCAGTATCATGGCGAAACGACCGGCCACCGCGCCAACCTGAGCATCTGGTCGATCGCGCACAGCACGCGTCGCTAGGCGAGGTAGCCGTGCTCGCGGTAATAGGCTTCTGCCCCCGGATGCAGAGGAATCTCCGTATCCTGGCATGCCCTGTGCAAATCCAGGGGGTCTTCGTGGAATCGACCTGACGGGGCGAATGAGTTGATTTTTTCTTGCGCGCGGTCGAAGGCCCGCACCGCATAGTACGCGACCTCATCCGGCAGGTCCGATCGGCAGAAGACGAGATGGCCCCGGTAGTCAATGGCTGGTACGTCCTCGTCGACTCCGGGGAAGCGGCCAGCCTCGATAAACGCCGGCGGCATGCCATGGTTTTCCTGCAGAGCCGCTTGCACGTCCTGACTGAGGCCAAGGTACTGAATCGGAACGTGCTCCCCGGCGCCGGCCCAGGTCATGATCGCCTCATCGAAGATTCCGTCGATATCGCCCCGGATAAGCTGGTCGACCTTGTCGTACTGCCGGTCCTGCCACTTGACCTGCCCGCCCCAGGACTCGATGTCCTTCAGCGAAAAGCCGTACGCCTCCAACACCTTCTCCGCACCCCATCCGCCGGGGTGCATGGTGCCGGGTGGGGACACGACCAGGCGTAGCGGAGGCCGTTTGTCGCGGATCTCCTCGAAGGAGCTGATGCCAACGTCCTTGCGCAGGGCGAAGCCGAGGCGGTCGTTATGGGGAAGGTTGATGATGGCGCGCAGCTCTGCCCCAGTGTTGAACGCCGCCTTGCCTTCCATCGCGGCGCGGGCCCACCAGGCCGGGGTAGTGAACGCCATGTCGTACATCCCGTCACCCACGCGCTTGGGCGCTTCCATACAGAGGACGCCTGGGTCGCCGGAAACCATCGCGACGGTCGAGCTCTTGTGGAACGGCATGGCGTAGCCGCTCATACCGTTGACGATGAGATGCCCGATCCGGTTCCAACCGTTTCCAGGCGCGGAAAGCGTGACGTGTACCTCTTTGTCACCGGCGTTCATAGCCATCCTCGCTTCTTACTGCTTGTCCCACTCATAGACGTTCCAGGTTTGTGAGTTCATGATGTCCTGCCCGGTCTTCGCCTGGTTCCCTGTGACACCCTTCTTCTGAAAATGCTTATTTACGCCGATGTACGTAGGCGTCATCGGAACCTCGGCCGTCAGCGTTTGCAGCACCTCCCGCTCTCGCTGAAGCCGGTCATCGACGCCGACGGCAGCAAAGAAGGCGTCGATCTGCCGGTCCAGCGCGGGATTGACGTACGAGCCGCGATTACTGCCTGAATAGCGATTCTCCGGAAACATCGCGTTCGAGCTGTGGAGGTGCTCCAGAGCGGTGCGCCCGAGGGTACGGCTGCTGTGCTCGATACACTTGTAGGTGGCTCGCGCCTCCAGATTGCGATTCAGCGCCGGGGGAAGCTCCTCAACCTGTGTATCCACGCCTACGGCGCGCCAGCTATCCGCGATCACGGACGCGGCTTGCACACCGCCCGTAACCCCCCGCACCACGCAATCAAAGGTCTGACCGGCGCTGTTCCGCAGGAGGCCGTCTCCGCCCTTCGTCCATCCAGCCTCGGCGAAGAGCTGCTGCGCGCGCTGAGGATCGAGCGAATACTTCTGGATAAAGGGCTCGGCAGCCTTGTAGCGAGGATCCTCGGGAGGAATCCACGAATCTGATGGGATACCGAGTCCATCCGTCACCACCTGGTTCACACCGGACTTGTCCGCGGCGTGGGCGAGGGCGCGCCGTAAGCGTACGTCCCTGGCCAGATCGATGGGCTCTGCCATGTCCTTGAACTGGAACACGATGTGCGAGTAGTTCTCGCGGCTGAGCACGAAGTCGCCGACGCCTCTTGAGCGCACCAGATCCATATTCGCGCGATCCCAGGCTCCGCCCCAGGCAATATCCATCTCGCCCGCCAGAACGCGTGCCGTCGCGGTATTGTCGTCCTGAACGAAGTTGATGACGATGCGATCGATCTTGGGCCGGCCGAGGTAGTACTGGTCGAAGGCCTCCAGCTCCATCTGGGCGCCCTTCTCCCAGCGCACCAGCCGGTAGGGGCCGGCGCCGACGAACACCTTTTCATCGCTCCAGTACGCGTGCTGGTTGAAATCGTTGACTTCACGGTCGAAAACAGACTCCAGCACGTGGGCTGGCAGCGGGGTGAAGTCCCAGAAGATGAGAGAGTCGGCGAACCCGTATGGCTTCTGCCAATGCATGACCACGGTTTTGTCGTTCGGCGTGTCAATTCGATCGACGGCGCCCGTTCGAAGCGTCCGAACGAAGACTTCCGATCTTGGCTCCACCTGTGCCTTCCAACTAAAGGCAACGTCTCGCGCGGTAAACGGCGTGCCGTCGTGCCAGCGAGCATTGGGCTGGAGGTTGAACGTCGTCTCCATCGTGCCGTCCGGGTTGACCTTCCACGTCCCCTGCTCCACCGACGGAGGAGCCACCGCCAGCCGAGGGATCGGCTCGGCATTGGCGTTGTAGCCGATCAGAGCGTTGGTTATGAGCTCGTGGACGTGGATGATGTTGCCGGTCGTCGTCTCCTTCCACATGGTGAGCGCCCGTGGCTCGCCAACCAGCACTACATTCAGAATCTTGGGTTGGGCCGGCACTCCGGCGGCTTGGCCGGAGGCGGCTGAACCGCCCGCGGGAGCGGACGCCTTCGGCGCCCCACACGCGGTCAGGGCGAAAGCGAGCGCTAACAGTCCGAGCCGAAGACGTGCGTTGTAGCTCAATGCCTGCCTCCCGATCACTCGACTCACCCAGATACTTCTCCCATGCGATAGCGATCAGCGCCCGATGGGGCGGCGACGCAATTCAGAAGCTGAACTCGGTACCGAGGCCAAGCGCGCGGGCGCGCTCGTACGCGAAGTTCGCCATTGCAATGTCGCCGGGACCTCCCCGTGACTCGCGATAAACGGTGATATCCCCCGACCCATTTCTCGGAATCACCTGGCCGGTGACGAGCGAGCCCAACTCGATCACATCCGATGGTTTGAGCTTCTCTGCGCTCAATAGGCGGTACAGCTCTCCACCGCCCTCCCGACCGGGGGAGATGGTGGAAGGGGTGGACTCTTCGATCTCCGCTTCCCGACTGAGAGCGACGAATTGATCCGCCCGCACGTACACGGAAGCGTCGAGCTCATTCGGCAATCCCATGCTCGTCACGTGGACACCGGGCCTGAGCTGGTGGCCATGGAGCACCGGTGTAGGAGAGTTTGTCCCGACGGCGATGATGTCCACGTCGCTGATCACGGCCTCGGGCGTGTCGTGGGCTCGGACTGGAATACCCAGAGCCCTCGTGGCACGCTCCGCGAAGGCGATGCGATGCTCGGGTGTGGGGCTGTAGACCTCCACCCGCTCGATCGGCCGAACCACCGTCAGACATTGGAGGATCGCCAGCGCGTTCATGCCGCTCCCCAGGTAGCCTATCGAGCCCGCATTGGGCCGAGCCAGGTAACGGGCTCCGAGCGCCATGCTGGCGCCTACCCGAAGGTGCGAGAACGGATACCCCATGATCGCAACCATCCCTCCCGACGCTCCCGACCGGGTGTCCGTTACCATGGCGAGTCCGCCCGCGCGCACGCCCGTTCGGCCCATTCCGTGGAGCGCCCCGGCGACGATTCGAAGCTCAGTACGACGGCCGGGCATGACTCCGCCAAGGGGCGGCAGGTGGGTCACCGTTCCCGCCACCTCTTCTCGGACCAGAATCTCGGTAATTTCCAGGGCTTCCTTGGGGCCGATCAGCGGCGCGACCATCTCGCGAGATAGTAGGAGTGTCATTCTGCTCCTGCCTAGCCTACCGAGATCAGCTCGTTCGGCCGGGTGCCAAGCCGCTCCGCCCCGTGTTCCCGCACCACTACGGAGTCACCCCATTGCACCTCGAACGTGTGGCGCGGGTCGTAGTGCACTTCGCTGTCCCGGTACGCATAGGGCTTCAGGATGAACACGGTATTCGCCCGCAAGGGATCGTCCTTTACATGGTCGTGGGTATCTGTCGGGATGAGCATGGGGCCATCGTTCCCTAGCCCGCGTCCGTGAAGAAGGAACTCGATCCCGTACTTCGTTCCCTTCGTCACCGCGCGCACCTGCTCTTCGACCTCGCCCCAGGTCGCCCCGGGCCGCATCACCTCGCAAGCACGTTCGAAGGCGGCCTTTCCCATATCGAACAGGTCGCGCGCGACTTGGGGAGCGGGCCCAACCGAGACCGGCTGATCGATCTGGCACGTGTAGCCATGCACCATGGGCTCGATCTCATTTGTGACGAACCAGCCCGTCCGTATGACGCCCGGGGGCGGCCCCGCGGTGCGCGGCTTCGGCTCACCCCACATGCCGCCGACCCAGGCCACGTGTCCCACCTCTGCGCCCAGTCGATGCTGTTCGAACATCATGTGGGCATAGACTTCCGCCTCGGATACTCCCGGCCGGGCGTGTTCTGCGAGGGCGTCCGCCGATGCCTCTGCGATCCGAACGGAGTGACGGATAGCGTCGATCTCCTCCTCGCTCTTGACGTACCGTGCCTCAGTCATCACCGGAGTCCCATCCGCAATCGTCGCGCCTGGAAGGGCATCTCGAATCTCTGCCACCGAAGTGTAATTGGCGTAGCCTTCCGGCTGGCGCACGAGCGTGTAGAGGCCGCCCCGCAGGCCTGCGACGCCCACACGCCTGTCGCCCGCGCCAAGGTCCCTAATGCAGTCCGCGACCGCCTTTCCGAAAGGAACCGCGGTCGTGCCGCTGGCCGTGGCTGGCCGGACGTCTCGGATCCAGGCCTCGGGGGCGGGGTTCGGCTCCGCCCGGGGTGAAATGAGGATCGGCTGCCCTTCTAGTGGAAAAACCACCGCTCCCTGGCGGTCGGCCAGGTAAAGGGCGTCGCCGGCCATCCACTGAGGGAACGCGATCAGCACTTCCAGGCCCTGCCCGGCCATCAACTCACGGACGCGGGCCCATCGCCGGTCACGTTCCGCGAGGCTGAATCCCTTGGCTGTCTGCACGAATCCCTCCTGACGTCAACGTGTGCCTGCCCTTCGCTTTGCGCAACAATAGTGTTGTCATAAGCGAATGGTCAATTGACTCGACACCCTTCCGCCGGTAGAGTACCCGCCGAAGGAGGGTTGACACCATGTCCTCTCTGATACGCTCGGGCGTTCTATGGGTCACGCTTATCGCGTTGGTCATTGGCTGCGCAGCGCCGTCGCAGTCGACAGGGGCACCGCGGGGCGCTGGCTCAGCAGCACAACCGGCAGCCGCGCTGAAGAGAGTAACGGCGGCGATCATGGGTGATGCACACACGCTTGCGCAGAAGCTCAACCCCGCGAGCTACGTGCCAGGCATCGACACGCTGGAAGAGATGGTGAGCGCGGGACTCACGAACACGGACGACCAGGGAAATCAACGCGCCCAGCTCGCGGAGGCGGTCCCAACCCTGGAGAATGGGCTGTGGAAGCTCCTCCCCGACGGACAGATGGAGACGACCTGGACAATCCGCCCCGGTGTGCGGTGGCACGACGGCATGCCGGTGACGACCGATGACCTGCTCTTCACCGCCAAGGTCGTCCAGGACCAAGACCTCCCGCTATTTCGTGATATCGCGTACCGGTCCATTGAGGCGATCGAAGCGGCAGACCAGAGAACGGTGACCGTAAAGTGGAGGGCTCCCGTGATCCGCGCCGATCAGATGTTCAGCCGCACGCTGGGTCTTCCACTCCCCAAACATCTGCTCGAGAAAGCGTACGTGGAAGACAAGGCCGCCTTCACCGAGATCCCGCACTGGAGCCAGGAGTTCGTCGGGAGCGGCCCGTTCAAGCTCCGGGAGTTCGAGCGGGGGAGCCACCTCACGCTCGACGCCTTCGGCCAGTATGTGCTGGGCAAGCCCAGGATCGACACGGTCGAGGTTCGGTTCATTCCCGATTCCAAGACGCTGATGGCAAACATTCTCGCCGGGACTGTGGAGCTGACCTTGGGGCGGAACCTCTCCCTGGAAGAGGGGATGCACGTGCGGGATCAATGGCGCGACGGACGCATGAGCGCGATCCCGTCCGGAGCCATCCAGCTCCACCCGCAGTTCATCAATCCCAGCCCACCCATCGTCACCAACCTCCAGTTTCGACGTGCGCTATATCACGCGATCAATCGGGAGGAGTTGGGCGGAAGTCTCCAGGGCAGCGACACGATCGTGGCGCACACATTCGTCGTGCCTAACCAGCCGGAGTACCAGCAGATCCGGGGGAGCTTCGTCCGCTATGGATTCGAGCCAGTCAGATCGACGCAGATGCTGGAGGACCTGGGCTACACCCGTGGCGCGGATGGCTTCCTCCGAGATGGAGCGAATCAACGGGTTTTAGTCGAGGTGATCGGCGCTGGCGGCGAGGCGAACCTGAAGTCGGTCCCAATCGTCGCGGACTTCTGGCGGCGAGTAGGGGTGGAGGTTGCTGAAGCCGTCGTACCAATCCAACGCCAGCGCGACTCGGAGTGGACAGCGAACTTCGCGAGCTTCGAGCTGTCCCGCCGAGGTGCGGACGTGAAGAGCCTGCTGCGCTACCACAGCTCGGAGGCGCCGATCGCGGAGCGGAACTTCCAGGGGTCGAATGTTCCACGCTACATGAATCCCGATCTCGACGCCATTATCGAGAGCTACCACACGACGATCCCATTCGCAGACCGCATGCGAGCGCTTGGACAGATTGCCGAGCATATGTCGGACCAGCTCGTGCTCATGCCCCTCTTCTATGACAAAGAGGTAACCATAGTCGCCAACCGGCTGGATCATGTGAGCAAGGGGTTGAGCGCAACCCAGGCCTGGAACGCGGAGGCGTGGAACCTAAAGTGAAGCAGGCGGGAGGGGCCATGGCCGTGACAGAGCTCACCGAAGCAGGCACGAGCCGATACGCGAAGGTCGGCGACCTCAACATCCACTACAACGACACGGAAACCGCGGGTTCGGTCGTCATCTGCCTCCACGGGGCGGGGCCCGGGGCAAGCAGTTGGAGCAACTTCATCCGCAACGTCGAGCCGTTATCCGAGAAACACCGCGTCATCCTGGCCGACATGCCGAACTATGGAAAGTCGGACGACTTCATCGGAAACGACCCGAACCTCAACGTCCGGGTGACCGTTGGCTTGATGGATGCTCTGGGTATCGACAGGGCCAACCTCATCGGGAACTCGGCCGGGGCCACAGCTTCCATCAATATTGCGGTCGACCATCCGGACCGGGTCCTTAAAGTCGTGGCCATGGGGCCTGGCAGTCGGGCCAGCATCTTCACGCCCCAGCCGACCGAGGGGATCAAGGTGCTTTCCGCCGGCCACGTGAACCCCACCATCGAGAACCTTCGTGCACTCGCCAACGTGATGCTCTACGACGCGTCGCAGATCAGCGACGAGGCGCTCCAGGTGCGTGTCGATACCGCGCTGCGGCACCTCGACGCACAGTTGAAGAACCGTGAGTCGGCACGTCGCGAGGGACGAGTGTTCACGGGCCGACCGATGGGTCCAGTCAGAGACTACGGTACGATCGAGTGCCCGGTGCTCCTCGTCTGGGGCCGTGAGGACCGGGTGAATCCGCTGGACACCGGCCTCGCGCTCCTGCGGGATATCCGCACGGCAAACATGTTCATCTTCAACAACTGCGGCCATTGGGCGCAGTTCGAGCACGCGGCCGCGTTCAATCGGCTCGTTCTGGACTTCATGGACAGCTAACTCGATCCGCAGAATTGATTACGTGCGTGCTCCCAAGTAGACTCGGCTCAGCAGCAAAGGAGGGACCGTCATGGTTAGCGTGAGCGAGCTGCGCGACATCGTCAACTGGCAAGACGGGCTCATCTCGCCCGCGGTTCACTTTGACGAGGAGCTGTACCGTCAGGAGCAGGAGCGAGTCTTCGGGCGTGCCTGGTTAGTGGTCGGACATGAAGATATGGTCCGGAAGCCGGGCGATTACGTGACCAACTACATGGGCGAAGTCCCCGTGATCCTCGTGCGCGATATGGCGGGGCAGATCCACGTACTGGTCAACCGGTGCGCCCACCGCGGCAACCAGGTGTGCCTTTTCGACCGCGGGAACGCTCGAAACTTTGGCTGCTCCTACCACGGCTGGGCATACGACCTCGACGGGAAGCTTCTCGGCGCGCCGATGGAAAATCTGCTCTATCGAAATGAGCTCGACAAAGAGCATTGGGGGCTAGAAGAAGTTCCACGGTTCGCGAACTTCAAGGGTCTCATCTTTGCATCCTTCGATGCGGGAGTTCCTTCGTTGGAGGACTGGTTGGGCGAGGACGGGTGCTGGTGGTTGCAAACCATGGTGCTCGTAGATCATCTAGGCGGCCTCGAAGCGTTGCCTGGATGGCATCGTTATCGATCTCCTGGCAACTGGAAGCTCGTCGCCGAGAACTTCATTGGCGACGACTACCATGTGATAACCAGCCACGCCGGGTACTTCAAAGTCGTTCGCGACTTCGAAGAGAAAGAGACGCCAATTCGGCTCATCAACACGAACTTGCGCGCGCAAGCGTACGAGGGCAGCGCTGGGTACAAGCATGGTTGTCCCATGGGAATGGGGCTAGTCGTCCTCGACGACTCGGTCTACCAGAACGACCTCCAGCAGGCTGAGCGCCTCGGTAAGCAGGCGGTCGACTGGGTGAGGGAGCGCCATCACCGCCACCAGGAGGCGCTAAAGGACCGAGACATCGATCCGTACAGTTTCATGAACGGCTGCATCTTTCCCAACATGGGCCTGATGGGGTTCTACTCGCCCCTCGATGGGCGCCACTGGCTGCTCTTCCACCCACGCGGAGTGGAGGAGCACGAGGTCTGGCAATGGACGATGGTGGAGCGAGATGCTCCCCAAATCGTCAAGGAGGCGGCCGCGGAGTACGTCTACCAGGGCCAACACATGGCGGGCATGATTGCTCCAGATGATGTTGAAAACTTCGAGCGGATGGTTGAGACGATGCGGCCCCCGAGGAATTGGCGGCGTCCCTTCAATTACCGCATGCAGCTCGGGCATGAAGAAGAGGGCCCGCGAGGTCTGCCCGGCAACCTTGGGCCGAACCCCAGCGAGGTGAACCAGCGCCAGTTCTACCGGTTCTGGCGTGAGCTCATGGAGGCGAGCTAGCGGTCATGGTGACGTGGGAGCAGAAAAAGGAGATCGAGGACTTTCTCTACCGCGAAGCGTATCTCCTCGACGATCATCGCTTCGACGAATGGCTGGATCTCTTCACGGACGACGTTGAATACGTCATCCCGCTTCGCGAGCATGTTCAGGGCGATGTGGAACCCGCCGGCCACCCGATCATCAAAGACAACAAGCTGCTCCTCACCGCGCGCGTCAGGAAACACCAGACCGGCTTGTCTCACGTGGAGATCCCGCAGTCGATGACGGGCCATCTCATCACGAACGTCCTCGTTGAAGATGGCGCGACCCCCGGAGAGCTAGAAGTCCTGAGCAGCTTTCTGGTTCGTCAGGCGCGGAAGCTGCGTGACGAGGCGTGGTGGGTTGGCAGACGGCGGGATGTGTTGAGACGCGTCGATGGCGGATATCGCATCGCTCGTCGTGAAGTACTGCTCGACGCGACGGTCTTGCCAAGAGGCATCTCGATATTCTTTTGATCTAACCGAGGAGGAAGACCGTTGGCGCAGACGGATGCAGCCATCACCAGGCAGAGAACACTGGTAGCGCAGGCGATCGAACGCGGACGCCCTGAGGTCGAAGGCCGTGTGGCCATGGTGACGGGTGGCGCCCGAGGCATCGGCAAGGCTATCGCGGACGGGTTGTTGAAGGCGGGAGCGAAGGTGGTGGCCGCGGACAAGACGTGGGACGGCTCGGACGAGTTCCGCGCCCAGTTGGAGTCATCCGGTCGCGGAATGGCCGTTCAGATGGACGTGACCGACGACGCACAGCTCGACGCCGCTTATGCCTCGGTAATCCAGCGATTCGGCACAACGGACATTTTGGTGAACAGCGCCGCCCTGGTATCTGAAACGCTGTTCTACCCGACGGGCCGCGTAAAGACCCTTGACACTACCGACGCCGACTGGGAAACGATGTTCAAGGTGAACGTGTTCGGCGTGGTGAAGGTCATTCGGCGGTTCATCAAACCGATGCTCGAGGGCGGGAGGGGTAGCATCCTCAACGTCGTGAGCAGTGGTGTACTGCCGGTGTCCGGCGGGGGCGGCTATTTCGGCCTCCGCCCATTCACGGTCGAGATGCCGTACCAGGCCACAAAGGCCGCCGTTATGGCGCTCGGCTTCTACCTAGGTGACGAGGTTCGCGGCCAGGGCGTCGCCGTCAACGCCGTCATGCCGGGACACACCCGCGCCTCGTGGTTCGATGCCACGGCCCGCGCCTGGCAGGAACGTGGCCAGGTCTACGGCTTCCGGCCGGTCGTGCCCGAGCACATCGTCCCCATCTCCCTGTTCCTGGCAGCGCAGGACGGCAACGGAGTGACGGGCATGCTCTATCCGGTTCCGGACTGGAATCACGACCATGGGTATGGGAACTACGCCCTGTGGGCCGATCATAATTTGCCGCCCGACCTCGAGGAGATGTACCGCAAGGCCGAGTCGACGATGACGGGTGGAAGGGCCGGAATGGGCCTCAGCACCCCGGCGATGCGGCGCCCGTGACCCGGACTGACGACCTCCCGCTCCTGGACCCCTTCGGGAATGCCCTGCGATTCAATGAGCGACCGAGCGCCTGACCCGTGCGTCGCTCGCCGGCGCCTCGCCCGTCGAGCCGACCTCCACGGAAGGAGCCGGGGGCTTATAGTTCGCACAGCGCGGACTTTCAGAGACAGGGTACGAGGTTCGAGAGCCACCAAATGAGGAGGCAACGATGGAAGCTCCGAGTCCATTCGATGTGCTGACGCGCACGGACGTCGACAGCCCGGGCGGCCAGCTACTCCGCCGCTACTGGCAGCCGGCCGCCCTGTCCGAGGAGCTCCCTCCTGGTGGGCCGCCGATCCCGGTGCGCCTGCTCGGCGAGGACCTCGTACTCTTTCGGGACGAGGAGGGACGCCCCGGCCTCCTCGGCATCCATTGCGCCCATCGCGGTGCCGACTTGAGCTACGGACGGCTGGAGGATGGCGGGATCCGCTGCATCTACCACGGCTGGCTCTACGACGTCCATGGGCGCTGCCTGGAGCAGCCGGGCGAGCCGGCGGGAAGCACGTTCCACGAGCGCATCCGCCAGACCTCTTACCCGTGCATCGAGAAATCGGACGTCATCTGGACGTACATGGGCCCTGGGGAGCCGCCGCTCCTTCCCGCCTACCACTTCCTCGCCGTCCCCGATGCAAACGTCTTCGCCATCAAGCTCTTCAATGACTGCAACTACCTCCAAGGGAACGAGGGGAACATCGACCTGCTCCACCTCTCGTTTCTGCATCACAACACGTTCTTCGATCACGGCGGAGACGGCATCGTGCGGGATCCGCTCACTGGTGGGGGCTCCGCACCCCGTCAGGAGCGTGTCGAGGCCGAGATCACTCCCTATGGGCTGACCGTGTGCAAGATTCGCGACATGGGGGACCAGGAGCATCTCTACATCTGCAGCTATCTCGTGCCCGCCGCGTTCACCTTCCAGGGCTACAACCCGGCGGACGGCTACTGCGTGAACTGGCACGTCCCGATCGACGACGCTCACCACTGGAAGTACACGTTCATCTTCGGTGCGAGCGAGCCCATGGACAAGGAGGCGGCGCGGCGGGGACGGGCCGACATGACCCCGGACTATCGGGCGCAACGAAGCCGCGCGAACCGCTATCTGCAGGACCGCGATTCGATGAAGGCGAACTTCTTTGCGGGTATGGGCATGTTCTTCCAGGTCCATGACCTGTGCGTCACCGAGGGCGCGGGGCCGATCCAGGACCGCTCGAGCGAGCACCTGACACTCAACGACGCCCCGCTCGTTGCCGCCCGCAATCTTCTGATCAAGGGCATCAAAGACATCGCGGAGGGGCAGGATCCGCCGCACGTGATCCGAACCCGCGATGAGAACGAGTTCCCACCCACCTTCGCCAGAAGCGTCATGGTGCCTAAGGGGACGGACTGGAAGGCCTACCTGCGCACCGCGATCGAGGAAGAGCGGCGCGCCGGCGCGGCGAACGCGGGCTCCTTCGCCGGCGGCCAACTCGAGGCGGCCTTCGGACGCATGCTAGCCGAACGTGAGCAGACCGCGCGTCGGAGCTGAGCGCCGGAACGGACGGACGCTATCGCACTGGGTGCGGCCGAGCCGGAAACGCGCCGAGCGAACGATCCTACGCGCTCGCTTCTGACCAGATGGCGAAGCCCAATCCGGTCGCGGCGTGATAGGACGGGATGTAGTCTACGATCCGCGCCCGTCTGCCAACGGCCTCGCACGCCCCGGCGACGATGGTCCAGAGTCGCGCTTCGGCCCCTCCGCCTCGAAGGGCGTCCGACTCCAGGTCGAAAATTCCTTCGAGGGACCGCCCCTTGCCGCGTGAGAACGTGTCCAGCAGCCATCGGTCGAAGGGTTCGTCGATCCAGCCGGCGCGCTCGTGATGATGGTCGTGGGAGAGTCCTCCACATGCGAGAATGGCCACGCGCTCCGATCGCTCGTCGAGGATTTCGGCAAGCGCTTGCCCGAGCGCATAGCAGCGCCGTCCGCTGGGCATCGGCGATACGCGGGCATTGACGAAGACCGGCACGACGGGAACCCGCAGACCCGGTGCCAGCACGCGCGCCGGACAGACGAACGCGGGAGCGGCTCCGTATTCCGGTTGCCCCAAAGGGCGGAGCTGCTTGCTGTAGCTCATGTCGAATCCCCGTCGGACGAGCTCGCGCTGAACGAAAGCGGCGAGGTCTGGGGCGCCGGCAAGTCGAACGATGTCGTCTTCGGGCTCCTCGTCGAGCTCCTGGTAACGGGTGCTACCCCACAGCTCATCCCCCAGGAAGGTGGCAAACTGCGGCACCTGCACGCCAGTGAAGACGCGCCCGTTGTCGCTCGCGAGCAAGACGAGAGCGTCCGGTCGATAATCCGATAGCTCTTGGGTCAGCGCGCCGAATCCAGCCTCGATCCGCGCCGCGTGGGCCTCGACCGCTTCAGGCGTCTCCTCTGCCAACTGTGGCGGTTGGGGAGCGCCGTTTGTGAGCCAGGCGTGGAACCGCTTCCATTCGGAGGTAGGTCGGAACATCGCCGGCGCGAACGAGCACGCCAGTCCGGGTCCGAGCATGATTCACTCCGCCACCAACGTCCTTTCTCGAGAGCCGAGGTGCTAGGTGGTTTCCCAGTATGCCCAACCAAGGCCCGTGACCGCGTGGTGGGATGGGACGTAGTCGACGACCGTCGCCCGGCTGCCCATCGCCTCCATGGCTCCCGCCACGGTTATCCAGGCCCGCATCTCGCCAGTTCCACCCCGCATGGTCATCGAATCGAAGGTGTACATGACCTTCGTCGCTTGACCGTCGCCTTCTGCCAGCCGGCTGAGAAACCACTGGTCGAGGGGACGATCGATCCAGCCGCTCCGCGGCCCGCCAGGATCGTGAGACAGCCCACCCGACCCATAGATGGCAATGCGGCGAGGGTCGTCCTTCAGCAGCTCCGCAAGGGCGGCCCCGAGCTCGTAGCAGCGCTGAGCCGACAGACTCGGGGGATCGTAGGTGTTTTCGTAAAGCAATACGCACGGCATTTCTCTGTCGGACAAAATGAGCGGGATGGGGCGAAAGAAGGCGTGTGGCAGGCCCCGGCCCCGCGGTCCGAGGTGCTCCTGCTCCGTACTGATCGCAACGTCGAAATCCGCTTCCTTGACGAGCTTGTCGAGAAGCCACTTCGAGGTGTGCGCATCGACCCGCACGCGGAGGCGCTCGACGCCATCTCCCTGTTCACCGGGCACATCCGCCCACGCCTCTTCGCCCACGTAGAGCATCAGGTTCGGGACGTTGCTCGTGTCGAACATCTCCGACTGGTCGCCGCCGATGATGATGAAGAGCTCCGGCCGATAGGCGTCGATGCGTGCCCGAAGACTCCCGAATGCGTTTTGAATGCGGTCGAAGTGGCTCTGCCGCACCTCTTCGGTTTCGAGCAACGCGGTGGGTGGCTGCGGCACTCGAGCCGTGAAGCGCTTGTACAGCCCCTCCCATTGATCGAGTGGAGCGGCGACAACCGGGGCATGGGACGAGGCGAGACCTAATCCGACCGGCATCGCAACCACCAAGCCGCTGACGTCCGACTCGGTTTGATCATGAGCGCCACTCCCACTCCCAGATCTTGAACAGCGTATCGGCGTTTCCGCCAGTGCGCAGCAGGGGGCCCGTCAGGCCTGCCCGGAAGGGCGTGATGAGGGGCGTGTAGTACATGGGAATCTGCGGCACTTCTGCGCTCTGAATCTTCTCCATTTGGGCGAGCAGCTCGTACTGCGTAGGCAGGTCTAGGGTGGTGTTGTACAGGTCCCACACCCGATCATATGTCGGGTCCGACCAGGCTCCGCGATTGGTACCCTGCCAGCGCGTTTCGGGACGGCTGATGGCAGTGCTGGTCAACCCGAACATGGCACGCTCGAACCCGCCCGTGCCGGTAAGCTGCATCGCTCCGAACGAGGCGCGTACCTGGCCATCGCCGAACAGCGCGCTCGGGATAATGCGCCCCTGAGCGTTGACTCCCATGCGTCGGTAGGCCTCCACAACGATGGCGTCTTCGGCCTCCCAGGTCGGATTGGAAAGCCCCATGATCTCCAGCGAGAACGGCTGCCTGTCCGGTCCGAGATAAAATCCGTCCCCCCCGCGCTGCAGCCCCATTTCGTCAAGGAGTTGCTGGGCTCTACGGGTGTCGTGGGGGTACTTCACGATCGAAGGCTCAATCAGTGAATAGTAGCTCGCCCGTGGGTGGAGCAACCCCTCGGTCACGACGCCCTGACCTCCCATCAGCGCGTCGTTGAGCGCATGCTTGTCCATGCCGTGCGCTAATGCCTGACGGAAGCGCACGTCTAATAGCGCCGGAGTCGATACTTGATCAGGCCGCAACTGGATCTGGCCGAACCAGAGCAGGACGGGGTTGAAGATCACCGTGCCGTCCTTATTCGCGGCCCATTGCTGCTGCAAGACGGCGCCGTCTGGATACTGCAGCACATAGTCGAGAGCGATATCCGCGTCCCCGCTCAAGAGTGAAGCCACGGCCGCATTGGAGTCGTTCGCGATGACGATACGCAGACGCTCGATCTTCGGCCGTCCCAGCACGAACCCATCGAAGGCAACTGCGTCGATCTCCTGTCCACGTTCCCAACGAGTCAGTCGGTACGGACCCAGGCCGATGAACTCGTCCGTCCAAAAGGCATGGTTGGCGAAGGCCTCGAAGTTCCCTGCGTTGTAGGGCTGCTCTAGGACGTGGCGGGGGAGCGCGCCGTAGCCCGTTTGGTTGCGCGTCGATATCACCCCAGCACCCGGAAACGGTCGCCGCCAGCGAATGACAACGGTTCGGCTATCGGGAGCAGAGACTTCCTGCATCTCCCCGACAGGGGCGATGCCCGCGGAGCCCGAGCTGGGGTTGGCGTAGACCTGCCACGCGAAGACGAAGTCCTTCGCGTCCAGCGGCGTCCCATCGTGCCAGGCGACACCCTGCTTCAGACGGTAGGTCGTCTCCATGGTTCCGTCGGGGAATACCCGCCAGCTATCTGTGTTGAGCTGCGGCAACGCCTCGACCAACACGGGAAACGCATCGCCCTTCTCATCCTGGTCGTCAAAGGTGGCATTCAGCACCAGGTGCGGATACGAGCCCCCACCCACTGTCTGGAACGCTCGTATCGCTAGGGAGATCGGCTCGCCACGCGTTTGCACCACGAGCTGAGTCCTGGTCGGCGCGGCGGCGGGTTGGCTGCTCTCAGACCGCTGCGAAGTGGCGGTCCCAGTCCCGGTCCCCGCGCACGCGCTGAGCAAGATGCTCGCGAGAATCAGCATGGACGGTACCGAAGCGTTCCTCACGATTAATCCCTCCGATTCCCTTTGGAAGAGGTACGGCCCCTTCCGAGCGCCGCCATCATACGAGCGGATTATCGGATCGGCAAGTACCCATTCAACACTTCATAGTGAATGCTGGCATGAGCACTGTTCCAGCCGCAGTATGGGCAGTCTTTCCGCAGACGGCGAAGCGGTGGTACGCTTGGGCCGCTCTCCGATACAGGTCAGAGCGACGGTCGACAGAGACAGTGTGATAGGACGAAGCTATGGCGATGAGTGGGGCGCTCCAGCGGATGCCGTTGCTGTCGGTGCTTCCACCGGAGACGACGGCACTTCTCGAACGACGGGCAACGAGGCGCGCTTTTCGACGGGGTCAGATTGTCTTTCGCAAAGGCGATCCCGGCAGCAGCATGTTCCTCATAGTCGAGGGCCAGGTAAAGATGATTCTTCCATCAGAGGGTGGTGAGGAGGTGCTCCTCGGGGTGCTCGATGCCGGGGATTTCTTCGGAGACTTGTCCATCATCGATGGGCAGCCTCGATCGGCGACGATCGTGGCCACCGAACCAACCGAGACGGTGGTGATTCGGCGCGACGAATTCCTCGGAGCCATTGACGCGAATCCTCGGGTTGCCTTTGATCTGCTTCGGATCCTCGCGCGACGGCTCCGCCAGACGGATGAGTTTGTCGAGGATGCGATCTTTCTGGACGTCCGCGGCCGTCTCGCCAAGAAGCTGCTCGAGCTAGGCGAGACGTACGGAGCAGTCGGGCCAGGCGGAACCGTGATCGGAATTCGCCTAACCCAGGGTGACCTTGCGGCGATGATCGGCGCTACCCGAGAAAGCGTCAACAAGCACCTGCGCTCATACCGAGCTCGCGGCATCATTGATATTGCTCACCAACGGATCACGATCCGGCGAGTTGAAGAGCTCCGGCGGCGCATCTATTGATCGTGGCGGAGGCTCCGCATGGTCATGATAGACTGACGCGTTCTGTCACACCTCACCTGTCGTAGGAGGGCGCGATGTTGACTGCAGAAGAGAACGCGCTATTGACCCAGGTGGGTCCCGGCAGCCCGTGCGGGGAGTTGCTTCGCCGCTACTGGCAACCGGTCGCCAAGCTCTCGGATCTCTCTGACGCCACGCCGACCAAGTTCGTCCGGATACTGGGCGAGGATCTTGTGCTCTTCAAGGATAAGAGTGGGCGGGTTGGCCTCCTGGCAGACCATTGCTCCCATCGGGGAGCCTCGCTGCTGTATGGGCGGGTAGAAGAGCGAGGCATCGCCTGCGCATACCACGGGTGGCTCTACGACACCGAGGGGAATTGCTTGGAGACCCCCGCCGAGCCTGACGGAAGCATGTTTTGCCTCACGGTGAAACAGCGAGCTTACCCGGTGCGCGAGCACTACGGACTGTACTGGGCGTACATGGGTCCCCTACCGGCGCCGTCACTCATCAGGTGGGACGCGCTGGAGTTGGGTCTCAAGTCTGTCGGAGGCCCCAGCCGATTCGACTGTAACTGGCTGCAGGTCATGGAGAACCATATGGACCAGTCCCACGTGTTCATCCTGCATCAGGACACGGCCCAGCGAGGCGTCGACGGATTGAGCACTGCCCGCGGACGTATCGAGGCGCTCGAGGAGCTCGAGTATCGCGAAGTCCCGGTCGGCATCAAACGGAAGCAGGTCCACAGGAGCGGGTACGTCGATACGGACGTCATGACGTTCCCGAACGTCCAACGCGTCTACGACATGTTCCTCATCAATGTGCCCGTGGACGACGCTCACACGATGCGCTTTATCCCGATCGCAGACGTCGGACTGGGCGATTGGTGGGCGGGCCGGGAACGAGACGACGCTGGGCCCGGTCGGGACACGCAGGCCAGGCCGATTACGAAGAATCCACCCAACGCGATCCACCCAAATGCCACGTACCGCATGAGCGGTGGGACTCAGGCTCAGGACCTCATGGCGTTGGAGACTCAAGGGCACATTGCCGATCGCACCGTAGAGCGGCTGGCCACTTCCGATCGCGGCATCGTGATGTACCGCGAGATGCTGGAGCGTGAAATCCAGAGAGTCCAACAGGGTCTTGACCCTCTTGGGGTTGTGCGAGATCCACAGCCCGAGCCAGTAGACACCGATATCCACAATTGGATCGAGATGACGCGGCGGTTTCCGCCGGTACGCACGGCTGCACGGTAATGAGCACTGGCACTCTGAGCTCGCACGGGAAGAATCCGCCCCGCGACAAGGGACGGATCCCTCCTGGCGTCGGGATGACAGTTCGGGGCATGAAGCGCGTCTTGTCTCTTCTTGCCTTGATTTCCGTACTGGCCGCGGCGTGTACCACCGGGCCCAACGCACCGCGTCCAGCGGGCTCGGGAGACGGGACTCAGGACCGACCTGAGGAGGGCGGCTCCCCCGGGCGGGCGCTCGTCATGGTGATTCGCTACGAGCCCATCGATCTTGCGCCCAAGATCCCAGGCCGCGCCAGCCCAATCGTGACCAAACGGCTGTTCAATGCAGCACTCAGCATCAACGACGGCAGTGGACCAGCCGCCCGCGCCTACCTTGCGGAGTCGCTACCGCAGCTCAACACCGAAACCTGGCGCGTCTTTCCTGATGGCAGGATGGAGACGACGTACAGGCTGCGGCCCGGCCTCACCTGGCACGATGGCCAGCCCTTGACCGCCGACGACTTCGTATTCGCCTGGCGGGTCTACACGCACCGCAGCCTCAGCGTCTTCCCGTCCAGCCCTCAGGACTTGATGGAGGCGGTCGAAGCGCTCGACCCCCGCGTGCTTGTGATTCGCTGGCGCAGCCCCTATCCAGACGCGGGGTCGCTGGCGATGGAAGAGTTCGATCCGCTCCCACGCCACATACTCGGCCAGCCTTTCGCGAGCGTGGAGAGCGACCCCGCCGCCGCGGAGACGTTTGTGCGCCACCCGTACTGGACCGTGGACTACGTCGGCGCCGGACCATATCGGCTGGAGCGCTGGGACCAAGGGTCCTATTTCGAAGGCGTAGCGTTCGACGGCCACGCTTTGGGACGTCCGAAGATCGACCGTATCACCGTGCGAGTCATGACCGACGAGAACACGGTCCTCACCAGCGTCTTGTCCGAGAACGTGCACTTCACCACGGACTTCACCCTCCGCTTCGAACACGCGCGGGTGCTCCAGCGAGAGTGGGCGGCGGCCAACAAAGGAGTCGTGACCCTGAAACAGACCGCCCCAGTCGGGCTGCTGATGCAGCAGCGGGCTGATTTCGTCGGCCATCCTGGACAACTCGACGTGCGCGTCCGCCGAGCGCTCGCGCATTCGATCGATCGAGAGGCGATCAACGAAGGGGTTTTCGAAGGCCAAGGGTTCATGACCGAGACCATCGTGCCCCAAAGCGTTGCGTACGCTTCTGAGGTCGAGCGCGCCATCTCAAAATACGCCTACGATCCGCGCCGGACCGAGCAGCTCATGAACGAGGCCGGGTTTGCCAAAGACCGCGAAGGACTCTTCGCAGATGCGGCCGGAGACCGATTCCACGTCGACTACCGCACCTTCGCCGGATCGGAGCCGGAGCGGACCCAGCTCATCATGACCGATACGTGGAAGCGAGCGGGGATCGAGGTCCAGCCAAGTGTCCAGCCCAGCGTCCAGATCCGCGACTGGCAAACGGCGCACACGTTTCCTGGGATGGCCGCGGTCGGTGGTGGGCTAGGTGAGCGGATGTGGACGAGCGTAGAGATCGGGGCGCCGGGCAACCAGTGGGCCGGCAACAACCGGGCCGGGTGGTCGAACGCCGAGTACGACCGGCTGTACGATGCGTTCATGACAACGCTTGATCAGGCGGAGCGCACGCGCCAGTTCATCGGGATGCAGCGGCTCCTCAGCGAGCAACTGCCGCTGTTCATCCCCTATTTCGGACTGCAGGTGAACACAAACGCGATCGCCTTGCAAGGGCCGGGGCCCGAGTTCGGCGGCGTGGGCAGTTTCACTCCGCGGACGCTGGTGCACTGGAATATCCACGAGTGGCGGTGGCAATAGGTCGGGGCAGTACGGCGGCCGCTTGGTCGCGGGAGTAAAGTCCGCGAAAATCGGTTGTGGAGGTCGTTCCATGCTTACCGCGGAAGAGAACGAGTTACTCACACGGGTGGGGCCGGGCACGCCGACGGGCGAGCTGATGCGCCGCTATTGGCATCCAATCTGCGCCGAAGCCCAGCTCCGCGATAACCCGGTCCAGCCAATCAAGATCCTGGGAGAGGAGCTGGTGCTCTACCGCGATCGGCAGGGTCAGCTCGGCCTGCTGCACAACCGCTGCGCCCACCGTGCGATGAGTCTCAGGTTCGGCGTGCCGGAAGAGACGGGCCTACGATGCTGCTACCACGGCTGGCTCTACGATCAGACCGGCCGCATTCTTCAAACGCCGCTCGAGCCGGTAGAGAGCCATATCAGGGATCATGTGCGGATCAAGGCGTACCCGGTGCAGGAGATGGGCGGATTGATCTGGGCCTACCTGGGGCCCGAGCCGGCCCCGCTGCTTCCCCGATGGGATCTCTTCGCCCGACCAGACGGATTCCGTCAGATCGTGGCCCATCGGCTGCCGTGCAACTGGCTCCAGGTGATGGAAAACCGCGGAGATCTCGGCCACGCGATCTACCTGCACGGCCGACTCCACCAGTACGCCCTCGAGCGACAGGGCCGACTCACAGATGACCCGCAGGCCCGATACAACTCCGCCATGCGCCAGCAGAAGGACCGCCTTCGACGGGGCGTCTACACACAGTACCAACCCGTCTACAACGAGTTCGGCTTTACCAAGGGGACAAGAGAATCGGGCGACCCGGACGATCTGCCCTCGTGGGTCATCGGCACCAACCCGATCCTCTTTCCGTATCTGCTGGGATTCGGCCCGGGCACCGTGGGAGTCCGACAGTCGTACCAGCTCGGGGTGCCGGTAGACGACACGACCACCTGGCACATGCAGTACTTTTGCTACACGTTCCCTGAAGAGGTCGACGTTCCCAAGCAGGACTTTGTCCCTTACGCGGAGGTCCCCCTAACGGACGAGGAGAACGAGTACACGCTGGACTACGTCCTCGCCCAGGACATGGTGGCATGGTACGCCCAGGGCGAGATCACGGATCGGAGCGTCGAGCACCTGGGTGAGTCGGACCAGTGCCTCGTGGCGTATCGGAAGCTGCTCCGCGAGCAAATCGATATCGTCGCCGAAGGCGGCGAGCCGATCAACGTCTTTCGCGATCCAGAGAAGGCTGAGCGCCCTGAGCTGCGCATTCCGTCGCGACCCGGCTATCGCCCGTTCACCCGACCCGGCGAGCCCTCCGTCGCGGGCTTCTACCGCTCGAACTACCACAAGATCTCGAAGGGCGGCTGGCCATACATCGACGACGACGCGGATCGCTACTGCCCCGATCGCGACGTGCTACTCGACCTCTACCGACAAACCGAGGAGCTGATGGATCGGCGCGAAGCGGAATCGAAAGCCACAAACAGCCAGGCCCGTCCGCGCGAGTAGCAGGCGCTACCGCAGCCACCGCCATCGGTGGACGTTGTCCCATGCGGTGTCTGACGCGGAGCCTCCGACCATTCCTTCGAGCGCCGACGTGTGCGCGGCCGCGATCGATAGGTAGTACAGGGGCAGGACGGGAAGCTCGTCGCTGGCGAGCTTGAAGGCATCAACGGCGGCTCGGCTCCGCTCTGCACGGTCGAGGGACGAGAGGAACACCTCGACGAGGCGGTCATACTCGGCGTTGACCCAACCGCCGCGGTTCACGCCCGCCCACCGATTCTCCGGTGTGGCGATCGACGTGCCGACGATCTTGTTGATGGGCACCGTGTCGGTGAGTCCGGTCTGCTCGATCCGGAAGGCCGGATAGGCCGACACGAGCTCGAGATTCTGCGATTGAGCCGCGGGGATGATCGAGAGATTCGTCTCTACACCAGATGTGCCCCACTGGCTGATCAGGATCGCGGCCTCTCGCGGCGCAGGCTCTGCCGCGAAGGCGCGGAGCTCCACGCTGAGTCGCTGGGCCGCGGCGTCTACGTAAAACCCATCGCTCCCACGGGTGTAACCAGCCTCAGTCATCAATCGATCGGCCGCTGGTAGGCTAAACGGATACTTGGTGACGATGCGATCGAGCTCGGCGAAGTACGGCTCGACGGGCCCGGTGATCGTATGGGCAACGGCGACGTCACCATCGAGAATCGCCGCCGACAGCTCCGCACGGTCGGTTGCCTGCAAGATCGCTTTCCGGACCCGGACGTCGAGGATGGCTCTCGGGGCCACGTAGTCGGCCTTGAACTGCACCTGAACGAAGCGCGACTTGTTCGGCGTCAAGATCACGACGCCGGCCCCCCGACTCTCCCACTGCTTCTTGAGTACCGCACCTTGCTCGTAGCCGATCGCCTCGTCGCCGGCCACGTGGACATCGCCGGCAAGGAGCGATGCGACCACCGCGCTAGGGTCGCCGAGAAACACAAGCTTGATCTGCTCGATCTGCGGCTTGCCCTCGACGAAGCGATCGAAAGCCCTGGCCAGGATGAAAGCTCCCGGCTCCCATCGCTCCAATCGATACGGACCCGACCCGACGAACTGGCTTGTCCAATACGGATCGTTGAGAAACGCCTGCACGTCGCCCGCTCGGAACTTCGGCTCCAGCAGGTGGCGCGGCATCAATGGGACGCCGCCATACCTGTTGGTCGCCAGCTCGGCAGCTTGACCGAACGGCTGCTTCCATCGAATCGCCACCGTGCGATCGTCCGGAGCCGTTATCTGCTGGATCAGTCGAATCGGCGGGTCCATTGGGACGCCCATCTCAGACCAGGTGAAGACCTGCCAGCCAAATACCGCATCCTCCGCGGTCAGCGGGGCTCCGTCATGCCAGGTCAGGCCCGGCCGTAGTCGGAAGATCGTCTCCATCTGGCCGTCGGGGAACACCTGCCAGTCGGCTGTGTTGAGCTGGGGCAGTTGTTCAGCAAGCTGCGCGCGCGGGACATTGTGGCCATCGGAGACGACGAGCCAGGCGCTGAAAAGCATCGTTGGCGCGGCTGGGGTGACGCCACTCGTGTTGGGTGGCCGCGGTGAGAGCGCCGTGGGCTCGACGTGCGATGCGATCACGAGCGTTCTACCGACCGTCTGGCTTTCGTCGCGCCCTTGTCCAGGCGCCGGGGCCCCGGTGCCAGACGAGCACGCGGCAAGCACCAAAGCGACGAATGCCACGACAATGGTCGGCCGCTTCGCCCACATCGCTGCACCTCTCACGGCGAAGATACTCTGACCGCTCGGATGTCGCAAGAAGTAATGGGGGAAGCAGATATCGGAGCCCACAGCACGAGAATGTGCTCTCGGGTACTATTGCGCGAGTCAATGTTCGCGATGTCCGACCCAGGGATTCGAAGCAGGTACAGCGCTGCGATCGTTGGATGGGAGGATAGTGACCAATGCCGGGTGGGCAAGTCAGCGACAAGTCGTGGGTAGCGGCATCCTTGTTGAGCTTCTTTCTGGGTGGCCTGGGGGTCAGGAGAGAACCGTCGATGCGTATGCCGAAACATGCAGCCGCGACTATAGCCGTGACATTGCTGGCCCTCGCGGCTTGTGCCCCTTCAGCGACGCCGAGAGCGACGACCGGGGCCGCCCCGTCCGAACAGTCCCAGGCGTCGCCGTCCGGTCGAACGTTAGTCATGATCGCCCGCTCGGAGATGCCGAGCCTGGCCTCCAAGCCGCTCCAATCGCTCGGTCTCGCAACCGGGAGCGGCGTACGCTTCTTCAATGCGGGACTTTCTCTGAAGGACGCCCGTGGGGAGGCGCTGCCCTATCTGGCCGATTCGCTGCCCCAGCTCAACTCCGAGAGCTGGCAGGTTTCTCCGGATGGACGGATGGAGACGCGGTATCACCTGCGGCCCAACCTGGTCTGGCACGACGGGACACCCTTCTCGACCGAAGACTTCGTGTTTTCTTGGAGGCTGTACTCGACGCCCGAGCTAGGGCAGTCTGCGTCGCAGCCGATCAGTCTGATGGAGGACATCACCGCTCCGGATCCGCGGACTCTCATCATCCGCTGGCGAGGGCTCTACGCTGACGCCGGAGTGCTCGAGGCCTCAGGGGTCAGCAACCCCCCTCCCTTCCCGCCGCTCCCACGTCACATCCTGGAGGAGCCGTTGCGCCAGGGCAACTGGGATACGTTTGTCGCGTTGCCGTTCTGGAACGTGGATTTCGTCGGGATGGGGCCCTTCCGCCTCGATCGGTGGGAGAGCGGCTCCTTCTTGGAGGCAGCCGCCTTCCCGGGCCACGCGCTTGGCCGGCCGAAGATCGAACGGATCCGCTTGCTCTTCATTCCCGACTTCAACACCACGCTCGCCAACATGCTCGCCGGCGAGGCGCAGGTCAGCGGCGACGATTCTCTGTCCTTCCAGCAGGCTCTGCTCCTGCGGCGCGAGTGGAGCGCACGAAATGCTGGAACCGTCCTGCTCTATCCGCAGTATTGGCGGTGGACCATCATCCAGCAGCGCCCGGATCTGGCCAACCCGCGAGCGTTGATCGATGCTCGCGTGCGTAGGGCACTGGCCCATGCAGTGGACAAGTCCGCGCTGAACGAGGCCCTCTTCGAGGGCGAAGGGATCTTTGCCGAAACGGCGGTCCCGCCCTCCGCGCCGTCCTTCACGCAGATCGACCAGGCAGCGATCAAGCACCCGTACGATCTGCGCCGCTCCGAACAGCTCATGGGCGAGGCCGGGTTCAGCCGGGGTCCTGACGGCGTATGGACAAGCGCCAATGGCGGCAGATTAGCCGCCGAATTGACCGTTTTCACGTCGCCCCAGAACGAGACCGAGATGAGCCTCATGGCGGACGGCTGGCGCAAGGCAGGCTTCGATATCAAAGAGACCGTGTGGCCGGCTGTCCTCTCCCGCGATGCGCAGCTTCGCGGGACGCATCCAGGCTTGAGCAACACCGGCGGCCCCTCTGGAGAGGCCACCATCGCTCAGCACAACAGCGCTGAGCTTCCGCGGCCCGACAATCGCTGGACCGGCGCGAATCGGGGCGGGTGGTCGAACCCAGAGTTCGACGGACTAGCAGGCACCTTCAACGCAACCCTCGACCGATCCGAACGGGCGCGCCTCCTGGCTCAGATGGTACGGATATTGACCGAGGACGTCGGCGTCATCTCCCTGTACTTCAACCTCAACGTTACCGCCTTCGGGTCGAGCCTCAGGGGTCCGAGCATTGCCGTTCCGGAGAGCGACATCGCCTGGAACGTCCACGAGTGGGAGCTACGATGACGACTATGACCGAGACCTTTACCGCCGAGCCCATCGTCCCATCGTCGTCCGGCCGGCCCGATTGGAGCAGTTGGCCGCGCTATGAGGACGCGACGCTCGGCTTCCGGGAGTACTGGTATCCGGCTATGGCATCGTCGGAACTCGGGGGACGCGCGATCGCCCGGACCCTTCTTGGCGATCGGGTTCTGTTTATCCGCGAAAAGGGAACGGTGCGCGCGCTCAGCGACCGCTGCCTCCACCGAGGAGTTCCACTTTCGCTCACCGCCAATCGGTTCGGTGGGCGGGGTGGCGCGCGACAGGAGTTCCCTGGGACGCTCACCTGTGGCTACCACGGCTGGACCTACGATCTCGAGACCGGCGTCGTGGTAGCAGCCCTGACTGATGGGCCGGACTCGCCCGTCTGTGGCAAGGTCCGGATTCGGACCTACCCCGTCGCCGAGCGGCTGGGATGGATCTGGATCTTCATGGGGGACACGGCCCCGCCTCCCATCGAGGCCGACATTCCTCCGGAGTTGCTCGAGGCGACCTTCTTCCGTGGCACTCGGATCAAGGTTCGGGAGGGCAACTGGCGGTACGCTCTGGAGAACGCGATCGACGAGTCCCACCCGCGCTACCTCCACCGGGACGCGATCTGGCGATACTTCCGGAAGGCGCCCCCGGCCTGGAATCGCAGCAAAGTGGAGTTCATTGAAGACGGTCGCTACGTGACCTATACGCCCTACGACGTACACCGGAGCGACGAGTACCCGGGGTTGGGGACATGGCCTCCAAAACGGTGGTTCCAGCGCGGCGGAAACGTCGTTCAGCGAGTGGCCGTTGGGCTGCCGTGCCTCGTGCGAGTGAACCAGCCCGGCTACAACATCTACTCTTGGTACGTGCCCGTGGACGCCGACCACCACATGGCTATCCAGAGCGTCGTGAAGTTCGGCACGGGACCGTCCACATGGAAATTCGCGGCGTATTACTGGCTGTTCTTTCGCTGGGTGAACCAAGTGATGTTTGGCAACCAGGATTACCAGATGCTCAAGGTCACGACCGCGCCACCGGAGCAGCTGTTCCGACCGGACCTCTCGATCCTGGCGTGGCGCAAGCTCTGCGAGCAGGCGCGCGGCCGCCGGTGACTGGTGTGCGGGTTAGGTAACCTTTATCGATATCCTGGAGGCGGTCAGAGGCACGGCATCGTACTCAGCCTCATCGCGCTCCCGATCGCGCTCCCGATCGCGCTCCCGCCTCTCGCTGGTTCTTCAGCCACGCGGGCTCCCGATGAATGTGCGCGCCACCCTGAGCGAGCGGTCTTGCGATTTGGTGGCATATGGCGCAGCGACCATCCACCATCATCGCACCGGAACCCTCGCAACGGTCTTTGAGCAGAATACGACGTCTCTCGTCGATTTTCCCGGGCTCCATATCGTTAAGTCGGTCCCCAATCGGCGCTCGATCCTCTCGATCCGTTAGCGGAGCTCGAAGCGGATGGTCCGCTCGCCCCCACGTCGGTAGTGGATGGACTTTCCCAGACTCTTTCCCGCCGTCGTCAAGCGCCGCTTGACGGTTCGCTGAGCGTCGCCAGCATCCAGGACGAGCTCGCCCCAATCACCCTGGGCGAGCTGACCTAGGAACTGCGTGTATTCGGTCAGGTCCACGTGGTTGACTCGAGGCCGCGATGCCATGCGAGCGGTCTCTTCGGCGCTGAGTTGACGAAATTCCGGCACGTCGTTCTCCAAGTGTCCATCGCCAGGTGGGGAGTCGGTACCCGGCTCAGTGCGGGGGGTAACTCTCACGAGGGATTGTAGCCGAGCGCATCGCCTACTCTGCGCTGGGCCAAATGCTCCGGTGCCTAGTGACCCTTGATCACGTAACTTGGCGAGCTTTCCCGGGTGGCGGTGTTGCCAGGTGGTGTGAACCCACCATACTGACTGTAGGCGTTGCTGCTGGCCGATGCGTTCCCGTTTGCTCGCTGCTCGGCTGCTTGCCTCGGCGTGTACGTGCTGACGTTGCTAAAGGGGCTCACCTGCGGCTGACCGTTGACAAACGGTGTGTTGCCCGGGCTCGTGTAGCCGTATGGAACCCCCGGGGCGGCCGGCACCAGCACAGCTTCACCGTCACAGAATGGGAGGGATGAGTACGTGTATGAGTTGTCCGCGGGAACGATCGAACCCACGTCGCATGAATTTGCATGTGCGCTCGGAACAGCAGGTATCGCGAGGAGCCCTGCGCCGATTAATGTGGCCAGGATGATGTAGCGAGACATGGCTCCTTCTTCTCCTCGAGAGGCCTTGACGGCTGGGTCCGTTACGAACACCGTAAAGAAACGTAAGTGTTCGGCGACGGTCTGCTACATGATACCGCGCGCGGCTAGCTTGACGCAGCGCCTACAAACGGGTTCCAGTTCTCTATCATCATGGCGAGGACGTAGGCCTTCCACCGAGCTGCACGATCCTCGGTGAAGTGCCTGACCTCCTACCAATGAACTACCCGAGGAGCGATACTCTACAAAGATGGATTTTCGGAGTTTGCTTCTTGCCCTGGTATCTCAAAGCTTGTCCAGTTTGTCACGCCGATCTCCAGGACGACCCGGAATCGCCTGGTTGGGTTGTGTGTTTCATGTGCAGCCGATCGTTTCTTGCGAGCAGGGTGCTCTCCGGGCAGTTGGCCGAACGCGATGACGAGCAATCGCAAGAAACGCGCCCAACCCGCCCCGTGCGCAAATCGAAGTGGACCGCCTAGCGGCCTCTCGGTTCGCGCGACATGCGTCTCCCGCGCGCGGTGACTGCGTCGATTACGGAGATAGATGCCACGGAGAGGGAAAGCGATTGGACCTTGCAGCACTCGGGTGGAGCGACTTCTTCGCCGACCCGTTCAGGCCCTACGACGAGGCGGGGCTCATTCCTGGCCGGGTGGCCACTCAGTTCAACCGCGCGTACCGCGTGTACACCGAGCGGGGTGAGATCTCCGTCGCCACTTCGGGGAGCCTGCGTCACCACGCCACACGCCACACGGGGCTTCCCGTGGTCGGTGATTGGGTTGCCGTGCGCCCCAACGAGCAGGGTGGGACGATCGAGGCAGTGCTGCCCCGGATCAGCCACTTCTCCCGTAAGGCGGCAGGTGGCGCCCAACAGCAGCTAATGGCCGCAAACGTGGACACCGTTTTCCTCGTCTGTGGACTCGACCACGAGTTCGACCCAGGTCGTGTCGAGCCATATCTCGTCATGGCACGCGAAAGCGGCGCCCAACCCGTCGTCATGCTCAATAAGGCCGACCTCGTCGACGATGTCGGTGACCGGATCCGCCAGGTAGAGTCCATAGCAAACGGCGCCCCGGTTCACGCCATAAGCTCAAAGTTCAATGATGGGATCGACATTGTGCGCCGCTACCTGCACTACGGCCGAACGATCGCACTTCTGGGCGCCTCCGGCACGGGGAAGACAACCCTGATCAATCGGTTACTGGGCGAAGAGCGCTTCCAGACCGGAGACGTGGGCCCTCTGGACTCGAAAGGCCGCCATACCACGACAAGGCGGCAACTGACGGTAATGGCCCAGGGCGGAATCCTGATGGACACGCCAGGCATGCGGGAGTTTCAGCCCTGGGAGGCAGAGGAAGATCAGCCTCAGCACACTGCAGATTTCGAGGTGATCGAGGCACAATGCCGATTTTCCAACTGTCAGCACCGCAAGGAGCCAGGTTGCGCCGTGCGGCGAGCCATTGAGGAGGGGCGTCTCGAACCCGCGCGGATGCAGACCTTCCGCAGGATCTAAGAGCCCAGGGGTGGGGGCACACGGCACGGATCCAGGTCGGGCAGTTCATTGACATCGCCGCGCGCACCTGTCATGCTCCGCGCGCCCGGCTCTCAACACAACCGCTGGGCCGAAGAAGGGGAAGCAATAGTGTACGCAGGCAAGAAGGTTATCGATGTCCATGGCCACATGACGACACCGCCCGCGTTCCGCGGGATGATCGCCAATTGGGTTTCTCAGAACACAGGCCCGAGCAATCATGGCGAGGCTCCAAAGATCAGCGATGAGGAGATGGACCGCGCGCAGAAGCGGCACCTCGACATGCTGGACGATCACAGTATCGATTACCAGCTCATTTCTCCTCGGCCGATCGCCATGTGGCACTGGATGCGGCCACATCTGCAGTACGATTGGACGCACTTCACGAATGACACGATCGCGCAGATCTGTCGGTTGCACCCTGACCGATTCGGCGGTGTGGCTCAGCTTCCGCAGAGCCGTGAGCTCGACACCTCGCATGTCCTCGATGAGTTGGAGCGCTGCGTGAAAGAGCTGGGATTCGTGGGTGCCTTGGTAAACCCCGATCCTGGAGCGGATCGTCAGACTCCGGGGATGCACGAGAAGTACTGGTACCCTCTGTATGAGCGAGCGGAGCAGCTCGGTGCCGTGCTGATGGTGCACCCGTCGGTCAGCCATGATCCCCGCTTCGAAGTCGTTCCCGCCAACTACCAGATGAACAATGTGATCGAAGAGTACATCGCCATGCAGGTCCTCGAGCATGGCCGTGTGTTCGACGACTTTCCGAGTCTGAAGGTCTTTGTTTGCCACGGCGGCGGCGCGCTTCACCGCTTCATCGAGTCAGATCATCATCGCGGTCAGCGCGATCTCACCAAGAATCTCTGGTTCGACACCTGTGTCCTCGAGCGTGACATGCTCGGGGCTATGATCAAGCAGAAGTCGCCGGCGCGGGTCCTCTTCGGCACCGAGGCTCCGGGCTCCGGTGGAGCAAAGCGTCCCGAATCAGGAAGGCCGAGCGACGATCTCGTACCGATCATCGCCGAGTACGACTTCCTCTCGGAAGAGGACAAGGGCGCCATCTTCTACAACAACGCATTCAATGCGGTGCCGCTGCTGACTAAAGCAGCAGTAGGCGACTAACGCCACACGAGCTCGCAATTGGGTAGGCGGGGTCGTTGCCGGCCTCGCCTACCCACACCATTCCCTGAACGGCGGGTTGGCGTCATTTCCTGGCTGTGCACACTGCACAGCGCTAGAAACCTCTATCGGGCAATGAGTAACATCCGGGCATGACCATGCAAAATCGGCGGGCCAAGATCGTCGCTACCCTGGGTCCAGCCACCGACGGCCTCGAGCGCGAGCTCGTTGCTGCAGGGCTCGACGCCGCCCGCCTCAACTTCTCCCATGGAACGCCGGAGGAGAACGGGCGCCGCTGTTTCTCCATTCGTGAAGCCGCGAAGGCGCTCAACCGCACGGTCGCTGTGATCCAAGACCTGCAGGGTCCGAGAATCCGCGTTGGGAAACTGACCACCGGCCGACCCGTCCCCTTAACCGCCGGGCAGCTCCTCACTATCGTGGCTCACGATGTCGAGGGCACCGCTGAGCGCATCTCCACGACGTACGAGGGGTTGGCTGCCAACGTCAAGACAGGAGACCCCATCTGGCTGGACGATGGCCGTCTCCGACTCCGCGTGATCGGCGTATCTCCGGATGAGGTGGTGACTCGTGTCGAGGTAGGTGGGCAGCTCGGCCAACACAAGGGAATGAACCTCCCTGGTGTTACCATCGCGGTCCCGTCACTCACCGCGGCCGACCAAGACCATCTCCGATTCGGGGTGACCGAGCTCGAGGTTGACTACGTCGCTCTGTCGTTCGTGCGAACTGCCGGGGACCTGCTCGAGGCCCGGGAAATGATCAGGAGCCTGGCGAGCGACGCGAAGATCATCGCCAAAATCGAAAAAGCCGAGGCGATCGCAAGCCTCGCCGATATTCTGAATGTTACTGACGCGGTCATGGTTGCCAGGGGTGATCTTGGCGTCGAGCTCGGGCCAGAGAATGTTCCCGCCTTGCAAAAGGCCATTGTGCATCAAGCGAACGCGCATGGCGTCCCGGTCATCGTCGCGACCCAGATGCTGGAAAGCATGACGAGGGACGAGATTCCCACCCGCGCCGAGGCCTCGGATGTTGCGAACGCCGTCTGGGACAACGCCGACGCGGTGATGCTCTCAGGGGAGACAGCAAGCGGCAGGCACCCGCGACTGGTGCTCGAGATGATGAACCGCATCATCTGCTCGGCGGAATCTGCTCAGCTCGAGCAAGGGTTC